>Ga0163149_10006868_pt1 | contig 11556 bp, 8 predicted proteins | sample OliLakLV19MP5G1_FD_148604 | JGI IMG/M metagenome (GOLD analysis project Ga0163149, IMG submission 148604) | Freshwater microbial mat bacterial communities from Lake Vanda, McMurdo Dry Valleys, Antarctica - Oligotrophic Lake LV.19.MP5.G1 | ecosystem: Environmental > Aquatic > Freshwater > Lake >...
TCAGTAGTCTTATCCGAGACTTTGAGCTTCTGAATGAACCCAGTCAGCAATCCGCAGCTGTCAGCCGTCAGCCATCAGCTTTCAGTAGTCTTATCCGAGGCTTTGAGCTTCTGAATGAACCCAGTCAGCATCCGCTTGACTTCTTCTAAATCTGTTGATAGTTGCACATACTCGTCTTCGCCAAGGAGCGACAAATCGCGTGATAGTAAAAGATGATATTCTAGCTCACTCGCTGATCCCATTGCTATCGTCAGGAAGCGTGCGAAATCAGATTCCGAATTTCTCCCACAACCTTCGGCGATATTCGCTGGCACTGATGCACTGGCACGACGCATCTGGCTCGTCAAACCGAACAGCTCTTCGCGTGGAAATGTTGCTGTTATCTTGTAGATTGCAAGCGTGATCTGATGTGACTTCTGCCAGACTTTAAGATCCCGAAATGCCCGTATACCCATCGCCTGACTCCTGAGAGCTGAGAGCTGAGAGCTGAGAGCTGAAAGCTGAGAGCTACTCATGTTCCAGTTCCGCCTGAAGCAGTTCGCGCCGATACATTGCCGCATACCTTCCATCCTGGGCAACCAGATCGCGATGGCTGCCGTGTTCAACCACATGCCCATCGTGCAGCACAATGATCTGGTCCACATCACGAACAGTGGCGATCCGCTGAGCAATGATGATACTCGTTCGGCCCTGCATCACTTCCCGTAATCCGCTCAGGATCTCAGAGGCGGTATGGGTATCCACACTGGAGAGTGCATCATCCAACACCAGGATGGTCGGGTCGCGTAGTACGGCCCGCGCAATTGCGGTACGCTGTTTCTGTCCACCGGAAAGGGTCACGCCTCGTTCGCCAATCAGGGTATCGATTCCATGAGGGAACTGCATCAGGTCATTCGAGAGCCGCGAGACGGTCAGGGCACGCTCGATATCGGCCTGCGATGCGCCCTGCCGCCCGAATGTGACATTATCGCGCAGCGGCACACTGAACAAGAAGGTATCCTGTGGCACATAGCCAATCGCCTGCCGCAGATCATCAAGCGGCAGATGGCGCACATCAATGCCATCAATCAGCACCTGGCCCTCATCCGCATCGCGCACCCGCGCCAGCAGATTGACAAGCGTGGTTTTGCCGACGCCGGTTGCGCCAACAATCGCCAGCGAGCCGCCAACCGGGATGCTGAATGAGATATGGCGCACAACCCATTCCTGGCGCTCGGAACGTGGGCCAGCTAGTTGCGCGGCATGGCTTGGCGCATTTGTATGCCCATTGGCAAGCAGATCGGGATGCTGGAAGCGAATACCAACATTGCGAAACTCAATCGCACCCTGTGGCATGAATGTTGGCGGGGCATCTACGGCTGTTGCAATCCCTGGTTTGCGGTGCAATACCTCATTGATCCGGATGATCGAAGCAGACGCTTGCTGGTAGAGATCAATTGTCCACCCAAGTGCAATCACCGGCCAGCCCAGTTGCGCCAGGTAGGTATTGAACAACACCAATTCGCCAATCGTCATCTCGCCACGGGCCACCTGCTGGCCACCAACCAGCAGCACGACAGCACCAATCGAGCCGAGTGCCAACGAAATCGCCGGCCAGAGCAGGCCACTGAGCAACACATAGCGCACATTCAGCAGCCGATATTTTTCGTTCTCCTCACGAAACACCCGAATCTCGGCCTCTTCCTGAGCATAGGCTTTGATCGTCCGAATGCCGCTGAAATTTTCCTGGGCGCGGGTCGAGATCTGGCCAAATTGATCCTGCACGCCCTTGAAGATCTTCTTCATCCGGCGGCCAATCACCAGAAACAGGACAGTCACAATCGGCAGTGAGATCAGCACCACTAGGGCCAACGCAGTATTGGCGATCAGCATCAGAATGGCAGATGCGATGATCAGCAACCCTGCACCAACCAGCGAACTAATGCCAGGGCCAACAAACTGGCGTACCGCCGAGAGATCATTGGTCACACGGGTCATCAGATCGCCAGTGTGCATGGCACCATAGAAGCCTTGATCGAGGATCAGTAAGCGGCGAAACAGCGCCTCACGCATGTCGTATTCAACAATATGGGCGGTGCCAAGCATCAGCGTACGCTGCCCAAAGCGGAAGCAGCCATCAATCAGGGCGGCCAGCAATAGCATACCGCTAAACTGGAGCAGGTTACTGGAAACGATGCCACGCGTGCTGAGATCATCGACGGCCAGGCGCAGAATCTGCGGAATTGTTGCAGCTGCAAATGTGCCACACAGGGCGCATAGCATCCCCAATAATATTCGCCGACGGTAGCGCCCCAGAAATGGCATGAGGTGGCGCATGAGGTTCATAGGGACCTCGCTTGGTGAGAGGCGGGTAAACAGCAGAGAAACTCGGATAGTATAGCACGTCGTTAAAATTGATAAACTAAAACTTTTGAATGATAAAATCAATGATTCGTTGGGATTGTTGGGCTATTCGCTTGACAATCGCTGCATGCGTGGCGTATGCTGACATAACTCATTCTCCCTGCTTGTGCCACATCTGGTGCAGGATTTCACAAAAGGAGGCAGCATGATATTGAACAACCGAATGCGTGCTGGGCACATACTCGTAACAGGATTGCTGGCGCTCGTACTGATTGTGAGCGTTCTTGCTTCGCCAGTTCATGCAGCGACGGAACCACTGTATATTGCAGCCACTGGTCATTATGTCCAGGGTGTCTTCCGTAATTTTTGGGATACAAACAATGGCATGGTTAATTTTGGCTACCCGATCACCGATGAATATATTGACCCAACCAGCGGGAGAATCGTTCAATACTATGAGCGTGCCCGGTTTGAGCGCGAAAACCCTGCTGCGACGGTGGTTTATCTCGCCATGCTTGGGCGTGAGGTGAGTACTGGCCGCGTATTTACAACATCGAGCGCTATTGCCAACACAAAGACCCGCCGTTATTTCTCGGAGACGAGCCAGATTGTGCAGTATGGTTTCAAGGAGATCTGGGAAAAACAGGGCGGGCTAGCCATTTTCGGCCTGCCGATCAGTAGTGAGATCCAGGAGCAACTGGAGGATGGCACCACGCGCACAACCCAGTATTTTGAGCGATCACGTTTCGAATACCATCCAGAGTTTCCCGATGGTCAGCGGGTGTTGATCAGCCTGCTTGGGCGCAAACTAGCACCAGCCGCCCTCACCACTCCATTGGCTCCTGGCAGCACACCGCCACCGCTCACACCGCTTACAACTACGCCAGTAACACTGAAACGCCCGCTGATTCCAGCCTCGAACAATGCAACTGTTTCCCCCGCTGCTGCGTTGGCTGGCCAAACCTTTACCTTCACCGCCTCCGGGTTCAATTCCGGCGAAGATGTTGCGCTGTGGTCGGCTGCGCCAGATGGCACGGTGACACCATTCGAATCGCGGGTCAAGGCCGACACAAAGGGCACGCTGGATACTGCCGCGATCACCTTCTCAACCAAAGCGGATGCAGCGTCAGGGATCTGGTCTATTGTTGCTCAGGGTGTTACAAGTAACAAAACGGCCACCGGCTATTTGCTGATTGTCAGCACACCGATCAGCCGTTTGCCCGAACCAACGCCAACTCCAGCACCAGCAAAACCTATTCCTACCAATGTCAATGCCCGCTCCGAACCATCTGCTGGCTCGGCTGGCACAATCTTCTTCTTCGATGCACGCGGCTTCACGGCCAGTGAGGATGTGCAGGTTGTCATTACGGTGTCCAATGGATCGGTAGTGAAATCCAGCTTCGCACTCAAGGCCGATCAACTTGGTTCGATTGGGTACGCCGGAATCTACTATGTCACAGTTCCGGGAGCGCCACTTGGCCTGTACACAATGACAGCAACTGGCCAGGAGAGCAAGAAGATCGCCACCGCCTACTTTGTTTTGACTACATAATTTCTCCCCTCACCCCAACCCCTCTCCCACTGCGGGGAGAGGGGCTCTGCGCAGCATTGGAATTACGAAGAACCAAGAACCCATGTAGTGCGAACCCATGTGTCCGCCCAACACGAATTGAACAAACGAACAAATGAACACCGGAACCAAGAACCAAGGAACAACCACGAATCGCATGCAGCCGAGCCATGTGGCACCAACATTATGGGTGCCATGGTCATTCAGATCGGGGTTCAGGGCAAGGCCCTGCCCGCGGGTTCGGGGTGCGTAGCCCCAAGGTGCCTTATGCACAATGCAATGCTGAAATATTATCACCCTGATCTCACCTCTCGGCCAGATCCGCGTAATCGCTCCGTTAACTGGTATCATTGAGCCTGATAGCGGCCCACGCTACACTTCAGTCAGTACGATGGCCTATCGGAACGGCCAATCTGGACTGGAGGAAATGCTATGAGGCCCATACTTACCCGCATCGCTGCTATCGCGCTGGTTGCGTTGCTCATGCCACTCGTTGCCTCGTGTGCCATACCAAGTTCCCTGCTGACCCAAGCCCCATCTGAGCCGCAGGCACGCAAGCCCGTTATTCTGCCAACGGCCAGTGTTCGCCAGCCTGCTCTGCCGAACCCGGTGGTCATACCGCAGGGCATGCCAACTATTTCAAGTGCGAATCTGACTCCGGTGCCAACACTGCAACCTATTCCAACAGCACTCCCTCAACCACCACTGGCAACAACTCAACCGCTCGGTATTGGCGGGCAATCATTCCCATCGCGAACCGGCCAGATCCAGTTCGGCGCAGCGGCACATCTGTTCTACACAGATCGATACACACCACTCACTCGCGCCAATGATGCCGGATTGGGCTGGATTCGCCAGCAGATTCACTGGAGCGATCAGGAGGGGCCAGCCGGCTTCTACGCCTGGGGTGAACTGGATAATATTGTTGCCGATGTGAATGCACGTGGCCTGAAGCTACTGATCTCGATCACAAGCTCACCGACATTCTACACATCCGATGGAAGTACTGGTTTGCCTGCGGATCCACAGACGCTCGGTAATTTTGTGGCAGCCTTGGCTGCACACTATCAGGGCCGTGTTCAGGCCATCCAGATCTGGAATGAACAAAATCTGGCTGTCGAAAATGGTGGTTGGGTCGATATCAGCAATGCTGGGCACTATGTCGAAATTCTGAAAGTCGCCTACACGCGCATCAAAGAGATCGATCCGAGCATTATTGTCGTCAGTGGTGCGCCAGCATCAACGGCCACCAACGGGCCAGGGATTGCCATATCGGACATGCGCTACTATCGGGCGATGTTCGAATATCAGAACGGCGTTATGCGTAACTATGTTGATGCCGTCGCCATTCACCCTGGCGGCTCGGCCAACCCACCCGAGACATTATGGCCCGATACGCCCAGTAACGCACAGGGCTGGACGAATGACGCGACCTTTTATTTCCGCAACCTGGAGAACGCCCATCAGATGATGGTGACATATGGCATGTCCTCGCATCCTGTGTGGATCACCGAGTTTGGCTGGGCGACGGCCAATAACACACCAGGGTTTGAGTTCGGCCAGCAGGTTTCGTTCGAACTCCAGGCCGATTACATTCGCCGCGCAATGCTGATGACTGCCGAGCGCTACCCATGGGTTGATGCCATGTTCGTTTGGAACCTCAACTTCGCGCCATTGCGCGCTCAGAGTGGCGATGCAAACCACGAACAGGCCTCATTCGGCATCCTGGATGGCAATTATGATCCACGGCCAGCCTTCTATACCATCCAACAAACAATCCCGGAAATTCGGGCGATGGGACGGTAGGAACCAAGAATTCAGGAGTCAGGAGTCAGAATGCCCTCACCCCCGGCCCCTCTCCCACTGGCAGAGGGGCAGCGCAGCAGAGGTGAGGGAAATCAGCCACGATCACTTATCGCCCGCAGCCGAGGCATGATCCGCAGCGGTTAGAGGGGCACAGTCATCACTTGCGGGTCGGGTACCCTCTGGGTGTCGCAGCGCCTGGCCGATTGGAAGGTGCCGGAAACCGGACGGCACGGTTCCTGGCGAAAGCGAAACGATGGAACGAAACGGTTCCCAGACGCAGGTTTGGGGCGCATAGCCCCAACACACCGCAAAGCTACCTAATCGATCTTCCGCTCGTGATAATCGCGCCCATCGAATGAGATCAGGCGCTTTTTATCATCGAGGATTGTCTCAATATGAATCGGGCGTGTCCAGATCCGGTGAATATTACGTAGCGTATCGCGGGCATAATCGACTTTCAGATCCACGCCTTCGTGGCGGTGGCGCAGGTACAATTCGCCGCGATTATTGTAGTTGCCATCCTCAACCATGATATACGGCTGGCCGAAATTGGTCATCCGGAACAGCAACTTCTGTTTGATCTCCTTGAACTCCCGCGATGCAATCTCATACAGATCACTATCGCGGTTGTATTTGAAGGTAAACAGCTTCTGTTGCATACAGAATTCGGGCGTCAGAAACTCATCCAGAAACGTCACATCGTTATACAGCCGCCGGATCTCAAACACCTTCTGGCGGCCCAAGCCAGCTTTTGTATCCCAGCTCAACTTCTCGGCAAGATCATCGCACTGATCATAATCCTTGCCAAAGCGGCCCTTGTTCCAGCGCTCTTCAACATCACGCAGCAGTTCGATACCGAGTTTGTATGGGTTCAGTCGCCCTGGATGAACCGCCACAACCCCCGAATGATGGTCGGCAAAGTCGATCAGTTCAGATGGGTGCAGCGCCTTCTTGGTCATGATTTCGGAATGCCAGAACGAGGCCCAGCCCTCGTTTACAACCTTGGTCATGCCCTGTGGCGCGAAATAATAGGCCTCATCGCGAATGATTTCGAGAATCGTATGCTGCCAGCGATCCAGCGGGGCATAGTTCAGCAGGAACAGCAGCACATCCTTCTGCGAGTTCTCGGGGAACTTCTTCAGCCTAGCCTTTTCCTGATCGGCGCGTTGGCGTTGCAGAGCCAGGAATTCGGGCGGGTTGATATAGCCCTTCATGTAATCGCGATCAACCCGCAACCCTTCAACCGTTTGCGGCTCGTCGTCGCTCACAATCGGCTCAATCGTCTGGGATTCCGGGCGTTTGATATAGGGTGCGTGATAGTCGATCAGGTTATCGAGCGAGAGGCAGATATCGATGAAATCCTCGACCGGCTCGTAGCCATAGCGATCCACCATGCGCTGAATACGGGCAGCATGGTTGGCCATCTCATCAAGCATCTTGCGGTTCGTGTGGGCAAACCACATATTGTTCTTGAAGAAATCGACGTGTGCGGCAACATGGGCCATCACCATCTTCTGCGTGACCATCTCGTTGCCTTCGAGCAGGTACGCATATGATGGGTTGGTATTGATCACCATCTCATAGATCGTCGAGCCAAGCCAGACGTGGCCCTTGATCAGTTGATCATATTCCATCCCGAAACGCCAGTGCGGGTAGCGCGTTGGAAAGCCACCCAGCGCCGCCGTCTCGTAGAGTGTCCGATAATCGAGCACCTCATAGATGATCGGAAAGAAGTCCAGGCCATAGCCACGGGCATATTCCTCGATCTCATCCCAGGCGCGTGCCAGATCAGGTGGGAGGCGAGTATTTTTCATAGGCGTTAGCCGTCAGCTTTCAGCTATCAGCTATCAGCACATAGCTCTCACGATGATCATCGATGAAAAGCTGACGGCTGATAGCTGATAGCTCGTAGCTCGTAGCTACTTCCCTTTCCCCAGAAAATCTTTGATCGCATCATAGACATCATCACGGTCGGCGATTTCGGAGATAGCGACCGTTTCGTGCTTACCCAGGTATTCTTCGAGATCGTGGGCGAAGCGCCCAGAACCATACAGCGAGCGCACCTGGCCATAGCAGAACAGGTTCACCTTGGGCAGCAATTGGCTACGCAGCAGCTCGACACACTCGCGTGTATCACCGCCGCCCCAGTTATCGCCATCCGAGAAGTGAAACGGGTAGATATTCCATTCAGCAGGGGGGTAGTGTTCATCGATCAGGCGATTGCACAGCCGGTAGGCCGAGGAGATCTTGGTGCCGCCGCCCTCCCGAATATGGTAGAAGGTCTGCTGATCGACTTCCTTGGCGGCTGCGTCGTGGACGATATAGCGCATATCAATGGCTTTATACTGTGAACGCAGCCAGGTTTCGATCCAAAATGCCGTGATCCGCACCAGTTCCTTCTGCTCGGTGCCCATCGAACCAGAGACATCCATCATATAGATGATCACCGCATTCGATTCGGGAATCTGGGTTTCCTTCCAGGAACGGTAGCGCATATCCTGGCGAGCTGGCACAATAATTGGATCATCGGGATTGTATTCGCCTGTCATGATCTGGCGGCGCAGCGCCTCGCGATAGGTGCGCTTGAAGTGGCGCAGCGAATCCGGGCCAACCCGCCGAATGCCGCTATAGCGATCCTTCTCGGAGATGATATTCTTCTTGCCCTTTGGCTGAATATTGGGCAGCGCCAACTCCTCGCCAAGGATCTGAGCTAACTCATCGATCGAGATATCGACCTCAACGATATGCTGGCCTGGTTCCGAACCGGCCTCACCAGAACCCTGCTGTGGATCGCCCTGGCCGATTGGATCGCCCACATCGCCATTGCCCTGACCAACCCCGCCACCCTGGCGCGAGCCGTAGCGGAATTGGGGCAGATCGATCGATGGCATCGGAATCGAGATCAGCTTGCGTCCCTGGCGGCCAATCATTTCGCCCTGCGACATATACTTGCGCAGATCTTTTTTGATGCGGCCCCGCACGATCTGGCGGAACCGATTCAGATCGCGTTCAACTCGTTGGATCGACATAGATAAGCCTTCGGCAGGAGTCAGGAGTCAGCATTCAGCAGTCAGAATAGCCGCTGCAACGCACGGTTTGCAATGGTTATTCTGGCTTCTGACTCCTGACTCCTGAACGCTAATTCTTCAGATCTCCACGGGCGAAGATTGAGGCTACATAGTTGAGCACGTCGGTAGCACTCTGTTCGTTATAGCCGAAATCACGGATGAGCCGCGATTTGACCACATCGATCTTTTCCTGGGTATCTTTATCGATCACCCGCGATACAAGCGACGTGAGCTTGATACTATCCTTCTGATCCTCGAACAGCTTGAGCTCAAGCGCCTTATGCAAGCGCTCGTTGGTCTTGTAATCGAAGGTTTTGCCCTCAATCGCCAATGCACCGATATAGTTCATGATCTCGCGTCGGAAATCATCCTTGCGGCTCTCGGGGATATCGATCTTCTCCTCGATACTGCGCATCTGGCGCTCATCTGGCTCTTCCGCCTGGCCGGTGAAGCGATTGCGCACCCGCTCGCGCTGGGTGTAGGCTTTGATATTATCGATATAGTTGCCGCATAGCCGCTTGATCGCCTCTTCGTCGGCAGAAATCGCCCGCTGGACTTCGTTCTTGACGATCTCGGTATATTCTTCCTTAACGATCGACAGCAGATCTTTATAGCGCTTGCGATCCTCCTCGGAATTGATCAGCGCATGGTTCTTGAGGCCACCATCAAGCTCATTGAGGATCATAAATGGGTTGATATAGCCATCCTGCTGATAGTTGACCAACGCATTCGAGATTTTGTCCTGAATATAGCGTGGGCTAATGCCCTCCATACCCTCGCGCTGTGTCTCTTTACGCAGTTCCTTGATATTATCCTCTGTGAAGCCTGGAAGTGTTCGACCATTGTAAAGCTTGAGCTTCTGCAACATCGTCAGATTCGGCTTCTTCGGCTCTTCCAGGCGTGTGAGAACTGCCCACATCGCCGCGATTTCGAGGGTATGTGGCGCAATATGAACCTTAACTCGTTTGCGGTTGAAATCGCGCTCATAGATCTTGATCTCATCACGCAATCTGGTGATATACGGAATATCGATCCGCACGGTTCGATCCTTGAGCGCTTCCATGAACTCGTTATTTTCGAGCCGACGGTACTCTGGCGAGTTGGTATGCCCGATAATCACTTCATCGATATCGGTCTGGGCGAACTTTTTCGATTTGATCTTGTGCTCTTGCGAGGCACCAAGCAGATCATAGAGGAAGGCCACATCAAGCTTGAGCATCTCGATGAACTCGATGATGCCGCGATTGGCAATATTGAATTCCCCATCAAAGTTGAACGCCCGTGGGTCGCTATCCGAGCCATAGATGGCGATCTTGCGATAGTTGATATCGCCGGTCAGCTCGGTTGAGTCCTGGTTCTTCTCATCCTTAGGCTGGAATGTGCCGATTCCTACGCGATCCTGTTCGCTAAAGATCAGGCGGCGGGCGCGCACATGGCGGATGGCCTGTGACCAATCACCACCATAGCGCAGCAACAGATCGCGGAAGTTGTAGCGGCAGGAAGGGCACAGGTCGCCATTGATCTGAATATGCTCGCCCTCTGGCCGGCCCTCATTGAACTGTTCGAGGAAGCGTTCACGCAGATCATTGGGGATGATATGTAGTGCATCCTCGTGCATCGGGCACTTTTCCCATTCGATCTCAGGAACATTATGCCAATCCCAGTTGTCATCGATTGTTCCCAGAAACCAATCGAAGGTATACAGCGCGCCATCCTCGGTACGGGCATAGTGTTCGAGGCCACGCTTGAGCCGCCGCACAATCGTCGACTTCGATGAGCCGACTGGGCCGTGCAACAGCAGCACACGTTTCTCGGTACCATAACCCTGTGCAGCAGCCTGGAAGAAATTGACAAGCCGCATCAGAGGGATTTCGAGGCCAAAGATCGAATCGTTCGTATCGAATGATTCATCGCTGAAGAACCGATAACGCACAAGCCGCTTCTTGGCATCAATGAATTCCTCACTACCATACGACATAATCATGTCGTAGATCCGCTGAAAGGCATTGCGGGTTACCTTTGGGTTGCGCGTAACGATATCAAGATAATCGCTAAAGGTACCCGTCCAATTAAGCTCCTGGAAGCGCCTGCGATCCTGCAATTCACTAACAAATTGTAGGAGCGTCTCACCGGTCTGTGTGGTCATCTGTAGCCCTCCTGGTTGGTAGAGTGCACGACCGTTCCGTGTTGTAGAGCGGCATGCAGGCGACCGCAAGCAGCAATGGCGCAGTTTCGCTGCGCCACTATCGCCGGTATCACGCGGTCTGCTAAGGTGCTGATCAGCCATCCGTGCCGCCGGGCGGGCAGTTAAGAAGTATCGGCGACAGGTATACTGAACGGGACAGCCCTGAGTGGCCCGCCGCGCTGTAATAGACAGCTTCGCGTCTCAGGGAAGTGCCTTGATGGAGGCCCGATTATTCGGGTACTCACATTATACCAATCGGCTTCTTGAGCGTCAAGGGCAGAAGCGATATTGTTTATGAAGAACATGTTAGCGTACATAGGTTTTAGAATAGATGTTCGTATTATAGCATGATTAGAAGGGCTATGCGCCTCGCGCTATTTGTGGGATGCGTCCCCATCCCTCTTTCCCTTTCGCGTGGATGCCGCTACGCGCGGCAGGCGGCAGGAAACCGTTCCGACAGGTTTCCGGCACCTTCCCTCGGCCAGGCGCGACGGCACCCAGAGGGTACCCGACCCCGAATGAATGTGAGTGGATTGCCAAGGTCTGTTGATCATGCCACGGCTGCGGCCTAGATATGTTAGTGG
>Ga0163149_10006871_pt1 | contig 11550 bp, 11 predicted proteins | sample OliLakLV19MP5G1_FD_148604 | JGI IMG/M metagenome (GOLD analysis project Ga0163149, IMG submission 148604) | Freshwater microbial mat bacterial communities from Lake Vanda, McMurdo Dry Valleys, Antarctica - Oligotrophic Lake LV.19.MP5.G1 | ecosystem: Environmental > Aquatic > Freshwater > Lake >...
GTCCACCAGGGAGCACAACCAAAGCGTCAGCATTTTCGACTAGCAGTCGTTTCCTTTCCTGGAGATCCTTCCTGGAACCAGAAGGGAAACACACATTGGTGAGACTGTGAACAGAAGAGATTTGGGATTTTTTTTAAAAAAGGTGTGGAAATTGTAGATCGTACCCTCCCGCCACCAAAATTTCCCGTGTGGGACCGCCATCATCTTGTTGGCCGCCTTCTTGCTTTCTTTTGAACACATTGTGGGCGCCTCCATCCCGAGCCAACCAGTCATTGCCGTCGACAATAAACATTTCATGGATCACACCTATAATGTGTCCATTACCAAAATCTGCCCCATCATTCATGGCAGCCATGCAGCCAAAGCTTCCAGCACCGTTGACACATGTATGTCCGCGTTTCGCTAGTATGTATCCAAGATTCCATGCTTCCTTGAGAAATTTTTCGGGTGTTTTGGCCGAGGAAGATCCATAACAACACACTCGGAGGGGTGTTTTTGCCGAATTATTTCCGACAAAGTTGTTCGTCTCCAAAACGGAGAGATCAATGCCGTAATCAGAAGGCGATTTAACAGCGGACATTTTTGGTATCACTCATCCAAATCGAGAGATGCAATCTTTACGCTTTCTCTTAATAGAGGGCACCCGATATTTTCCATGCGTAGGAGGCCGGTGGTGTTCTTTTCGCTCCCGGAAAAGAAAGGACGCCGGCACAAGTTGGTAGGAGCAGCAATATTCGTTTGCCTTTTTGTCGCCGCCCAATGATTGACTCTTCAATGCATGTGATTCGGCCCTAGCGCAAGCTTCTGGCCCCTACTCTCTCGCTATGCTTTCGGATACGGCACTGTATCCGGTCGCCCTTTTGGTATCCGGTCGCTATGCCAAATGATGGCCTATCCAATGGATTCTGCCCCCTACTAACTCACTGTATACTTCTGAATACGGTACTGGCCTTGTTCGTGGGCTACTGGCTTCTAGTAGTGGGTTGAAGCTGGTAGGAGTAGCAATTCGTATCCAACTACTAGCTAGTAGCTACTAGTATCAATCTGTTATCCTCGCTTTCTGTGGTAAGATATCTGATGAAGAATGATGCCTGGTTCTCTGCGCGGCCAACATAATTAATTTTATCAAGATTCGGTCCTGTGAAAATGGTGCAAAAGTGCACATAAGGGACACGTCACACGTCACTCTACGAAGTGCGCACAGATGTCGCACAGGGCGAACGTTTGGATCTTTTGTGTCCCGTCCAGTCGTCTATGGGACTCAATTCAATAACCTCCTAACTAACGGAGTCCACTGACTCAACTCAATACACTCTCAATACCCTCCTAATAACCAACTAAGTCCATGCCACTTCTTTTTGACTGAGGGAGGCCTTTTTGGAATCTTTCAAAGGAACCGAATCACAGTTCAAGTTCGCGAAGTACGCAATGGTTGATGATGTCAAGCTTGTTGAACGGACCTGACTCGGCGAGACTGGAATCACAGATCAAGGTCGCGTCGAAAAGGTTGTTGATATATGAAGCTTGTAGAAAAATGACCTGAATCACATTTGATTCAGGATGGGTAGATGTTGCTCGCTGCTTGGCACGTTGCTCACTTCCGAGAAATACATCAGATCACAGTTCAAGGTCGCTTCGAAAAGGTTGTAGATATGAGACTTGTTCCCGAATCACATTTGTTTCTGGACAGGTAGATGTATCTTATAGAGGACGTTGCTCTGTTCTAAAAAATACCCGACTCGAGCCGACTGACCCTGGGGGAGCTCAGACACAGAGAGGTGTGGGTTTTCCTTCAGTTGTAGCTAATGTGGTACTAGTAAGGTTCGTTGTTATACTACTTCGAGTTGAAGAGTAAGCCAGGCACCGCTGGTAACTTTGATGATGTGCTTACCGGTGAGATGTGCTTACCGGTGAGATATACGAACTGTTGAGGACTCCGGGGGAAGCTGAGCGTCTTTGAGTATTGCTTGAGTTTGTAAGTCTACTAGTACCGGTTCTACCATCAAACAATAAGATAGAAAACTACTTTTACTACTGCCGCTGTCGTCTCCTTCCAACACTGCAGTGGTGCGGCAGACTTCTTCATCTTGTCTCCGTACGACCCATTTGACACGATCACCTTGCTTTAGGATCCTTTCGGGTGAGAGACTGCAGTATTCATTGCCTGAGATCTAGAGTAGCTACTATCTGGTACCTAATCTACTACTGGATATTAGAATCATAGATAAATGAGACGCCATCACTATCAACCAGTGAGTAGGTGCCATCCACATCAACAGGTACTAATACTAGTCGTAGTAGAAATGTGCATACGCGGTACTAGAGTCTGATGACTTCTGTTTAAAGGGCTTAGTTCTACGGGCGCTCTCTACCAATGATACGGTCATAGTTCTAAAAACGTTTTTCGGCAGACTTAGCGATAGGACATCAGTCCTGTATCTTTTACATAAGCCCTCTCCGACGAAGAACACGGTCCAGGCAGGCGGGTGCACAGTGCACATTGCTTGCTCACATTTTGGACTTGAATAAATTGATTGAGTAAATTCTATCCCACATGCCGTGAATGAATACTAATGATTGCTTTCGGAATCGAATGATTCGTCCCAAAAGTGCATGTCATCATTCCTGCTCACTGAAGGATGCATAATTTAGCATAGCTTACCAAACCTACGCCACAAACAAAAAAGAACACCCACAAAAAACCAAAACAAACCAAAAGATAGCCTTTAACATCAAACATGACGAATTTCAGTAAAGCAATTGCAGAGGTCGCCAAGAGTGAAGGCATTGCCTGTCCTGCCTCCTGGCATATCGTAATGGGTCGAGGCGGATGCGCCAACAACCATGGTAAGAATGAAACTTGAATGACTTGCTATTTACAATAAAAGGAATATTCGTGATGTCTTACAAGTACCCTTCTTTTCTTGGCCAACAGTGGGCAACGACACGTTTCGTGCCATTGTGGAATGCTACAAGAAGGACTATCGTGATGCAAAACAGCGATGGGAGAAAACTGTCATTAACAAAAACATTACCCAACATGTCTTGAATGAGGGTATGGTTTTTGTGGCCAAGAAGGGAAATATGTGGTTTCCAGTCCCTGAAAAGAGGATCTATCGCAAGGTTGCACAGGCCCTTCGAGAGAAGACGCCGGCTCTCAAGGCCTTGCCGGCTATGATTCCACCAAGCTCGTTAATGGATACAAGGCTCGATGGGTTTGAGCAACAACCCCGCAGAGCATCCTCGGCATCGATTGTTTCTTTGGAATCGTCGGTTGCCTCCGGCGGCGATGAAGCCGCAGGAGAAGGGACGGATGCCTTGGAATGGGAGCCCTTGGATCGTCTATTGGACTTCGATGACATGGATGACCCCCTGTCCTTTGAGCCCTTGTTTCCTGATCTCGAATGATCTTTTCGAGAGTCGAGAAGAGAGAAGCAGCCCGAAGACTACTCGCTGCCAGCTCCATAGGAGCTTTTCTTATATGTTTTGTGGAAGCAGTATACATATCATTTTATTAGACAACTAAAACTAGTTAATCCAAAACTTCTTACTATATGATATTTCAATTTTGAGCGTACATTCAGGACCAAACAAACACCCCGAACAGACGACCTCATACATAGCCGGCCATAATTGTAGATCTGGGCGAGAAGCTTTGTTCCGACCTTCTCATCTCATTAATCAACCATACCGGTGCATTATATGGCGGCCATTCCACGTCGCATCGAGCAAGAACAATGTAGTTTTCAATGCCAGTATGGGCTAGCAAGGCCATCGACTCATTGTCTTGCGAAGTTGCCAAACATATCTCCACGACAGAACCAAGATGCAGCCTTTTGGGGCGCATTGGCCTCAAGATATTCTGGTGTTTCATTTTCGCGAGGATTCAGGCGCAAGTCTTGCTGATGATGATGCATCAGCCGATCCTTGAAAAAGCATCTCCGTCTCCTCCAGGTCGCAAAGATGTGCTTTATTGGAAGTATCGTTTTTAGTAACGGGGCTTGCCGTTCCGTGGTCATATAGGCTTTACTGGTTAACAGATTTGAGTTTAACATTCTGCCAGGGCGCTTCACTTGACTTTGCCTTTTCCGTGTCCTCATTGCCATCGAGGGTGCTTGAGCTGGAATCGAGGTTTCTTATACTTTGCTGCAGCTCCATGGCGCGAAGCATCCAGGCTGGCTTGGAAGATGCTTTCAAACTATTTTTCTTTTGCAACATATCCGACGATGACGCCACAGCCTTTTTCCCTCGAATGTCAGGTTTGTTTTTTTAGCTTTTCGTTCACGACGCTGGACTTGAGATCCTGCTTGGATACAAGATAAGAAGGTTTGAGAATAATTGGTTTCTTCTCGAGCTTGTCTTTCACAACGTTGGACTTGAGATCCTCCTTGGATACGAGATAAGAAGGTTTGAGGATAACTGGTTTCTTCTCGAGCTTGTCTTTCACGACATTCGACTTGAGATCCTCCTTGGATACGAGATAAGAGGGCTTGCGGATGATTGGTTTCTTTTTGAGTTTTTCTTTGACCGATGAAGCTTGCAAATCTTCCTTGGAGATGGGGGATCTTGCTTGCTTCCACGGCATAGCATAACTGGTATCTTCTTCCTCGTCTGTTTCCGCTTCGGTGGTTTCTACTTCTTTGGTCTTTCTCGGTGCCTCTTGAGCTGTGACTGTTGCTTCCTTCTTTTCTGTTTCTTCTGCTAACAAATTTCTCGTACTGCGTTTCAAAATTGTGTCGCGTTGAGCCCATACTGGTGGAGTATGGGAGACTTTAGGTTCGTCTCTATGATTTAGCATTTTCTTCATGGCCGTGCAATCGTCTATTGATACAGGGGCATGCAGCGTCTTCAAGACGGGCTTGTGAGCAATCCTATCCGCGACTCGATTTGTTTTCAGTGTCTTTGGCGACACGACGAAGGAAGGTTTCTGAAGGACATCTCTTTGTTGAAGTTTTGCTGCTGGTTTGGAAGTCTTCAAGTCCTGCTTTGTAAAAGGAAAGGCTGGTTTTGGGATCTCCGCAGCAGCTTCCGCGTTATCCTGCGATGCTTCGGCCTTCGCTGCGGACTTGAGCTTGACTTTCCACGGAGATTGCTGTACTGCTGGCTTCTTGATGCTCGCGGCTGGCTGATTGGGAGATTTCGGTGTGACTTTTTTCAAGGTTACCTTTGGCTTTGACTCGGATTGTTGTTTTTTGCCTGGGACGACCTTTTTAAGCATTTTTTGTGGTGTGGTGGCAACTTTTTGTTTCTTGGCCTCTGTGCTTTCCTTTGGTGCCTTGCCCACCAACACCTTCTTCTCGGGCGAAGATTTCTTGCTGAAATTCAATTTTCTGTTGACTGGCTTCTCCTCCTCGTGAATTTCTACTTCCTCGAAAACTTCTTCCTCCTCATCATCTGACAAGAGTTGGTCAATAAAGTCCTCTTCGTGTTCCTCTTCTTCGACAATTTCCTCTTCGTCTTCCTCTTCTTCTAATACTTCCTCTTCGTCTTCCTCTTCTTCTACGACTTCCTCCTCGTCGTGGATCTCTTCTTCCACAATTTCTTCAATCTCGTGAATTTCTTCTTCTTCCTCCTCTTCCTCATCGGATAAGAGCTCATCAATAAAATCAACACTGTGCTCGGATTGCTTCGCCATACCATCCTCCTCGACAATTTCTTCCTCGTGAATTTCCTCATGAACTTCTTCTATGATTTCCTCCACTTCTTCATACTCATAATAAAATTCTTCTTGCACCGGTGTCGGTGGTTCTTGTTTGGTATTTTGCAATAATAAAGTAGTGGACGCCACCGGTGCCGCCTTGCCCATTCGAATGACGGCCGCTTCTTTTTTGAGGGGTAAATTGCGGGGCGATTTAAACATTTTATCGGGGGATTGTTGCGCTTGAAGGGCTGCTTTTTGAATCAAGAGCAATTCCGGTCGTTGGGGTAACAAGTGGGGCTGTCGATAAATCGCATACAAATCATCGTGTTCGTGCTCTTCCTTTTTGGCGACCGCCACCAATATATCCAATAACCAGGCGGGTTTGGTATGATGGGCGGCAGTTTCCCGATGCCAGGGTGGAATTTCGGGATCTTCCTCCAGTAATTTTTGAAAGTGGGCTTCTTCTTCTGCCTTTTGTTGTGCTAGTGCCTCGGCCTTCAATCGTTCTGCCTCGGCGTGTTCCTTCTCAGCTTGGACTCGTGCCGCCTCTTTTTTTAATTCTGTTTCTTGTCGTTTGATCCTCATGGATTCTTGCATTTCTTCCCAGGCAGCTGCCGCTTGGGCTTCGGAAGCAATGGAATCGGCATATTCGGCCAAGGAAGCTCGACTGGCTTCGGGATCCCAATCCGTATTCACGTTGGAATGCGAGTAATTGAGAGATGACATGGAGTGAGAGCCGTACATGGTCAGCATCAATAAATTTGGTGGATTTGGTTGAAATGGAAAATTGTAGTTGTGTATCCAACACGTTCACTTGAAAGACGCTTTGTTGCAATTCAAAAAGCGATCAATTGCGACCGTGGCCTGTAGTAGCAGTAGATTCCTTATTTCCTGTGAAGAGGAGCTGCTTCCACGTATTATACTTCCTTCCGAGGAAGCTGTAGTACTAGTACCCGATCTTCTACTAGACCTGTTCGTTAGACGTAAAGCTAATTGCGTGGGATGGATGTGCTTTGTGGTGTTGGTGTTGGTGAGAATTTTGAAAGGGAACCATGATGACGGCGAGAAACTGCCGGTGCACACACATGAGAATTTAAAAAAGGAACCAGGAAGATGGCGACAAATATGAACCAGTACGATTGTAATGCTGGCTGTTATCAGCAAGTGCATGTGTAAGTTGTAGGCCAGGGGCCGCGCGAGCATCATGGTCGTGGTTTCTAAGTAATGGATTTAAGCGCTTTCACTGGGGAACCATGACTGGATCATGCGAACGGCGTCTGATAGGGGTAAGGTAGCACGAAACAAAGGACGCGCATTCATTCGTGCAATAAACACAACATCGCTACAAAATGACTGATGGTGGATTATATTCCACCAATGGACTCTAGCTAGCTAGCTAGTACTCTACACTACTGACAATGGCGTTGATGCTGATACCGGCAATCCTTTTGTCGCTCATATGTGTCTCTATTGGTCGGTGTGTCTTTCGTGTCCACCAAGCGGACCAACACTATCAATCCTTCAACAACCAGGAATGGAAGATTGATGGTCTGCCATGGCCAATCTACTGGGTTCGCTTTCTCAATGCCAATGGCTTTGGCTGTGGTCCCTCTTGTTTTGTTGCGATCGTCTTATGGCTGATTGACAAACTGTTGGTCCAACCGGCCTTGCAAAAAAGCCTCCACTTGATGGAACTCGCGGAACAAGCTGGCACTGTGCCGGCCATTTTATGCAATGCCCAAGCCCGTCACGACATGAAGGAACGTGTCCAAACATTTCATGACGACCTTCAATCCAGTCAAACATTGACACCCGTGGCCAAAGTTTTGAATTACAGTGGTGCCTACATGTGTTTGTGTCATCATTCTGGACTCTTGGCCTTGGGACTGCAAGTTGAGGTACACCAAGAACAAGTGGTAGAGCCGGTCTTTATCGTGTCCTTGCCACGCACGGGCACAACCATTTTGCATCGTACCATGGCCCACGATCGAGAGCGCTTTCGGAATTTTGATTTGTGTGACATGATTGCACCTCTTCACAGTAATGGTCCCGTGGCACGTTGGGACGTGGAGGGCCGCCAAGCTTTGGCGGATCATGCTCAAACCTTGTTGGATCAGCTCGACGCCATTTATCCAGGATTGGCGGACTGTTTGGAAACCATGCATGGCTTTCGTGTCAATGAAGCAGATGAAGATTTGGGATGGTACGATACCGGTTTGGGGCACATGTATATGGATCCCTTGATGAAATTGGCACCGGAAAATCGGCGCAAGCCGCGGGGGTGTTCTGGCATTGAAGGGAAAGATGTGGCGAACTACCGCTATGCGTGGTTGGCCATGATTATGAGAATTTATCAAACTGTAGACAAGTTCGGGTGGGAACAACGGAAACAACAACAACAATCTACAAGTCTCGAAGAACGTATGGGAGAAGACACGCCGTTGGCAGCACCAGCAGCACAAGGGCATTACGACGGTCCCTGCCCCACAGAACATCTTCCCTGGCTGATGAAGGATCCGAACCATTCGGCTTATTTGCCCGAATTGCTTCAGGTCTTTCCAGATGCCAAATTTGTCTTTACGCATCGGGCGCCGGCCGACATTGTCCCCTCTATGGCCAAACTGTTTGTGTGCTTTTGTTCAGTGGAACACATACCCGGTGCTCCCGGTACCACGGCTCGGGAATGGGGTCAGGAAGTATTGCTCCGTACGAAGCATTATTTAGACGGCATGGTCGACTTTACCAAACAACAACAACAACAAAAGGGCGAGACTAGTGATTTGTCCTTGCAAAAAGTGGGACGTACCAGTACCAGCACCAGCCGCCGACGCATTGATTTCACCTTTTCCACCGTCGTTCAAGATGTACCCGGAACGATTGATCACATTTATGCGCAATTCTATCCGGATGCTCCTAGTCCATCCCCAGAAGCAAAGCACGCCTTTGCAGCGTACTTGACGGCCAATGAACGTGAAAAGCATGGGAATCAACGGCGAAGTCTGCAAGACTTTCATTTGACAACCAAGGATGTGGCCTTTACCGAATACAAGGACATGTTTTTGTCTTTCTAAAGTCGAAAGTAGTGTGGGCTATCTCTCCACTCGCTGCTGGTAGAAATGATGAGTGGCTCGTAAACTTCTGGGTGACACCTCCAATAACGACAACAAACCCACCGTTCTTTTTACTGTGCCGAAAATTATTGACCAGTTTGTCTACAGTCAGTGGGAGAAGAATCCATGGCACTATTCACGGAACCAGTCTGTATTATAACCCAGTCTATTTACAGGCGACACGCAGTTACGGCATTTCCCTTTCGTTGCCAGACCAATGATGCATGCTTGGCACCACAGGCCTGTCCACCACAAATCGCTCAAGGCACCGATCACGGCACTGAATGAGAAAGCAGATCTTTGTGGTCGAATGCCGCTTTCACCGCTTCATTCTGTTGGGCAAAAAAAAGTTGGAAATCGCACAAAAGTTGCAAGGAAAAGTCTTGAACGACAGCGTTCGTACGCGTTGCGAGCCGTTCTGAGACTAGCAATTCAAATGTTTTGTACCAATGTATAAAAGCTATATCAATCAATGGCGCGAACTTTCAATTACTGCTGTAATTTGCCGTATGGTGTCTATACGCAAGCCAGAAACGTATTCGCCTTTTTAGAAACCCTCGCCCACTGTGATCGACCTTGTTGCGTCGCGCTGATCGAATTCCGGCATGACAAACACACACGTCAAAAAACTCAATGCTACAGATCTACCTGATGTGGACTGGCGACATTGTACAAAGATATTTTACTACTAGAATGCTGCTTACAAAGAAATATTTCCTTTGTTGTTTTCTGATGGAGGAAAAACCAGAGTATTGGTCATCAAGTTTTTCTTTTGCAATGAATAAAGAAAGTGGTCGTCCAGCAATACAATTGCGTTGTCTACACTCCCCAGCATTTCTTGGAGGAGTCGCTGGCGGAAAGGCGTCGACAAATGGTCCCACGAGTAGCAATTCAGACATGTAGCCATGGTTGGGAGTTGAGGGGCCATTCTGCAATATTTGCTGGGCATTCTCTTGCCGACGTTGCAAAAATTGCTGTCTTTGAAATCGCAAATACCGCTGGCATTCCAACAACGCAGATGGCGTAGTCGGGACATTGTGCTTGATATCCCAGGCAGATAGCTTGCCCAGTGTGTCAGAGTAAGAAAATGCTACTACTGAAGAGGATGGCCTCGACTGACTTGAGGCAGTTGTCGATCGCGTCGAGAAAATTTGCGAAAGAGTCACCCGCAGAGAACCGACTTCGCCAGGCGCCAGAGATTTGGTTCTTCTGACGTGTCCTAAAAACGACGAGAAAGAATCAATACTACAAAGCATAACTATGTGGATTGTTTAATTTCATGCTATAATGTTTATAATTGGTGAGCGACGAGGACCAATTCTTCGTTTTGAACGAATCGGATACTGCTTCATCGACCTTTGCCTTTGCGTGGAACAAGCAAACTGGGAACCCATTAGCAGTCTCTACTAGTATCGGGTCGACACAGGAGAAACAGACGAATAGCGTCTCAGAAGTCTAGTAAGAGTTCTGTTGAAAATAACGCTGGATGTGCTGCACATCGCCTTCGTTGGTAGGCGTTCTGTTTAGAATCGCACAAGCAAAAGCGTAGACACGATCATTAGTGCCCGTGAAATCGAGCATTATGTTGGCCGCATTTCGTCTCTCAGGCGAAGATGGTGTAGGAACTCTTTCAGTGATTTTTATGCAAGAATCCACGACAGTATTTACTATTGTTCGAATGTTTCCCAAACCATACGAAGGGGCTTCTTTGATGAACATACTGATATTGGCGCGGAGAACTTGTTGGGTATAATCTGGGAGAAGAGGGATGACACCAACGATCGATTCACAAAATTCTGGAGAAATGGAAGGCGGTGGACACTTGTAAGATTTTGTAGCGTGGACTCGACACCAATTCAACGTCGCTTTGCTGCATGGTTACGTACCTTTGACATCAGGGGGGTATATAAACTGGGGTGGATCAGGTTTTACCAAAGGGCGCGGGGGATCGGGCGGGGGATCGGGTGCGTTCATGGTGGAAAAAGTAAGTTAGAATTGACGACGTCTTAGACAAAAAGGGTTTGGATTCTAACTGATTTTGTGAGCTCTCAGTCGAGAAAAGAAAAATGACAGGACAAGGACACATGCAAATCATTCCTAAAAAAAACGGCCCAAACACAGTTCCTTTTCCAGTCCCGAGTCACGATAGGGCACCATCAGATGAGTCACAAGCGCCACCCGAATTGAACATTGGTGCTGGCAAACTGGATACAGGTGTAGCACCGAAGCGCCATTTAGTAGATAGAATTGCCCCGATAGGTGGAAAATGCTTGACAGGGACGACGACTGGCCGCTGATCATGAATGCCAGATTCTTGGCTGTATGAATATTCGAAGGCACACAAAAAGCGTTGTTTCTATAACACGATGCATGGAGAGAAAGCAGTCAATATACGGTACCTACATCTTCCTCGTGATAGGGGGCAACGTTCGAGGTCTTGGTGGTGTCCACGGAACTGTCATCCTCATCTGCCATGGTAATATCATGGAGGACTGTGCCGTCAGGAAGAAAATATAACATGGTGCATTGGATGACTGATGGTGAGGGAGAATGCAAAATGAATAAAAGAATCTGAATATTGTTTTATATGCTTGCGGAAGGGTGGGAATGTTCAGCGAAAGACTAGCAGCATTACCTTTCGTGAGTTTTAGTATCGTGGAAGCAATAGAGAATAGGACCTTCTCCGCAAAACCCAACCGACGAACTACAAGAATGGACAGTATTTGTGAGCGAAATTCTTCCTCCCTCGGCGTTTGGTCCAATGGTCCTACTACTACAAGGGTTCGTACTGTAGTAACT
>Ga0163149_10006877_pt1 | contig 11544 bp, 14 predicted proteins | sample OliLakLV19MP5G1_FD_148604 | JGI IMG/M metagenome (GOLD analysis project Ga0163149, IMG submission 148604) | Freshwater microbial mat bacterial communities from Lake Vanda, McMurdo Dry Valleys, Antarctica - Oligotrophic Lake LV.19.MP5.G1 | ecosystem: Environmental > Aquatic > Freshwater > Lake >...
GTTAGTCGGGTGCTTACGCATCAAAAATAGTTTAATAATTTAACATTAAAATTTAGGAATTATTAAAATCGCATATAATATTTGTTTATATCAAATTTACTGGTTCTTCGCTGTTTTAAGTGGGTAAAACATTTAATTTCCCTAACCTAAAGTAAATCATTGTTTTATAATTATTTACATTTCGATACCCTCTCGCAATTCTTTTAATGTTTTGAATGGTAGAATTTATTTGTTCGGCAAAGGCATTGGTATATTGATTATTAAAAAATGCTTTGATTCCGCTCCAATGACTTTTTAGTGTATTTACAAATGCAATTATTGGCTGTATTTTAGATCTAATTGCTATTTTCATCCATGCCTTTAAATCATTCAATGAGGGTTTTATATAGGCTTGATTATAGATTTGTTTAAATTGTTCCTTCAATCGGTATGCCTTTCCTAGTGTTGGAAAGCATTTTGTTAAATAATGTATTTTTTGGGATTGCTTTTTGGTTAAGTCTTTTTTGTTCCGTAGCCATAAGTATTTGGTCTTTTTTAGCTCTATCGCTTCATGTTGTTCAAGTTTTCTTACCGTATCCACTGCCCTGGAAAGCAGCTGTTCAACATGAAATCGATCGTAGACTATTTTGGCATCAGGCAGGAAAGTCAGAACAGCAGCTATAAATGCTGGAGACAAATCTGTCGTAACATGTTCTACCTCTTTCGCTTCTGCTCCCCTCTGCTCCATCTCAGAAAGCCCTTCCCCTACTGCATTAATCCCCTTTCCAACCCCAATTCCCACTACTTTTTTTTGCTCCGTATCACTCAGTATAGTCAAGTAGGAATGTCCTTTTTTATAACTTACTTCATCGATTCCCAATACTTTTACCGCCTCCAGGGGCTGTTCTTGTTTGGCTTTATCAACGTACCATGATATGATCCTTCCTATTACCCTTCCGTCTTCATGCATCATCCTTCCCGCACCACTCAAACTCATACCTTCTTGTACAAACATCATACTCATGGCATCAAATAATAAGGTGAAGCTGCTGCCGCTTCTTGCCCAAGGAACCTCTACCTGTACTACTCTATTATCACCCAATATGATTCGAGGTATGCGTCCATGAATATAACAATCATGCTGAAAAAAATTGACATGCCGCCAGGTCCGTTCCACGGTATCATGAACTTCACATATTTGCTGGCCTTCAGGATCCAAAAATTTCCAGCCCACTTTAAAATTGACATATAAATGAAGTTCCCCGCTCCCATAGAGTCCTTCTCCTTTTGAAAATTCTACTTTCTCAATATACCAAGGTTTCGTCACACCCAGGGCTAGGCTAAATATTTCTGCTTGACTCATTTTTTTTAACCCAATTTACAATTTACCCACTAAATATGGCGAAGAACCAATTAATTACTTGCAATTTCCAATAGTGCACCGTTAGGATCATGGACAAGAACAACACGGTAACCATCTGGGAATGTCACTAACTTATATTTTATATGATTTGCTTTTATACGCTCAATAAAAGGATCGACACTTTTTACGTTTATTGTTAAATATCGGGTTCCTGGATTTTCAAAACCATAGTTCTCACTTTTACTGTTTATAGTACTGTCTTTTGTTATAATACCTGGCGTGTTATTTAGTTTATATTTTAAAACGTATCCCTTGCAATCCAGCTTCAGATTAATAATATCAAAAGCCCTTCCACTATTTATGCCATAAATTGTGGACATATTGTTTGATGAGTGCCAAGTATCCATTTGCTCCATCCCCAATACATTGGTATAAAAGTTTAACGATCTTTCTAAATCTGATACAACAACACCTACATCAACAGAATTAGACATATTTTCATTTTTCTTACAGCCGCAAAAGATAATAAAGAATGATACAGAAACGACACCAGGAGTTAAAAGTGGTTTCATATTTTTTTCGTTTTTATAATTAACTAAAATAAATTAAGTATAAGAATACTGCTGTTCTCCGGCGTGCTAATTGCACAAAACGGTTTGGCGATTGGCGAAGAAGTGGTCCCGATGCTTCGGGATTGAAGCATTAAACTGCCTGCCTGCCAGCAACGAAGTGAAGGCGGGTCTGCCAGCACTGAACACGATACGAAGCACGACCCGTAATGCCTCAGCGGGAAAGCTTCATTTAATCACTGACCCCGCTTTTTTGCCAAACGCTTGTTATGCGTTCGTGTTATTGTTCGTCAGAGGTCGTTTTGAGTCTGCGACACAATTTATTTTGTACAAGTGCCTCAAATCCTTTTTATCCCAAGTTTTCGGGCCATCGGAAGACGATGCTTCACGATTATGCTCCAGGTGGTAGATAAGTAATAGTCTGAACACGCTTGAGGGCTTCTATTGTCTCCTCAACAGAAAGCAATACGGTCGTCTCGTATTTGGATAATGCACCTCCGCCGGAGATTGCGATTGCCACCACGGCCATAGATACATTGTCAGGTGCTTCTAAAATAGAGTAAGCATCATATTCACCGAAGGCGTACCAAAAGCCGTGTAGTTTCCCCCCGACTGCTTCAATGTATTTTCGCGCAGCTGCTCTGCGGTCTTCGGGGTTCTTTGATAATCGAGCCCAGGTTTCGGGCGTGTAACTGAATCGTGTTAAATAAAGAGTCATAGTTTTAATTTTTATTTTGTCGCCTACTCTTTGTCGGAATTTCGGCTTACTCCGTTTTTTATTTTGATTATTTCTTACTGCTCATTAAAGTGAATTTGCGTTTCGAGTGCTTATTTAGTTGAATTTGCAGGGACGGGTGGGGAAGAAAACACTGGATAAGCTTCGGCTATCAACCAGCGGTTCTCAACTTTTTTGAATATTTCCACGACATATCCTTTGGAAGAGGTTCCGTCGGTGCGAATAATTTCAAGATTGCCCTGCCATACAGCAAACTCTGGCGAATACATTCTTACTTCCCCTTTATCGGAATATTTCATTTGAATTCCGGGCATTGTCTGAGTAAATAGCTGAACATAGGCGGCTTCAAGTTCTGCCTTTCCCCGCTGTGTTGCTCCCGAAGCGCCAACACCACTCACTCTAATGGCATCATCAGTAAAAAATGAAGTTACAAGTTGCGCATCGCCTTTATTCCAAGCCGCAAGGAACTCTTGCGTTGCTTGAATAATTAAATCTTTGTAATTTGAATTCATTACAGATGAATTATTATTACTCGATTGATTCGAATCGTTGCATCCTAATATCAAAATAATGCTACTAAGAATTAAAGGTATCATTTTCATATTTTTCAAATTTAGTTTATTCAGTTTATAGTTGGAGTGTCGCATAGGTATGACGCATAATATCGAAATATACGCATTTATTGCGTATATATTGTTATATCCTTTAATCTAATTTTATCGCCATATTATCGATAGGACTCATAAATCTAAATTTGTTGACAGCCCTTTGGCATCGGTGAGGTGAGTATAGATATGGGTAGTCTTGAGAGAGTTGTAACCCTTCAGGTACAATCTTCATGTCAGAGATGCTTTTGGCAATTGCTTAGCGTACTTTGTCCTGGCTTATCTGTGCTTGCAGTATATAGCAAAACAAAGAACGTCGTTAGTCTAATCTTCATACTGTTAAGTTTTAATAGTTGATTTTTTTAGTCGGTATCGAAACCATGCCGCACAACGAGCAGGCCTTGCCGAAGGGGAGGAAATAGTTATTTTCGTTTTCGTGTCGCTGACTTCCGTTTTTGAAGATGAATGCTTTTTTCTTTTTTCATATCGTTGTGAGTTTAAGTTCGTGCTTATGTGGCATCTTTTCCTCCCTGGATTGGTCACCTCCGCCCTTTTTTTGTTTCTCTTACGTGACTTTGCAATTGTCAATTCTTAAAATGATAGTTGGCAAAACGGATAAAATTGTTCCAGTCAAATGCGGTTAAATTATGAATGCCTTCCCTATTATGGTAACCAAGAAATGAGCGAATAATGGGATGGTTAATTGCAGGAGGTGTTGGTGTAAGCGCAATTGGCTTTTTATATAAAGCATAAACCTTTTCAGCATGTTGTAAGGATAGGTAAGATCCTTTAGGATCAGCCCATAGATCCTTGCTGGCACTGGTTACATACACCGGCCTTGGTGCAATTAATGCGATCAACATGTGTTGGTCTACGGGTAAAGCGCTTTCATTGTCGTTGTACTTTTTATAATTATTGGCAAACCAATGGGGAAAACGGGTGTTGATTACTTTTACTGTTTCTCCAAATTGTCTTCTTGATAAAGCGGCCCCGGTATTGCCGGAACAATTTGAAAACACTATAGCAAAGCGCTGATCTTGGGCACCGGCCCATAATGCTGCTTTCCCGCCCCGCGAATGACCAACTATAAAAACATTTTTTGCATCAATCGCCTTATCAGTTTCAAAATAGTCTAATGCTCTGCTGGCTGCCCACGCCCAGGCACCAATTGCTTTCATTCCATTGGCAGCAGTTAATTGTTCCGGGTAAAGTTGCAGTACACCATTTTGATAACTATCCATAAAGTCGGGTGCTGCATCGTCTACATGAAAAGCAGCAATAGCATAACCACTATCAATTACTATTTCGGCAGGCCAAAATTCGCTTACTGTATCTCTTGAAGGATCCGTATTCCTTTTTCCACGGTTATTGATTAGTAAAAAAAGGGGCACTTCGGTTTTAAGATGATTGGGAATAAACATGGTTAAATGAATATCTGCTGCCTTAGCCATTTTCCACACGGTAATGGTAACTTCTTTTAAATGTGCTTTGCCGCCCATGGCATTTGATACGTCATTTGTGACCATGTACTGTATGCTATCAAAAGCTTTTGGCATTTGACCATAAATGTTTTTTTCAAAGAGGTGAAGTACTTCTGGTCTTCTGTTTTTTTCCCACGATGATTTATTCGTCACCTTGCTTCCGGTAGCAGTCTTTAATAATTCAGGCAGAGTATAAAATGGCACTTTAGCCTCATCATAGTTTTGTGCAACCACCTTAATTATCAGGAAGAAAAACACACAACATAGTTTAAGTCGCTTTATCATCGTTTTACAATTTGCCACAACACCGCAAGTTCAAATATATGCAGTAAGTATTATAAATGCTACCTGCTGCTTTTTCCGCCCCCACAACGTTTTGCGGCTTGGCAAAGCGGCGGATTTTCACCGCGAAGTTCCGCCGGAATCGTAAAGTTCAAACTTACGAAAATCTTTCAGGCGAAACATGAAGCCGTCGTTTTGCCAAGCCGCTGTTACCTGCCGTGGCCTTCCAGAGAGTTTATTATTGTAACCACCTTGTTCTTTAAATCTGGTAAATCATGTCTGATAATTTCCTAAACTAATCTTGAGTCAATTCCGAAATATTCATGAACAAAAATATTTCTCATTCCTTTTATCTGACCCCATTCAATTTTTGAAAATTGAGTTTTAATTTCTTCTGAGATGTGATCGCTAGCCTCTCCAATAATTTCCATTTGTTTTATGCAAGCGAATCTCATCATTGAATTATTCAAGAATGTCTCAAAATCGGCATCCACCAAATATGTTTCAATTTCGACAATCGTGTCAATAATATGATGCAAACGTGCGCTGTCTCCTAATTTACCTCGCATAAATCAACTCCTTTTCACTGTCAACCAACGGTCTAATATATTTAGACAAACTATTTGAAGAAACTAGATCAACTTTAGCTTTCAGAATTTCTTACAAGTCAATCTGCATCTGAACGAAGCCTAAACCAATTCGTTGAGTATAATCCAAGTCAACTAAAATATCGATATCGCTTTGATTATCAGCCTGTCCTCTCACATAAGAACCAAACAAATATGCTTTAAGGACAGGGCGAGTTCTAAAGTAGTCTTTGATAGTTTCTAATTTCGTGTTGTCCAGTTTCATGATACAAATATAAGATTTTTCATGATTTTCTGTGTGACCCGAAGGCCGGACATTGCAGGTAACATTTATGAAAGTATCCGACGTTGGCAATTTCACTGACACGCATTCCTGCACTATAAAGAAGTATGATAATGGTTTTGTGTTTTACACTCTAGTATAGCAGATATCACATCGAATACTTCTTGCACCTCCATTACAGGTGGCAATTTATGACTATGTGCTGCGAATAGAACGCTGGGGATTTTGTAGGGTTTGTTTAATACTTGTTTAAAGAAAAAAGAAAAATTATTAGCTGCCATTTTAGATTTTATTCTGCTACAGCCAAGTGTTTTGTTTAAATAGATAAGGTAATTAAGGGTGTCATCAAAGGAAATTTGTGAGGGTCGAACATCCGGGTAATAAGTGAATAAATGTCTAAGCTCAGATAAATTGCTCTTCCTAGTATAAGGACTATATTCTCCTAGATTTAGAAGAGCATTGGTCCGTTGTAATGCCTTGATTGCAAATTGTGAAAGTGTTTTTTTTCTTGCATAATTTTGTTTTTTTAGATTAGCAAGATAAGAGATACTATTTGAGTTTTAGAAAAAACCCGTTGCGCAGCAATGTAGGTTCAACGTTTTAGTATTGGCGATGGTGGGGCATTTGAAAAACGTCAGCCCAACATTTCACAAATGCACAATAGAATTACAAATGTTGAGTATACAACTGTCTGCCCCACTATTGCCAATACGATGCTGTGGCCAGTTGGATTTTGTCCGTTATAGTCAGTTGTTTTCTGTTTTTTTCTGTTGCTTGGTTGAGAGTTGCTTTGTCGTTCACCGTCAACTATATCTAACTCAATATTCCTGAACCAAAACGTCATATGACTTGATTATTGTTGTTGCTTAATTGATTTAGGGCCAAAATGTCCTCTTAAACTTCGTTTATCTCGTTTGCAACACGAGCACCTGATTCAATCGCACCTTCCATACTGGCGGAGTATATGGAAGTATGTTCTCCAGCAAAATGTATACGACCTTCAGGACGGATGATTTCAGGCAGCCATGAAGTAATTTGGCCAGGAAGAAATAAAGAGTATGCTCCAAGTGAATAAGGGTCAAGCTGCCAGCTTTTTGAAATCCCACCCTCATAGTAGTCGGAAATATTAGGGTGAACTTTGTTCATTTTTTCAAGTGTGAATTTCAACCTGTTGTCATTCGACATCTTGTCAAGCTGGAATGCATCTTGCCCACGTGCATGACCTTCAAGAATAGCCCTATCTCCTTCTCTTCCTGTTTTAATCATAGGATGCTTTTGTACCTGACCGATGGGGAGATCAGTCATAGCTGAACCATTCTCTCCATTGCTTTCCCAAAACCTTTGTTTTACTTCCAGGAAAACGCGGGTTGTTGGTGTGTAATACAGACCAGAAATTATCTCTTTTTTGAGGTCTGATAGCGAAGGCGAGATTTCTATGTTTTGCAACACCGAAAAAGGAATTGTGCAGACGACCCTATCTCCACTAATGCTTTCTTGCTTACCAGCGATATTAACAATTACTTCTACACTATTGGGGGCATTTTTTATACTCACCACTTCAGCACCAAAACGAATTCGTTCTCCTAATCTTATCGTAAATGCTGTCGATAAACTATCAACTCCTCCCGGGAAGCTATAAACATCTTTACTTCTAACACTCTGTATTACCGGTAACAGATTCCAGGCAGCAGAGGCCTTTCCTTCGCGATCAGAATACCAGGTAGTCACCCGAATAATCTCTTGTGCCCCGGCAGAGGCACCCCTTTCTGCGACAAGCTGAGACAATGTTTTATTGTCAATTGAATGAGCCCAGTCATACAGTGAATCCGAAATGGCAGCACTCTTCATGCCATCCAGTAAGGGCTGGATGTACCTGTCGGTGATACTTCCCTCACGCTCTTCAGGTTTGAGTTCATATGGCCAATCTATTTTTCCGTTGTCCGGAACAATTCGCTTGCCCCGCAAGTAATAGATAGTATTTCCCCCTTGATTCCGAATAACCGGTGCTCTCAGTGATTCGTATGGAATATTGAAAAGCTTAACGTAACGAAAAAGGTTAAAATAATTATCATTGAAACTCATAGCACCTGCCTCAGCCGTCAATCCTGGAGTGAAACCTTCGCGTAGTGTTTGCACACGACCACCCGACCGATTTCTCGCTTCAACCACGATCACTTCATGTCCGGCTTGTACGAGTTCCCATGCTGCTGTTAAACCAGCAAGGCCTGCACCAAGGACAATCACTCTCTTCTTTGTTTTTTGACCAGATGCAGCTAAACCAATTGGCAGCAAAAGGCCTGTGGTTGCAGAAGTGGAAGTTTTTAGAAAGTTTCTACGATTCATTGAATCCCATTTATGGTTATTTTGATATTGTAAATGTCAACAAATAGCACCAAAATGCCATCAGTTTAAATCGAGACCCCGTGTTGCAAATTGCCCGCTGAAAAGCAAAAAGCTTTTTTTAATTTTTGTAGACCGAATTATTCTATTTATAGGCACTGTCGACCAGGTCAGCTAATTGGCCACAACGGATAAGGGATAAATGCAGGTTTTAAAAAAAGGGATACGAAGCACAACTGTTTGATTACCGTTTAAAGCCCTTTTTTTAAAACTTGTCGTTTATCTTTATGTTGTGCGTTCGTGCTGCTATTTGTTCAAGGCGATACTATTTGATCTCAGCACAAAACATCGTTCAAGGTGTTACAACATCTTTGTCATAATGTGAAACGATTATCTAAAATTATGCACTTGCAGGCATTTGTATTGCACCAATTTGCATCATCAAAGACATTCCGTCAATTTCAACCCATTGATTCTTTAGTGCATCATTTTCAATTTCAAAAATCTGAATAAAAGTCAAATGAACTTTTTTTCCTGATGCAGGAATACCATTGAAGGTGCCTGTGTGTGTGCTGTGCCAGGTACCGCGTCCTACAACCTTGTTACCAATTTCCAGTAGGTCAACAAATTCATGTTCCACATTGGAAAAAGCATCATTAAATGTTTTAGTCATCCCCAGATGCTGTTCAGTATTCATTGGGACCGGGCTCATGGAAGAATGCATTTGATGGTGTGGCCCCAGCAGTTTTGCTGCTGTTGCAAAATCATTGCTGTCTATGGCTTTAAAAAAGCCTAATACTACTTCTTTGTTTGTCATTGTATTTAATTTTAAAATTTTGCTTACTCTATTTGGTTTTCAGCGTCCCCGTTTATTTTTGATTTGTCAAATATAATTCCTTGCAGTCAATTTCAAGTTAGCGCTGTCGCCATAGCAATACGCATAACATTTATGAAAGTATCCGACAGCCCCGAAAAAAAATCAAGCCCATCGATGGCACATAAATGACTGGCGGTATACTTTTGAGTTGACCGACCAGCAGAGGTACAACTCTATGGTAGAAAGTAATGGTGGGGTCAAGATCCGAAAGCCGGAAGTCGTTTTGTAACTGGGTCGAATAATCCATAAATGATATCGCTATGTGATGTTTGAGTGATAAATATAGTTAAAATTATGAGAGTTTAGTATGGCTTATAGATGTATTTTTGAGATTAGAACTGGCATTATCCAGTGCCCTGAACGCATTCCTGCACTATAAAGAAGTATGATGATGGTTTTGTGTTTTACACTCTAGTATAGCAGATATCACATCGAAGACTTCTTGCACCTCCATTACAGGTGGCAATTTATGACTATGTGGTGCGAATAGAACGCTGGGCATTTTGTAGGGTTTGTTTAATACTTGTTTAAAGAAAAAAGAAAAATTATTAGCTGCCATTTTAGATTTTACTCTGCTACAGCCAAGTGTTTTGTTTAAATAGATAAGGTAATTAAGGGTGTCATCAAAGGAAATTTGCGAGGGTCGAATATCCGGGTAATAAGTGAATAAATGTCTAAGCTCAGATAAATAGCTTCTCTTAGTGTAAGGACTATATTCTCCTAAATTTAGAAGATCATTGGTCCGTTGTAATGCATTGATTGCAAACTGTGAAAGTGTTTTTTTTCTTGCATAATTTTGTTTTTTAGATTAGCAAGATAAGAGATACTATTTGAGTTTTATAAAAAACCCGTTGCGCAGCAATGTAGGTTCAACGCTGCAGCTACAAGAAGTTGGCGATTTTCACCACTAAACTTGATGCGGAGAACCAATGTTTGATTAACCACAAATGTGTTTGCGGAGTACTGAACCGCCAAATTCTTGTAGGTGCTGTTACCGGCTGGGCTTTAATGTCCCGCTGCGATGCGCTTGCGTCCATGTTTTTTTCTACGCTTTGCTTTGTCCATACGAATGAATTCGCTAATAAGACGTTTTTCGTCATCTGTTAAAGGAGTAGGATCAAATGCTACGTCCACGTCGTCGAGTTTTAATTTCTTTTTCATTGTTCAAAGTATTTTTCGATTAGTTTTAAAGCGGCGTCGGTGTTAATAATCATTAAGTGTCCACCGTAATGATTTGCGCCAAGTGTCTCAGTGTAATGATCAATTAGTTGCGTTTTGGAACGAAAGGAAACATAGCCTTCAGTTCCTCTGAGAAATGATTGTCTACAAGCAAACGCAACCAAATTACCAGGAACTCCCGCATACATTTTGTTTTTACCAAAATTAAAAGGAGCAGTTTCAATTAAGTGCATGAAAACATTATCGTGAGTAGGTGTCAAACTAATAAGTCCCTGAATGATGTCGACATTATATACGATTACCAATTTATAAACAGTTCTGTCTGGGTCTTTGAATTCGTCAGACCAATTGAAGCGCCAACCATTTTATTTGGTTACGGTTTTTAGGTCTTTAGGACTTAAAGGTAAAATGTCGGTCTTAAAATTGTCTTTGGTAATGACGTTTTCAATTTAGTTTGTCAATTTGTCGACATGAAAGTCAAGGAGATTATTTTTAGGCCGTTTCACTCTTTTAAGATACGAAAAACTTGTCAGAATTGAAAATGTGTCTTGCGGAACGGTCGTCCAAACCTTGCCCATAACATTTATGAAAGTATCCGACAGCCCCGAAAAAAAATCAAGCCCATCGATGGCACATAAATGGCTGGCGGTATACTTTTGAGTTGACCGGCCAGCTGAGGTACAACTCTATGGTAGAAAGTAATGGTAGGGTTAAGATCTGAAAGCCGGAAGTTGTTTTGGAAACTGGGTCGAATAATTCATAAATGATATCGCTATGTGATGTTTGAGTGATAAATATAGTTAAAATTTTAAGAGTTTAGTATGGCTTATAGATGTTTTTTTGAGATTAGAAATGGCATTATCCAGTGCCCTGAGGCACTCAGTGGAAACATGCAATGTCTTGACTAAGCTCCGAATCAGGATGTTGATCTCTGCAATAACGTAAAAAATAATCGACTATCTGATAATAAGTCTTTATAGTTCTCGGACTATAATTCTTTAAGATCATAAATGTTTTATCCTCCAATAAATAATCTCCGTAATTATCCATAGAAATTAATTTTCCTGGTAGTTATTTTGATTAATTGAAAGTAGATTGATTAGCTTTTGCAAATAAATTTTGTTCAACGTTTTGCAACTACCCGAAGGGCGGGACTTTTACCACAAAACTTGATTTGAAAAACTAAACTTCCATTAACCACTAAACTGTCTTTGGAACACGAAACCCCGCCTTTTGGGTAGGTGCTGTGTGTGCCTTGAATGA
>Ga0163149_10006882_pt1 | contig 11540 bp, 8 predicted proteins | sample OliLakLV19MP5G1_FD_148604 | JGI IMG/M metagenome (GOLD analysis project Ga0163149, IMG submission 148604) | Freshwater microbial mat bacterial communities from Lake Vanda, McMurdo Dry Valleys, Antarctica - Oligotrophic Lake LV.19.MP5.G1 | ecosystem: Environmental > Aquatic > Freshwater > Lake >...
TGGAGTCTTTTTTTGGGTAGGAGATTCTTGACGACTTTGTTCAAGGAATCTTTGACTGCATCCGGACCATAGGCTTCAGTCAAATGGTCCAATGCATCGCGTGCAGTAGCAGTGACTACTGCTACTCGCAAAGCATCAAAATCTGCTATGACATGACCGACATCAGTTGCCGGGGGACAATCATCCCTAGCTAGTTCAGCTGTCACAATGGCCTCGGCTTTCTTGTCTGCAAGACTTTGGCCAGCCTTGGCGATGAAGCTGCTCAATGCGGATCCTTGCATGAACTGCTTGCACACATCATAGGCTGCTAAGCCAGCCGCATTGAGATCCAGTCCTGTCAAGGCTCGTTCCACATTGCAACACCACTCAAGAATCTCGCGAGGCATTTCATGATCTCCATCCAATCATTTTAAGGAGAATTTGACTTGCGTCGAAGCTTGATTACCCGGATCACTGCAGAGGTTGACAGCAGTGAGATCTTCTTTCTTAATGCTCTCAATTGGTTCTGGGACCAATGGGAGAACAGGTTTCTTATTGGAGTTACCAAAGTCTTTGGGAACAGAAAATTTCATGGTTGAATAAATTCAAAGATAAAAAATTGTTTTGCAATGTAACGATTTGTGGTTTGATATCAAAATGCACTACGCTAAAAGCTACAGGCCTTTTGAGTTATTTGTAAATGAAAATTTTAAGCTTTAGAATGAAGCTAAAATGAATGTAATGTTTGAGAGAGGTTTGGCTCAAGATCTCTCGGATTGATCCTCTCTCTGCTGAGTTGAACGATGCTTCTACGTGAAGAATCGGCGTGCCAGTCACAGACTTCACTATGACTTTGATAACAACAATAGCTCGTGTTAAAGCCAATCGCGTGTTCTGATTGTAACGGTCTAAAAGACACAGCCGTTACGCTATTTAGCCATCGTCTGTCGACAATGGTTCGCTGCTCTTCTGAGCGAGCTTCTTCACTGCTTGTGAAGGATAGGGCTAGTAGCTCCACTAGTCCCACACGCTGAGAAGCGCATCTTCCGCGAATGAATCCCGGATGAATGAGTCCCATATGAGGATGCTCTGTGCATAGCCACATCATAGGCAAATTAGGGTGTTGCATTTTCATTCCTTCTCTTGAAGCGCACAACCTTCAAGCACCAGAATCATCTTCTGTCATCACCGGTTCTGAGATGCCACAAATGCAAGCAACAGAAGCACTTGTGCCATCAGTGTTGTTGTTGGTGGTGGTGGCAACAGAAGCCACAGCAGTGCCTCCAACTCATTGTCTTCGGTTGCGCAAATGTTTGATGAAGAGACATGGTGACAATCATGGTGTGGTTCACAGAAGTGAACAAAACACAGCTCTTTCAAATTGCCACTCACTCAGGGACTTCAGCTCGCAGTGAAGAGATGCTTTCAAAAGATTTCTAAGGACAGGACAATTTGGGAAGGGATTCAACAAGCTCTTCCTGATGGTTGCGGCCTGTGTTGGTTCCTCTGAGTGTGCTTTGAATGGCAACCTAAAAAAACCTTCCCTTGTCTCAAACACTCATTTCATGTCATGGTCAACCCCACGACATCAAAAGTTGAGACACTCGTTGAGAAAAGGCTGGCCTCATTCGCAGATTTTGAGTGCAAAGAAGTGTGCAATTGCTCTAGGATGATTGTTGTTTGCATGATGAAAATTCGGTCCTTGGATGGGTTTGCAGCAGAAACATCAGTTGGGAGAACAAGAAAAACAGAAAGAAACTTGGTCATGAGACATTCTGGAATGTGAAGAGAAGAGTCAACAGTGTGTCAGCAGCAGAATGTCCCACGGAGAACAGAGCCATCCGAGTGTTGGCAAAACAAAAAAGGGGGCATGTTGATTGTCTCCCTAGAGTTGAAGCAACAAATGAATCACCAAGAGAACAGCCAAGAGAGCAGCCAAGTGAGTGGAAGAGCAAATGACAACAAGTAATTGAAAGAGAAGGAGAGAAACATGTTGGAAAAAAGGAAGTCTGTTGAGTTTGGTCTAGGTTAAAGAGCGACATTTGTTTGAAGGGGCAGAGCTGACACAGCCATGCAAACAGTGGAGCAGTGAGGCTACCATTGTGGCACCAATGTGATTCTAACGTGCAGTGCCCACTGTGTGATCCTTGTTTCAAAAAGAGCACTTTGGAATCATGAGCAGTGCTCCACATGTAGCTACAAAAAACGTGAATTGACTGGGGGTTACATGTGCAACTTCAGCAGCAGTGACAGTTTCATTTGGTGTGACAACACATTTGCTTTTGACAACACATTTGTTGATGGATTGTTAAATGCTGGACTTGAATTTACGTTCTGTGACAAGAAAAAGGCGACAAGGCAACTGGATCTGCAACTTAAAAGTGTGCATGCAATTGCAAGCATCTTTTGCCAAGTTGAGTGGGTGGGTCAGTCTCAGTCACTAGGATTTCAGTCTTATGAAACTAACTCTCGCAATTTGGCTAAAATCCCCAACTTTGGCTCATCCTCCACACTGCTTTGGTCTGCATTGACACATTTCTCTGGACCATCAAGCAGCATTGGTCGTTCCAAAGATGGTGATCTCTGTGATTTGAGACCCTGTGTCTTGTTAGCAATGTTGTCACATCTGGAAGAATGGATGAGGCAATGTCACAGATGGCTCGAGAAAGATCCACAACAACAAATGTTAGCAGCAGCAGCAGTGCAGCAGTGCTTGTGATTTCCATTTTGTCGCCACCATCCAAGGGATCTCTCCAACAGCAATGACAACGTCTGATTTGATGCTTCTTCTCTGGAAGACGCTGGAAAATTCTTCCTCTGCCCCAGTTGCCCCAATGCCTTGTTTGGAAGTAGCTGAGGAGGCACATGACCAAAGCAATGCCCTTCAGCAGTAGTTGTCACTGCTGTCAGATGACGTGCAGAACCCATCATGTCACAATGCAGAGGTTTGCCACCAAACAACCTCAGGACCATCAACTGGCCAATCATGCAAAAGAGCAAGTGATGGTACATTCTGAGACATGCTTTCAAAATCTCTTGAATGAATCAATGACCACAATGAATTCCTCTCAGTTACCGACAATGGTGACTAGGGGAGCAACTGTTAGGGTAGATACATTCTTGTTCCATCTGCTGCCGGAATAGCAACCATTAAGTCACCTGACAAGTGAAAAAAACTACTAGTATGACTGCTGCAACAGCAACAGCAAAGCACTGGGGATTCCATAGCCGGCAGCGCTCCTAGCAGTTTGGATACAGACGTTGGTTTTGGGGAAGACGACGAGGCGACTTGGGAGATTGCAATTTTATGGGGAATGAATGTATATCTCTTCCGTCACATGTCATGCAAAATAAAGTATGTTTAAAATCATATCTATCATTGCTGTAGTTACATTTATGGATTCTATTATTCTCCACATGTTGTTGCTCTATGAATATTCTATACATACAGCGGCATCCTGATTGATCGATACCATCATCTATACAATTTTCATGGTAATGGCCGTCATGTCGTCACGATACCATTGTTGTTTGGCAGGGGATGCTCTTTGAATGATTTGTTGCATTTTGATCAAGGGATGACTCCATCTTGCATCGGAAGTGGGCAAGAAACTTTCGGCAAATTGTTTTTGAATCCACCTTGCCAGACGCAAATCCCATATTCCGTCACTTGCCGCAATCACAAACAATATCATGTCTTCCGAAGGATGATTGTTGTTGTTGTTGTTATTGGAGATCATTTTACTCATATTGTGTCGCAATTCTCGTACGTCAACGACGTCGACAATGGGATCCGGAATGACGCCCTTCAACGTCCATTCATAATCTCCCAAGCTCCGACTCATGGCCAATCCAATCGTATCATTGAATTCTCTACTATACACAACGACACGAGAGCCCATGGGTTGATTGGGTGGAATGTGGATTTTACCACCGGCCGCTTCGATGCGTGCTTTTTCGTCTGGCAAATGGGGTTTGTCTTGTCGTGTCATGTAGACTTGATACACCCCCGGAGCGGGTCCTTGTGCGATGACCTTGAACTCTATGGGATTCAGAGCGACCAAACAAGTCCGACTATCTCCCGTATTGGCAAAATACAGTGTGTCCCCAATGCGAAGCGTGACGGATGCCGTACATCCTCCCCGGAATTTAATGTCTCTGGGGGCTTCCTCGTCCGCTTCGATAAAGCTGTCCTTGATTTGTTGAATGATCCATTCTTGAGTTCTTTGTGTGGAAGCCGCAGTATTGAATTTTTGGGCCAATCGTTGGGGGACATCACGGACAAAATATTGTGCCGTCACATGTCCATCGGTACCGTGCCCATCAAAAATGCCCAAGAAAAAATCGGTTGACCTCCAAGTGATGTTGGTAGAAAAGGGATGAATGGCAACGGCGGCATCTTGATTAAAGGGAGGATCTTTGCGATTGCTGGTGCGTGTCAATAATGTCGGTACAGCATTCTCATGTGAAGGAGCAGGTTGTTGTTGTTGTTGTTCAAGGATCCGAGTAATACTGGCATTGACCATGGCACTTTTGTATTCCCTTGGAAACACCAAACAGCCATAGGATGGACAGACAGCATCATCCTTGTGTGGTTTTTCTTGTTGTCCATTCCTAGGCCGCAATAAGCGTGACAAGGAACTCCAAGCAGGATTGCCGTCACTGTCACTATTTTCATTATAGGACAAGGCAAAATGCAAGAAGACATTCATACCCCAAAACAAGGCCATGCCACTTGCCACCACTACCAATCCCCATTTTGGCAGGATCCCCAAAATATTGGCAAAGGACTTTTTGTTTTTCTCTTTCCTCTTCTCTTTTCGTTTCGTCTTCTTTTTCTTTTCGTTTTCACTATACTCCTCATCCGTCGTATCCTTATTGCTTTTACTATTATTGTAGTTCATGATACAGTAATAGCCAGGGATGCCGTGGAAAGGAGCAAGTGGATACCAGTCGAGGTCGCGGAAAGAAAGAAACCAGGAAAAGTGGTAGTTTCGGTCGGATGAAAGTAGAGAGTTGTTGTGGTCGACTTCGGAGACATCCTTTTGTACATGGCTGGGAAAACCCATTTGGTGTTCTGTGGATGAAAGAAAGAGCCTTTTGAGCAAGGATGGGCGCTGGCCTCACCAAGAGAGGGGAAGACGCTCTGCCTCTGCCCCTCACTTCCTCGCAGCCTGCCTGTCTCAAAGACGACCCTCGTTCATCCAGGAAAAACAAAACCTAGTCATAGATCTTAAAAAATGCGTCTCCGCCTACCCACTCCCCCCCAAACTCCCTACGATGCTGTCTGGCTTCAGATTGTGCACAACAAATCCATGTTTGCTAACCCCGAGAATGCCTTCATGACTCAACCTGAAACCATCAGCCGAAACTCCATGTTGGGTGAGACCTATGATAGTGCCCAAAAAACTGATAGCGGAATTCTATTTTGCTCCAAAACCAGTGCAACCAACACATTAAACTTGGAGGTTTTTCACCACATCAAGCGCTCTTCTTCCCCCCTCGCCACTTTGAAGAAGGATGACAAATTTTATGGTGTTCTAAGCCTCCACAACAAGGTTGTTAGCCTCCCATTGCCTACAGCTACAAATGTTTGTTCCAAAGTGGCTGTTCCATGCGATGCTGACATTCTCGGCATCTCTTCCAAGGAAGATTTTGATTCGGCTACCCCCCAAGCAAAGTCCCCTACGAAGATCACAGTTTTGCCTTGCATCGGGATCCCGCCAGAATGCATTCTCGAAGTCTCAAAACATGCAGATAGCAAACACACCTATGAAATTTTCATGATCCTTAAAGATTATTACCAAAGTCAAGTCCTCCCCTTTGCTGAACTTTTTGATGAACCCACTAAGGCAGGCATTGTCTCTGTTTTCATTCGTGTGTTGCAATCAATTTGGGCCTTCCGTTACTCTGACGAAATGTCCCTCCCAGACCATGATGACATTGTGTCCTCTCGTGCCCCCCACCCAGACCCACTTTGGTGGAACACGTTCTATGCCCAGTCTGCAACAAAGGTGACCTCCCGTGTGTCGGATTCAAGCACTGAAGCTCTGGATTCCCTGGCCCAAAACCAGTCCCGTTTGGCATCCTTGTCAGAAAACCAACAAGCCCTTTTTTCAAAGCTTCTTGACTTCCAAAATTCGGCTGCCTCTTCCGTGTCCAAAACAAGCTGGAAACATCGCATTCTGCATCCCATTCACCCGGCACTGTTCCGGATGCAAGCCCCGTCTCCATATGTCTCGGATGACAGCCTTCCCTCCAGCCCAACAGAAAACTATGTGTCTTTCCTCGAAGCTTCTGACATGCACAGGACCCAGTGCCTTCTTCAATTTTGCCGCATGAAAAACCTGCATGTCAACATATCAAAACGTTGCCTAACAAACCTCAGTGTTGCACAACTCATTGGTTGTGACACAAACGGCGCACCTTCTTTCACGGTGTTCCAGTTTTTCCCCCCCAACAACATGCCAAACTCTGTAGCCCAAGTGTCCATCGCCGAGGAACAACTTCGTCAACACCATGGTTACACGGCAGCCCACATCGAAAGCATCTGTGGCAAAGAAGCGTTCAGCATCCCTGTCTCCGATGGACAACTGCTCTCTCAAGTTAAAAACTTCTGTGGAATTATTGGCTTTATTTCGGGAGAGAATAGCTACTTTCATTGCATGTGCAGGAAAAACCTGTCGGACTACCTTGGACAGCATTTGGTGCAAATCGGTTTGTTGCAATCCTTGGACAATAGGTTTTTTGGAAAACTTCTAGCTTACATTGACGCTTGCGTTCAAGCTTTCCTCACCAGTGTGTTCGATGCCAGCAGCGTGTCCAATGTGAACTTTGATGCCCTTTTATTTCCTCTTATCCGTTCCCATGTTGAAAATCTTGGCTCAAAAATATCCAGCGATGTCCCTCCTGCCGTTGCCAGAGATGCGTTTTCTGCCTCCAAACGGTCCCTCAAACACATGGAACAAGAAAAAGATTCAGATAGGACCAACAAAAAGCGCAAAACGGACAACTCCAGTGGGGACACCAACGAAAATCCCAACACGGAATGGTTGGTTGACAAGAAACAGTTCTTTGCCTTCAACAAACGTTTGCGTTCGTGCCCCAAATTAAATGGAAAAGAGATTTGCTGCAAATTCCACGTGCTGGGACACTGCCCCCTTGGAAAAGATTGCACTAGGAGTGGATCTCATGGGCCCCTGACGGGTGAAGCAGAAGCTTCCTTTGCTTCATGGTGCAAGGAAGTTAAGGACGCCTTGTGAAGCGGCGGGACCAGCAGCAACATAACAACTAGTAATGATAAGTTGTTTTTTCTCCCAACTGCTTGTAGTCCCCCAAGACTTCCCGCCCCGGCCACCAAAACCAAGCATACACTAAAACCCTTGGACCCCTTTAACAAAACACCGGTAGACCTTTCCTCTTCCAATTTAAAAAGAACAAGATCCCAATCCAAAAAGAATGTGATAAAAACTAATTCGGTTACTTGGGCTCCGCTCCCTGCCAGACCCCCGACCCCACCAGCCGCAGAACCGCAACCTGACGTTTCTGTAAATCCTTTTCCACCACCTGGCCCAGTCCCCAACCATGCAACACTGTCCGTTCGAGCACCTGGTCCCAGTCCCATCAAAAGCCCCACCAACAAACTAGCATCGGCTGCTGCTTCTGACCTCCTTGGTACGTTAAACATGACTCACTTGGCAGAACCTTCCAGCGAACTGTTTGAAATCACAAACCCCGGCATTGAGCTCCAGCTGCCTCCCTCGCCACTCTTTCTGCGCCCCCCAGGCAGCCCCGCACCAGAGATCAAGCCGCTTTTGCTGCCTTCATCCTCTGCTGGAGTTGCAGCCGCTCACATGAACTCCCCCTTCCCAGGATGTCGTGCTTTGCTGCCTGCTCCCTCCGTCCCTCCCACACCTCCCGTGAATTGGCCCCCACCTCATGTTGACTTGCTACGAGCCATCCGGTTCGCCCGGTCATGGAAATCCCCTGCACCGTCCCAACCCATTTTCAAGTTTCGCCCCACCCTGCTGGCTGCCAAACACAACATGGAAATCCTTCACCAATTCAATTATGATTTCAAAACGGCTATCATGCACGACCCAAATTCTCCATTGCACCCTGGGTCAGAATTTCGCCCCGTGTCCATCTTGGCACCTGTTTTTAAAAACCACCCAAGTTGGAACAAAATTTACAACACCCTAACCTGTGGTGGTCATTACCCATTGCTACCTCTCTCAAATGATTACACCAAATCAGATCTCGAAGAGGGCATAGCATTCGGAAACCATAAATCTGCAGTGCAGTCCAAGTCTTGGATGATGGACTCACTTACAAAAGAAATAATTAGGGGATGGCAGGTCCCCCTTTTGTCAAATAAGCTTCACCGGATTCCTGGGGCATTGGTCGCCCCCTTAGGATGCCAAAAAGGGACAACCATAAATGAAAATGGGGATAGAATACCCAAAAACAGACTCACCCACAACCAGTCTATGAAATTTAGCTCTGGCCATTCAATCAACTCCAGGGTAATAGAAGCACAACTATCTCCTTCCCAATATGGTTATGCTTTCATACGATTCATTCACCTGATTGTTGCCTTGAGACTGAAATTTCCTACAGCCCGCATACTTTTAAATAAGTTTGATTTTAAGTCCGCATATCGCAGAGTTCAAAATGATCCGGAGGCAATCACCCACGGAATGGTCACGCTGGGAGATCTTTGTGGTGAAAACATTGCATTGGCTTCCCTCAGACTTACTTTTGGTGGAAAACCATGCCCCTCCATTTTTAGTGAGATATCTGAAGCAACCTGCGATCTAGCCAATGCCATTGCCAGGATTGCCCCTTGGGACATAAGAAATGACATCCCCACACATGCTTCCATTTTGCAAGACCCCATCTTTTTGGAAAACGACATTCCATTGGCCCCAGCCCTTCCACTCTTGGTGGACCCCTGCGTCGATGAATATGGCGGCAGTGAAGTGTTTATTGATGACATATTTTCAGCTTTCCTTGATTTGAGCCAGGATCACATAGACCGGGGACAATTTTCTCCACTGCTGGCCATCGAAACATTGAGTAGGCCCTCTCACGAGCAAGAACCCTTGCCCAGGGATGACCTACTAGCATTGGAAAAGGCTGTGGCCGAAGGCACACCTAACGAATTGTTAATAGTTCTCGGGTGGGAATTAAATGCCAGAAAACTTCTGGTAATCCTACCTTTTTACAAGGCCCAGGATTGGTCCACCCAGGTTACCAAATTAATTGTTCATGGCTCCCACCTGGTCTCCCACAAAGAATTGGACACACTTGTGGGACGACTTCAGCACATTGCTTCTGTGTTTTACCCATCCTCCCATTTCCTAGGACGCCTGAGGTCTGCCCTACAAAAAGCTGAACAACATGGGTCCACCCGACTAAATAAAAATCACAAACATGACCTGCAGCTGTGGCTTTCTTTCATTGCTTACGCTCATTCTGGGGTTAGCATGAATTTGTTGACATTCCGAGTCCCAACTCGATTTAAACGAACGGATGCCTGTGGTTATGGCCTGGGAGGATATGACCTAAAAACGGGTAGAGCTTGGCGCTGGATTATCCCAACCCACCTTCAAGGATTGCGCCACATAAACTTTTTGGAATTTCTTGCTGCTGTGACTGGCATCCTTCTGGATTCTTTCGAAGACCCACCACAAGCAGGGGATTCTTACTTAAGCGGAACCGACAACATGTCAACAATGGGATGGCTGAGAAAATCGAACTTCGATGACACTGCAGACCACGAGGCCCACATGAATCTTGCACGGTTTCTTGCCCTTTGGCTCATTCACAACAAGGTCGGCCTGCTGAGCCACTGGCTGGCGGGGGAAGACAACGGAGTCTCAGACCGGTGCTCCCGGCTTGACCATCCATCATGTTCTGTGCTAACTAACATCATTGGCTCTGAATTTCCCAAACAGGTTCCCGACACTTTCAACGTCATTCCCCTTCCGCCAGAGCTCGCCTTGGAGCTCTGCTCGTGGGTGCAGCACGGGCGGCCTCTGACGGAATTGCCCCCTCTACCTCATCCAAAGCTGACACACACTGGTCCTACTGGCTCCGGTTCCTCAAGCAGATCGAGCTGTCAGGCGACCCCTTTCTTCAAACCTTCTCAATCCTCCAACGTCACCAGCTCCTCTCCGCCTTCGCCCAAGCCATCCGGGATTGCACCTTCGCCCAGTCCCCACTTGGAAATGATAAACTGGTTGCAGGAACATGCTTTGCCGCCGTCAACAATGTGGCTCAGGCCTTTGAAGCGTCAGGTTTCCCCAACCCCACATTAGACGCAGTGGGGAAGAAGTCCTTTCTGCTGCACCGTCTCCATCGGGGCTTCAAGAACCTGGACGGCAGCACTCGCCACCAGAAATGCATTTCCGTTGACGAGATCCTCCACATGTGCTCCCGTGCTTCCTCCTGCCCCCTCTTGACTGCCTTCCAACAGAATTATCTTTTGGGTTTCTTCTTTGCCATGCGCAGCTGTGAAAACTTCAAAGTGTCAGGCTCCCGTCGGACATGTCCAATCCGGCTGCGCAACATCATTTTTTGGAAAAACAACGTCATCATTCCGCATTCTTCCACTCTGCTTGAATCCGCCGACAAGGTGACTGTGCACTTTGAGTGGCAGAAGAAAGATGCTCGTGATGTTGATGTCACCCAGTCTGCCACTCACCACCCCTTCCTTTGTCCCGTGCGAGCCGCCGCTTCCATCGTTCGCCGTCTCCAAGCCTTCCAGGCGCCCCCCGATTCATTTATTTTCACCTACATGTCTGCCTCCGGGAAATGCCGAGATGTGACAGGTCCCATTGCTCTCCAGCTCCTCCGGGCCCACATCCAATCCATTGACTACCGCAGCCTCGGCATCTCCCCCGAAACCATTGGTTTGCATTCCTGCCGGTCTTCGGCAGCCATGGCTATGTATCTCAACCACGTCCCGGTTTACACCATCATGCTCCTGGGCCGCTGGTCCAGCGACGCCTTCCTCCGTTACATTCGGCAACAGGTCACAGATTTTGGAAGCGACGTTGCCTCCAAAATGATCCAGACACCCAGGTTCTACCACGTTCCACCCCTGTGCCGGGACGACCCACGCAGTCACAACCCCCTTTCCTTTGCAGCTAACTCTGGTTTGGGCTCCGGCTGCGCAGCAAATCGGAACTGTTTCTCCGTCTGGCCCTAGCGGTGGCCCAGGATCCCTGTCTCTGTTTGGTCGTTGGGGGAACCATTTCTGGTTCCCCTAGGTCTCCTGGCCTCCAGCTAGGCACCTGCTGGCTCCCTGAGCTTGAGCACAGAAGGGTTAGGGCCACAACCTATTAGTTTGCCCCTAACATGCGCATCTCATGACTAGTCTCCCTGTAGAATCGGTCTGGAAGGAATAGAATGGATTCGGATTGTTTTGTTGGTGTTCTGTGGATGAAAGAAAGAGCCTTTTGAGCAAGGATGGGCGCTGGCCTCACCAAGAGAGGGGAAGACGCTCTGCCTCTGCCCCTCACTTCCTCGCAGCCTGCCTGTCTCAAAGACGACCC
>Ga0163149_10006886_pt1 | contig 11538 bp, 7 predicted proteins | sample OliLakLV19MP5G1_FD_148604 | JGI IMG/M metagenome (GOLD analysis project Ga0163149, IMG submission 148604) | Freshwater microbial mat bacterial communities from Lake Vanda, McMurdo Dry Valleys, Antarctica - Oligotrophic Lake LV.19.MP5.G1 | ecosystem: Environmental > Aquatic > Freshwater > Lake >...
GATGTGGGTTTGTTGCTCCAGGCCCTGTTCCACGTGTTACAACCTTTTTGTGGCGTCTTGATCGAGTGACAAAGTGATAAGGTGACTGAACTATACGTACGACAGGCTCTCCACGCCGCGGCGTTAGTTCGTCTGGCCGTATAGCGATATGGCCTGCTGCACTGCTGATTTCATCGAGCGATTAGTTTAGGTGGTCAGATGCCAATCTTGACCAGGCAACTATTGCTAAACGCAAAACGGATGTGCATTATGGTGTGGTCTGCGCCTCATCAATCGGCTGTGGCAACATCCAACACGGTGCTGCTCAAGGTGCTTCTCGCCTAAACTGTTTCACGTGTTACACGCGCCTGATCGATATGCCAAGTATACCATAGCGACTCAGCCCGCTGTGGGCTGAAGCAACCGTCTATCTGCTATGAAGCCCGCTCAAACGAGTTAACTCAATCGTCCGGAGGCCATCAGGTGCGACTTTAGTCACCCGCAGTTCTGTAGTTCCGGTGTTCTTCTCTTGTCCGCAGATTGCGCAGATGACACAGATTATGTTTGCATTGGTCTTGTTCGCTTGTTCTAGTTCTTCTTTCTGCTGTCGCTAATGGAAGTAGCTGGCAGCCCAGCCCTCGTTGGTCATGCCTCGGCTGTGATCGATGCATGTTGGTGGCTGTTACTCCAGACGCGAAGCATCGCGTCTCTCCTGGTTCTTGGTTCTCGATGCTCAGTTCTTGGTTCAGCATTCTGACTCCTGACTCCTGACTCCTCGATTCTCAGTTCTTGGTTCAGGGCAAATATTTCCGTGGGTTCACCGCTTTACCATCAACTTTCACCGTAAAATGCAGATGAACACCAGTCGAATAGCCGCCGCCAGCCCGATCATAGGTGCTACCCATAAGTCCAATTGGATCGCCAGCAGCGACTGTATCGCCGCCAGCGACGCGAGGTTGACGCAGCATGTGGCCATAGGTTGTTGTCACACCACCACCATGATTGATTTTGACACAGTATCCAAAGCCGCTACACCAGCCTGCCTCGATCACGGAACCGCTACGAGCAGCAAGGATTGGCGTCCCTGCCCGATTAGCAATATCAATTCCATCATGGAAGCTGCGGAATGGTACCGTTCGCCACCCAAATGGTGATGTGATCTGCCCATAGGTTGGCCAGACCCAGCGTGGTGGCGGTGCTGGAAAATCATTGGTCTCTGGCAACGTGAGGAATGCCTGTTTTGAAAGAGCGATCAGATCTACGCGAACCCAGCCATTTCCGAGATCGCCAGCATGCACCATTGCCCACTCGCCATGCCGTGCGATTGGCGTTAGAAGCGTGCCAGAGGTGAGCAGCGCAACTTTCCCATAGACTTGCCCTGGCCCTGACCGCAGATTCGTCTCATCTTCCTGGACTGCCCCAACCTCAACTGCCCGCAGATTCGCAATACCCTGTATCCCACCATAGCGCTGGAGAATTTCTGGAGAGTATGGTTGCACAGCGCCAGGAATAAACAATTCCCGACCAACAACCAGATCTGCATCCTGGCTGATCCGATTCGGGCGAAAAAGTGTTATTGCTTCAATTGGAACGCCATAGTGCTTGGCGATCTGTGCGAGTGTGTCATCTGGTTGAACAATATATAACAACCCGCTGACACGTGGCACACGTAATTCCTGATCAACCGCCAACAATCCATCGGCATCCAGGCCATTGTTCCAGAAGATGGTATCGATGCTCACCCGATAGTGTTGCGCAATCTGGCCGAGTGTATCACCAACCATAACACGATGGTATAGAGCAAATATCTCTGTACTCGCAACATCAACATGTTGAAGCACCGGCGCATCGATAGATTCATTGGTTAGAGGCACCATCAGTGGTGCAATGGCGATGATCCCTGGATCAACAGAGATGGAAGAGCTAGGGATAATATTCGGAGCGATAACGAAGGAGTGCGGCAACAAGAGAACAACCAACGCAATCGCCAGCGTCACGCCATGAGTAAGAAGCCGCTGCGGAAGCGATTGAACCTGCCAGCGAATCCATGGGCGCAGGGATGCTGGCCGCCCAGAACGCAAGAATGGCAGCGGGCGATTATCAAGCACTGCTCGGGCCACTGCTGCACGATAACGCAGCAGTGGCGGACGGTGAGGGCGGCGAACTGCCGGTATGCGGCGCAGCAAACGTAACCAACGCCGCATTACCACACGCACGCGGCTCCTGCGTGATCGCACAGTAGCAATCGAACCGGCCATAATCCTCGTCTATCGTCTGCACAACAATCAGCGCCATGATATGATGAAGTGCGCTGCTGTCAACTTACCGGGGGTAAAGCATTCAGCTCTCGGCTTTCAGCCATCAGGAGCGCTCCCTCATCGCTTCAATCTGCAAAATCTGCGGATAAATCCCGGATTCGATCCAACCCACAATCGCCGCGAGCACCATCCCAATAGAGAGGAACTCATCCTAATGATAGTATCCACCCATCGCGCCATCAGCGCTCTCGTCCTCACCGTGTTCCTGATATGTGCTACCCCCTTCGCCAATGCTACCCCACAACCAGCTGCGATAAACAGTGCAGGCATCCCAGATCAGATCGCCGACCGCATTGTTGGACAATCTGCCTTTAACCAGAATGCAGCCTCAACCACAAGCAACACACTCACCAATCCGGCTGGTGTCGCGATTGCACCAAATGGCCGTCTGTTTGTTGTCGATTATGGCAACAATCGGGTACTGAGCTGGCCAAGCGCGGCGAACTATACCACCGGACAAGCCGCAGATCTTGTGCTCGGGCAAGCGAATTTCACCTCTAATGGTACAACCCAGATGAATGGCCCGGAAGCGATTGTGATCGACAGTACGAATCGCGTCTATATTGCCGATACAAGCAACCATCGCGTGCTGTTCTTCAACCCGCCATTCAGCAATGGAATGCCAGCCAGTGGGCAGTTTGGTAGTAATGGAGCTTCTGCCATTCTTGAGAACAAGTTCTTATTCACTCGTGGCCTAGCGCTCGACCCGCAGGAGAATCTGTTTGTTGTCGATGAATTCAACAATCGGGTGCTTGTCTACACAAACCCACGCACAACCGATACAACACCAGATGCACAGATAACCGGACTCAACGAACCACGTGGCGTTGCATCCGATAGTGCCGGCAATATTTATGTAACCGATAGCCGGAATGACAAGGTACAGATCTATCGCACGCCGGTTGCCAGCAATAATTTCGTTGCAGATCTGACCCTTGGCAGTTCGGAGGCCGGTGCTCGCCCAAATTGTGATACGCAACTAACCGCCACTGCCAGTGCCAGCACAATGGATTGCCCAATTGATATTGCCGTTGACGCCAATACCACCGTGTATGTCAGCGATATCTATAATCACCGGATTCTGGCCTACTATAATCCATTGACGACCGATATTCTGCCGGATTCTGTGTTTGGGCAGGCGAATTTCACGGGTGCTCAGAACAACCGAGGCGGCACGATCAGCACCGTCAGCCTAAGTGTGCCCCTTGGCATGACATTCGACCAAACCGGTGCCCTGTATGTGGCCGATATCGACAACAACCGCGTGATCGTCTTCAAACAAGCGCCAGCCCAACTGAGCAATACAAACCTCATTCAGAATGGCGATGCCGAGGCCAATCCTGGCTCAAGCAATACAACATCCTTCGCACCAGCAAGCTGGGAGATTGAGGTTGGTGATCTGGCGGCGACCCAGTATGGCGCTGCGGGTGGCTACCCAGCAATTGGCGACCCTGGCCCGGCCCAACGTGGCAATAGCTTCTTCAATGGCGGGCTTGGAAAACCGACGATTGCCTCACAGCAGGTTGATATCACAACACTTGCTCCAAATGTTGATGCCGAGAATGTCACCTATAGTGCTGCTGGGTATTTTGGCGGCTATACCAATCAGGGCGATAATGCCTATCTCGAAATCAACTTTCTGCGCGCCAATGGCAGCCTGATCGAGCAATTTCAGCTCGGGCCGGTTCTGGCAGCAGATCGAGGAGATCAGACTGGGCTGTTTCTGCGTAATAAGAATGCGACAGTGCCAGTTGGAACACGCCTGATCGCATTCCGGCTGCACATGGAATATGCCAGTGGAACAATCACCGATGGCTATGCCGATAATCTCAGCATGGCACTCGCAATCCTGGCCATACCACCGCCGCCACCGACTGAGTATCGGACATTCCTGCCATTCGTACAAAAATCTTGACGCATACTCACTGCCGTGTTACCATGTCTAATAGTCTTCTATAGTGCTCACGATTCACTGCCCAAGCAGGGGTTTCATCTCGATCTATTCGCATGGAGCCCTCGGAAAGGCCGATCGATGATCCGTGTAACCGTCGACAGTATCCGCGTTAGCCTCCTCACGCAGCACCGGGTTGTCGTTCTTCGGGAAACCGACAGTCGGCGCTATCTCCCGATCTGGATCGGGTCGTTTGAGGCCGATGCAATTGCCCTTGCGCTTCAAGGCCACGAACCGCAGCGTCCAATGACACACGATCTGCTCAAATCCGTATTCAGCGATCTTGGTGCCACTATCAGCTATATCCTGGTGAGCGATATTCAGGAGCAGGTGTTTCTGGCACGGATTGTGGTTGAGCAGGGAACGCATACGATCGAAATCGACTCACGTACGAGCGATGCAATCGCATTGGCCGTCCGAACCGAGGCACCAATTTACGTCGAGAACCATGTCTTCGAACAAGCTGGTGTCCTCTACGATGATGATGAAGGGGCAGCTGCGCCAACAGCCCCAACTTCGCCACGCGCCGATAATGCACCCGACCAAGAAACTGAACCCACATCCGAAGAAGGACTCTCGCTCTTCCGCGACTTCATCAATACCCTTGATCTCGATGACGAAGAGGGCCGTAAGCCCACATCGTAATCCTCCTGCAAGCTCCACATTGCGAAGACGCACGGCTCGATGCTGTGCGTCTTGCGCTTCCCCAAAATTGTGCAAATCCTTTCAAATTGTGGATAAGTGCCATCGTTATGTGGATAAGCTATCCCAATTGTGGATAACCTCCCCGAAATGTCTGTTCTATACTATAAACATATTGCAGATCTCGTAGCTGTTTTCTGTGCTTATTGACTGTGGAAATCACACCAACAACATGGGGAGAACGGGGGACAGTTGGGCGCTTGATTTGGTAGCCTGTGGAGAAAGTATCTGATGGATTGGGGAAAGCCGGGGAGAGTTCGTGGGGATTGTTATTCAAAAGGCACTTCTTCCAGAAAATGGGGATAACTCTCCACCATCCAACTGCTGCTCATTCTGGCACTCTAATCGGCCATACATCTACTTATCCACCTTTGCACAGCCCCTACGGATACAACGGTATCTCTCTACTCTTTTATAAACATGATAGGGTAACCATTAGAACGGGGGAAAACCAATCCCCCGGCAATTCAGCCAGGGGATTATTGAGGAGCTGGATGGAGTACTAATCGCCAACAATTGTTCGTAGCTCCGCAAGGCAACCCATGGCTCGTTCGGCATTGCGGCGCATAAGGACATACAGTTCGGGCATTACGGTGCCGGAAAAGTGCCCCTGTGTAATCATATCGGCAGCCAGAACCAGAACAGTCAGGCTTTGTGTCAGATCCGTCACCAGCAATGATGCAGGCAGGTTGAGATTGCGTAATCGCCGCAGAATATCTTCGGCACGGCGGGCGCTTGGCTGAAGCCAGATCCGAATATGATGAGCAGGCATGTGCGAGGTTTGTTCAAGAGTTAGTTCTGCTGCGCTGCTCAGAACCGTTAGTGCATGAGTCAACTGCCGAAAAAGTGTTTGCACGGTTTCATTATTCTCATCGGTGAGTTCGTGAATAGGCACACTTCGCTCGATCCTGTTGACTGTGACGGCACCAAGAGACATAGAAGCTTGGTGGAATGATGTGGTACCGATCAGTTCAGACATCAGAGTTCCTCCGTTTCGGTTAAACCACCCGGAGAGTGGCTGCTTGAGACAAAATCAAGGCGGAATAATCAAAGCCTTGTTGATCTTGTGCCTAATTATAAAATTTTTGTAACTATTTCACAACGATCCGATAGTCCTGTGGTTTGACAGTACCGAACATGTGATCCAAGAGCAGGCAACAGGATTGGTATGGTACAATCAGTGGCATGCACCGCCCACCAATCTCCATAACTCGCCCGCTATTGCTGGCCCTTCTGGCATTCGCATTCCTTGGCCTAGCGCTCATTCCGCGTACACTTGGTTTGGCGGATTTTATTACAACCGATGAGGCCTACCACTGGATTGATCGAACGGAGCGGTTCAGTGCCGCAGTTGCGGGTCAGCATTGGGCTGATACATTACTAACTGGTCATCCTGGTGTCACAACCATGTGGCTTGGCAGCATCGGCAGGGCGCTTGAGCAGAACTATGGCCGCGCCGATCCACATATCCCGGAATTGGTTGCTCACCTCGCATGGCTGCGCTTGCCCATAGCGATCATGCATGCCCTTGTGGTTGCCATAGCATTCCTGCTGCTGTATCGGTTGTTCGGGCAGGCAATTGCACTGATCGCAAGTTTCCTGTGGGCCACAGCACCATACCTGATTGCCCACGGACGATTGCTGCACCTTGATGCCAATCTGGCCGATTTTGTTGTGCTGAGCATCCTCTTCTTGTTGGTTGCGTATGCAGAGCGAACAAACATAGTACGGCAATCACCCCATTTTGGGTATCTGTGCGCTTCTGGGATCTGTGCTGGCCTGGCATTGCTGACAAAAGGCCCCGCGCTGATTATGCTGCCATTTGTTGGGTTGACGCTCCTTGGGCTTGTGATCCAGAACCGCCAACAAGCGGGAGTTCGGCCATCATTCAGGCAATTGCTTGTGTTAGCCATACGCAGCATTCCGCGAGCCGTGTTTGTGTATAGCTGCTGGCTTGCGATTGCATTACTGGTTGTGTATGCGCTATGGCCGGCATTATGGGTGACGCCTGGTGCGGCATTGGAACGCTATATTGGTGAGATAACGACCAACGGTGGGCGGCCAAATGGCGATGGTCAATTCTTTTTGGGGCGTGCCAATGCCGATCCAGGTCCATTGTTCTACCCAATCGCCGATCTGTTTCGCAGCACACCAGTGATGCTGATTGGATTGTTTGCAGCTGTAGTGTTTGCACTCAGAACGTGGCTCAGGCAGCGCCATCGGCCATTCGAACCAACACCGCCATCTGTTCGCTATCTGGCGGTCCTGGCGGCCTTTGTGCTGTTCTGGACATTGGTGATGACGCTAGGGCCAAAGAAGTTCGACCGCTATATTCTGCCGACATGGCCTGTGTTGATCATTCTGGCCGCTGCTGGCCTAGCATCACTTGTGGCAGCCATCCCGCGCCGTTCGCTACGGATTATCGTTCTCTCGCTCGGGTTAGCCACAGAACTGGCGACAATCGCATGGTATCAGCCCTACTACTTGAGCTACTATAATCCACTGCTTGGCGGCGGGCGCGTTGCTCAACAGATATTCCTGATCGGCTGGGGCGAGGGTATGGACCAGGTTGGGGTCTATCTACAGGAACGGCCTGATCTGCGCTATGGGCCAGTTCTTTCCGCGCTTGGCGCAACCCTGCAACCATTTGTGCCCGTTGATGTTCGTGATGTCGAGGATTTTGGCAGATTACCAGCCAACTATGCCATTGTCTATCGCGAGTCGCTGCAGCGTGAAGCAAACCCAGCATTGTATGCCCAACTCCAGACGACAGTGGCATTGCAGACGATCACGATCCATGGGATTGACTATGCCTGGATCTATCAGTTGCCACGCCCGTTTCGCCAACCAATCGATGCCTGGTTTGGTGAAGCGCTGCGTTTGCGGGGCTTCACTCTCGAACAGAGTCCGAATCGCATCACGCTCACGCCAGCTTGGGATGTTCGTGTTCGTCCAGCGGGCGATTATCAGGTGTTTGTCCATTTGCTCAACCAACAGGGAACGCGGGTCGCTGAGATTAACCTGCCCCCTGGCGGTGGCGATGCTCCACCAACATCAGCATGGCAGGCAGGCCAACAGATCGCCGTGCCCTTCCCACTTGAACTGCCACCCAATCTCGCGCCTGGAGAATACCAACTAGTCATGGGCGTCTATGCTGTTGCCAGTGGTACCCGGCTGCCATTACGTGGCGGGCTTCTTGCCGATCCGGGGGTCGCTGGGAATGATGCACTGCTGATTACGACGGTTAGGCTCCCTAACGGACATTGATCATGTCACGGCTGCGGACGATCCAAGATAGTGGCTGGTTTGATCGTTTTGTTTTCTGCTGTCGCGAATAGATGTAGGTGGCTCCCCAATGCCCATTAGCCCGGCCTCGGCTGCGGACGATGCCTGCCTGTGGCTGGTTCGATCGTTTTGTTTTCTGCTGTCGCAAATGGAAGTTAGTGGCTCCCCAATGCCCATTGGTCATGCCAGGGCCGTGATCGAACTATGATTGTGGTAGATTGTTCACCTGGTTTGTGTTCCGGTATTCTGACTCCTGACTCCTGACTCCTGACTCCTGACTCCTGAATACTCGGTTCTTGGTTTTCGGCTATCGGCTATCGGCTATCGGCGGTTCTCCCCTAGCAAAATCCCTGCACTACCGCTAGTATAGATCCACGTATGATTCTGTTGCTGCGGGAGGGTTTGCATGGGCAAGAAAAAGGCGCTGGTGCTTTCGGGCGGCGGCGGGCGTGGAGCCTATCATATCGGCGTGCTTCAGGCATTGGTTGAACTCGGCTGGATCGCGGATGGCCATGGGCCGGATATTATTGCTGGAACCTCAATCGGGGCGATTAATGCGGCAGCGATTGCCTCTGGCCTGACTATCGCAGAGCTGAAGGCGAACTGGCTGGACATGCATACCGAGGATGTTCATCGGCTCTCCCGTGATCTTCCTGCGATCACCCGCCCGCTGATGGGCTTCCTGATGCGCGGTGTGCTTACTTCCGAGACAGGCCCAAGCGACACTCATGATCACGATACCGCTGATCTGCCGCCAACCCTGCCACCCCAGGATTCGATGACGCCCCAAGGCCTGAGTGAGCGCCTAACCTCGCTTCTGCGAACACGCCCATTTCGTAGCCTGCTGGATACGGCACCCTGGCGGCGAACACTCAGCCGCTGGATGAACTTCGAGCGAATCAATAGCCCAGATGCGCCGGCGCTGCTCCTGGCCGCCACCGATGTGCAAACAGGCGATCTGCGCGTCTTCTGCAATCGTGTGTTGCGTGGCAAACCCGCCGAAACGCTCACACTCGATCACCTGATGGCATCATCAAGCGTTCCAACGATCTATCCCTGGACGGAAATCGATGGGATTAAATATTGGGATGGGGCGGTGATCGCCAACACGCCACTCGGGCCAGTGATCGATCTGGCCGATGGCGAGGATCTGGATATTCTGGTGGTGATGATGACGCCCTGGGATTCATCGCCAGATGATATGCGCGCCCAGCTTGGCGGAATGCCAAATGATCTTGTTCAGGGCATCTCGTTAACGCTGGATTGGGCACTACTGGCATCGTATCGTACAGCGATTAAGATGCTCAAAGCCTATAATAAAATAGCCGATGCAGCGCAACGCTTGGAGGCAGCCGCCGCTGAAACGAATAATGCTGCCTATCGCATGCAGGGCCGTATCCCACATGCTATTAGTGAGCCAACCGTGATCGCGCCGCGTGAACTCATGCCGCTCGAATGGATTATCGATTATGAAGAGGCCAACCACGAACAGCTCTTCGCATTGGGCTACGAAGATGCAAAACGTGCCTTCGATGCGCGGATGTTATCTGATATGTTGCAGGCATAGATGCCACTGCGCGTGGCGTTCTTTCGGGGCTGCGCGCCCCGTACCTGCGGTCGGGGTGGCCCGCCACCCCAACTCCCCCGGCCAGGGACGTTGTCCCTGGACCCTAAATGGATCATCGTGGCCCGCCATCGTCTGATTGTCATGCCTCGGCTGTGCTCGAACTGTGTTGGTGGTTGTTTTGGTACTCCTGAAAGCTGATGGCTGATGGCTGATGGCTGGCCAAAAAGGAGGCTCTGTGCATATTGGCGTTATTGGCGCGGGCGGAATGGGCCGTTACCAGGCCGCAATTATTGCCCGTGTTGTGGGAATGCAGGTGGTTGCGCTTGCCGATTCGGCGATGCCACCAGCAGCAGTTGAACTTGCGAAACAGCTCGGAGCCGATCTTCTGCAATCGCCGGAAGCCTTATTGGCACGCCCAGATATTGATGCTGTGGTGATTGCAACGCCAACCGACACGCACGCTGGGTTGGCCATTGCTGCTGCACAGGCTGGCAAACATATCTTCTGTGAAAAACCGCTCGCGCGAACGCTAGCCGAAGCACAAGCCATGATTGCTGAAGCAGAACGATTTGGTATTAAACTGGCTGTTGGCCATGTGGTGCGCTACTTCCCTGCCTACGCATCTGCCCGCGATCTTGTGTTACGCGGTGAAATTGGCACGCCTGGCGTTGCACGGGCCACGCGGCTCACAGCATTCCCCCATCGTTCGTCCTGGTATGCCGATAGCGTGCGGAGTGGCGGAGTGGCGCTGGATGTGATGATTCACGATTTCGATTGGATGCGCTGGACGTTTGGTGAGGTTGAACGGGTCTACACCCTGGGCCTAACTCCAGGCGGGATTGCGGGCCGCGATGCAGCAATGGCCGTGTTACGCTTTCGCAGTGGCGCGATTGGGTATGTGGAAGGTAACTGGTGCCATTCCGAGTTTCGGACATTCCTTGAAGTATCTGGCAGCGATGGCTTGATCCGCACTGATAACCATTCAACTATTACGCATAGTGTTGATGTTCATCTGTCAGACGAGTTCAATGAGCTGTGGCCAGATGGATTGGAAGAAGGGCCGTACGAAGCTCAGTTCCGCGAGGTTGCCGCCTGGATGGCTGGTGGGCCACTGCCACGCCATACCGCACAGGATGGCCTAGAGGCACTGCGGATCGCACTTGCCGCTACCGAGAGTTTGCGAACTGGCCAGCCAGTTTTGCTCGGTTGAGGTATCGGTCTATCGGCTATCGGCTATCGGTCTATCGGTCTATCGGTCTATCGGCCTATCGGCCTATCGGCTATCGGTCTATCGGCTATCGGTCTATCGGCTATCGGCTATCGGTCTATCGGCTATCGGCTATGTTCACATCAGATGCTTGAGGAAGATATGTCTCAGACTGCCCTACGCGTTGGAATTGCCAGTTTTGCCCATGGACATGCCAATAGCTATGCTGCGGCGCTCCAGGCGCTGCCTGAGGCAGCTCTGGTTGGTGTGTGGGATGATCAACAGCAGCGTGGTGTGCAAGCTGCCGCACGCTACGAAACCGTCTTTCATAACGATCTGGATGCGCTGCTGGCGAAATGTGATGCTCTGATCGTCGCTGCCGAGAATGCCCGCCATCACGATCTGGTGCTACGCGCCGCCGCTGCTGGCGTGCATGTGCTGTGCGAAAAGCCATTGGCAACCAACGCTGCCGCTGCGCGGGCCATGGTTGCTGCGTGCGATAGCGCCAATGTACGGCTTGGTACTGCCT
>Ga0163149_10006895_pt1 | contig 11531 bp, 11 predicted proteins | sample OliLakLV19MP5G1_FD_148604 | JGI IMG/M metagenome (GOLD analysis project Ga0163149, IMG submission 148604) | Freshwater microbial mat bacterial communities from Lake Vanda, McMurdo Dry Valleys, Antarctica - Oligotrophic Lake LV.19.MP5.G1 | ecosystem: Environmental > Aquatic > Freshwater > Lake >...
ACCTATACCCAGACTCTTGGCGATGGCGTGGTTGCTCGATGTGCCAATGGTCAGTGTGTATCCATCGGCTGGGGCTTTCACCACAATGTCCGCGCCGATCGTGCCGCCGGCACCGGGCTTATTTTCGATGATCACCTGTTGCTTGAGTTCGTCTCCGAGCTTGGCGGCGAAGTCGCGCGACAGGATATCGGTCGCGCCGCCCGGTGGAAAACCGATGACGATCTTGATCGGTTTAGAAGGATAGGGTTGACTGGCAACTGCGAAAGGTAGGCACAGAAGTGTGGCGAGCGCGATGAAAGCGTGCTGAGAGAAAAGGGGACGAGCCATGACGTGCTGCTCCTCGAACGGAAGATAGGGGGCGTTAACAATCAGATTTCGCGAAAGAGGCGAAACTTCGCCTCACACACACGCAGTATCACGGTCAACGCAGTATCACTCACGCGCGAGCCCGGCAGCGTCGACATTTAAGAAAATCCTATTGCATCTATTGCAACTATTCGAGTTCTCGTGGCGACCGATTGCGCGCCGCAACGAATCAACAGTCTCCCCCGCAATCGCCTTCAGCCACGCTGGCAACGCTTGAAGCGAACACCAGCCTTGGCAAGAACGAATTTCCAGGTGTCATCGGCCAGTGCATACACAAGCCACACGAACAGACCGCGCCATCGGCGTAACCCCTGCTGAAATTGCCTCCATTGCCCGCGACAAATTGTGCCCAGCCGTGCGCCAAAAGTCCGCCCTCAGCGAAATACGGCTGCGCACGATTGCTGAAAGAGCGAAAAAAGCAACGTGACGGAGCGCGCAGTCTTTATTGCTCTTTATCGCCCGCTTCCTCTGCCTCGACCGACGGTTGGTCTGCAGGGCGACTTACCCACTGCTGCCCACACCAGCACCTGCCCTCGACGTCAATGATACAAGTGCCACTACCACAGCAGCGCCGGTCATCGGTCATACGTTGCTCCATTTAGTCTGATTCATCTGGCCTCGCTGCGGCCCTTCATCCATCCGGTGAAGCGAACGCGTTCCACGACCATCATGTGCGGCACGGTGAGCGCGGCCAAACCGACGAACAACAGTTGTACGAAGCGCATGTCGAGTGGCTTGCCGTCAGTCAGCCACCACGCGACAGCGACGAAGGCCCCGGTGACCAACATAGGCCACGCGGCGATGCGCGCGAGATGTGCGAGCGTTCCCGCGCGGGAGTAATCGCGCGTTCTCAAGATATGTCGAGCGCTGTGCATGCAGCAGAAGAAGATGGTGAACCCGATCAGAGGGGGGGTGAAGATCAGCAACGCTGTCATCGACACCAGTTCGATGCTGCGCGCGAGGTCTCGCTTCGCCCCGACAAGTGCCGCGATGCAGATCGCCGCAACCCAAGGCCAGGCGGCCCACTGCAAGGCCGCCACAATCGCTTGCGCAGCCGACACTCCGGCGAGATACGCGAACAGCTCGGAGACCTCGGCCGCGTGCAAGGCGAGCGGGCAGAAAATGACAGCGCCGCCATACAACAATCGAAACGACGCCGGGGTCGCGCCCTCTGGATCGCCCGAAAAGTGCAGCGCTGAGATGAGCAGAAATGTTGCCAGGAACACGCCGGGAGCAAACCACCACACCGCGACGACCAACGCCGCCACCGCCAAATAGGCGATTGTGAATAGGCTCCATCCGGCGGCCGATTGAATACCCGTCAGTTGCCGCGCAAAAACAGTGTCCAATGCGCCATGCGGAACGCCAAGCAGAAAAATGACCGGCGACAGCACCGCGAGTTGGACCAGAACGTCGAGGCGCGGGAGGCCGAGGCTGACAACGATGGACAGCCAAGCCAATGCACTGAAGGCGAGGCCTTGAATCCTGAGACTCATGGGTGTGCCCGCGGACGGCGCATTGCGGCATTCGCCCGTGCTTCGGCTAGCAAAGCTCGTTCGCGTGCCTTCGGGCTGCAAGTTTCGGTGTACGCCCTTGGGACGGCCCCACGGACTCATACGGCGCTCTGAACTTCGCTGCTGCGACCACGGCGTCGCGTCATGGCCAGCGCGGCTTTAACGAACGGCAAGACGGGCATTGCGGCCACCACCGCGAGGCTATCGACAACGCCCGCGGTGCCGCTCAGGAAGCGAATCACCCGAGCCGGATCAGCGCGACTGAACAAAGAGAAGAAGATAGCGCCGCCGCGGCTCGGATCGGCACGCAACACGTCAAGAAAAATCTGGTCCATCAAGCGCAGCGGCAAAGCATCCGGCTGATGCCCGACCGGATGTCCGCAGCTCACCAGCGCGTCGGCACATTCTCGGGCCCAGCGTTGAATGCGTTGAAAAGCATACCCGGTGCTCGGTCGGGCACCACCGGCCATCACGCCGACCCTGACATAGCTTTTGTGCGCCGACACCGGTGTCTCATTCAGGCCCATCGGCAGGATACCGTGCTCGCTACGCAGCGTCGTGAAGGGCGCACCGCCGACGCGCTGAGCAACCGCAGCGTCAAGCCAAGCGCTCAGGTCACGCGGAGCCAGCGGCGTCGCGCCGAACACCGTGACCTCGACGAGCGCACGCGTCGGAGTGATCGGCAACACGTAGACGAACGGTACATGACGCGCATCCGACGCAAGGAAATTCATCAAGTCCACGGTCAACGGGTCGAATACGGCCGCCCCGCATTCGATCTCGTGTCCGTAGAACGATTGCCACAACGTCGCACCGTCACGGCGCGGCAGGTGCGCTGGCCGCGTGTCCACCACCGAGCGGGTCACCACGTTCCCCGAGCTGGCGCGGATGTTCCACACATCGTTGCTGCGAATCGGCTCGCCGACGACCGATGTGCCGAGCCTCAATGCGATGTTCGGTTGTTGTTCGATCAACGTCTGGGCAGCAGCGTAGAAGTCTTGTGCCGCCACCATTTGGTAGGGCGTCGATCCACAGTCGAGCGCTACGCTTCGGCCGTCATGCGCGAGCCGCATCGTCTGCCAGCCATGCTGGGTTGGGTACGGGACAGGCGCGGGGCGGTCGCGCCAAAAGCACCAGGTGCGGTCGTTCGTGTACTCGATACGTGACTCGATCACCAGCGTGCGCGGGCAAAGCGCGCCACGCGCCGCGAGTGCCATCGACAGGCTGAGCCCGGCACATCCACCGCCAAGGATGACCAAGTCGAACGTGTCAGACATGCCCGCTGTTGCGCGACGCGTCAGCGCAAAGGAATGCCGACAAGGCAGTGTGCAGCGCGGCGTCGTGCTGCCGGGCTGGCATCCAGAATCGCGGGTGCAACGGCGTCGACAACAACGCCCGCAGCGTCACGAGCGTCTTGGTTCGCTGCGGTACGACCGTGCGACCCAGCCAGTACGCGTTGCCGTGCTCGCGAAGTCGCGTGCCGATGGCGCGATAGGTGCGCGCGGCGACCAAGATGCTGCAACGTGCGCCAATAGGCAGGTGAGCAAGGCCCGCCTCGCCACTGCGGTAGTAGCGGTCAGCGGTGTCGAGGAGGTCATCGATGCAGGCGTGCAATCGGGGCTGCAAGTCCAGCGCCGGCTCAACCAGCGCTTGCGGTGCCACGTCTCCAACCATTGATGCCGGCAGGTAACGGCGGCCGGCGGCGGCATCGGCGGCGACATCGCGGCAAATGTTGGTCAGTTGCATCGCAATCCCCAGGTCGACCGCATGGAGTAGGGCGGCCGGGTCGTTGCAACCCAACACTCTGCACATCATCTCGCCGACCGTCCCTGCGGCTTGGTAGCAGTAGCGAAGCAGCGCACCCTCGTCAGCGATGCGAACACCGTCCAGATCCGAGGTGATACCGTCAATAAAGGTGAGGATCAGCGCGGGCTGTATGGCGCACTCGCGCATCAGCGCGATTGCGTCGGCTACGATCGGGTTCTGTGAGGTGCCGCTGGCGACGTCTTGCGAGACGAGCGCGAGGGCCGCGCGCGGGTCCTGGCCCGCACAATCTTCATCCGCAAGGTCGTCGACGTAACGGCAAAAGCCATACAGTCGCGTCGCGCGCGCAGCGTGGCCTGGCGCCATCCAGCGGCGCGCCCAGTGGAAACTCTTGCCCTTGCGTGACAGCACCAGGTCGGCGCTTTGCAATGCGGGTGTCGGTGTCGTGCTAACGGCAGATTGTGCGAAGCGATCAGCTGAAGGCACGAGTGCGTCCATCACCTTGGCCGAGCACAGCACGCCCGGCAGTCCGGCGCCGGGGTGCGTCCCAGCACCGACGAGATAGAGATTGCGAATACCCTCAGCGCGGTTGTGAAAACGGAACCAGGCTGACTGACGAAACAGCGGCGCGACCGAAAATCCCGCGCCGTGGGCGCTCAGGTAATCGCTGCGAAAGTTTTCAGGTGTCATGTAAAAGTCGCTCGTGATGGATTCGCTGAGGCCCGGCAGTATCGTGTCCTCAAGCGCGGCAACGATGCGCGCCTGCAGCCGCGGCCCCTGCACCGCCCAATCGACCGCGCCCTTCAGGTTGGGCACCGGGCACAGCACGTAGAAACTATCGCAGCCGGGCGGTGCAAAGCTGGCATCGGTGGCCGTCGGGCGATGAACGTAGAGCGAGAAATCTTGCGACAGCACTTTGTGGTCGAAGATATCAGCCAGCAGTTCGCGGTAGCGCTCGCCGAGCCAGATGGTGTGATGTGCGACGTTGGGGTACTGACGGGTGGTGCCAAAGTAGAGGACGAACAGGCCCATTGAAAACTCTGCGGCGGCAAGTTTTAATCTTGCTGCGGGTGCTTGGTCTTCGGGACGGATCATGGTGGCGTACAAATGCGCCGGGTCGGCGTTGGACACGATTAGGTCGGCCGCGATCGACGAGCCGTCAACCAACGTGACGCCCGACGCAACGCCTTCGTAAACATCGATGCGGCGTACGGTTGTGTTGAGCTGCACATCGATTCCGTGCCTCGCCATCAACGCACCGAGTGCGGCAGTGAGCGCCCCGGTGCCGCCCATGGCGAAGTGTACGCCGTGGGCACGTTCGAGGTAGTGGATCAGGCCGTAGATGCTGGTGGTGTCGAACGGATTGCCACCCACCAATAGCGGCTGAATCGAAAATGCCTGTCGCAGCTTGGGATTCTTCAGGTGTCGGCACACCAACTGCCAGACGGTGTCATAGCTGCGCAGGCGCAGTAGCGCCGGAATTTGCTTGAGCATCGCGCCGAAGCGATGGAACGGCACAGCCGACAACTGTAAAAAACCAACGTTGAATATCTTCTCAGACTGCGCGAGCAGCCTGCGGTAGCCATCGCAGTCGGCAGGCTCAATGCGCGCGATCTCGGCTAGCGTTTCGTCGAGCGTGCCGCCGTAGTCAAATTGCGTGTTGTCCGGAAAATGAAATCGATACCAGGGCGTTAGCGGTACTAACTGCACATGGTCTTCAAACCTCTCCCCAAATAAGGCAAAGAGTTCCTCGAACAGGAAAGGCGCGGTGATGACCGTCGGCCCCGCGTCGTGCTTAAAACCGCCGCGTTCGAAAACTTGGGCTCGCCCACCGAGACCGCCACAGCGATCGATGAGCGAGACCTCGTAGCCTTTGGCGCGCAGTCGCAGCGCTGCTGCAATGCCGCCGAAACCGGCGCCAATCACAAGTGCTTTCATGGTGCGTGTTGTTAACGACGGAGCCGAGCCGCTTGGCCCGACCCCGTCTTGACGTCTACTAGACCTTCGCCGCTCTCTCGGACTCGCTCACAGCGACCGACCAAATGATCAAACCAAAGGCGATTTTGTTCAATACATCGGCTGCGTTGTAAATGATGTTGAGTGCGTTGGCGCTGTCGGCGGGGCTGGCACCGGTCAGGTAGCCAAAGAAGTACCCGAGTGGATAAATTGACCAGCCAAAGGTCACAATCAGGCGCATCGCGTTAAAGGCCGACTGAACCGCCGGAGGTGCATGCGCCGCATTGATCTTGCCGGCTTCACCCAGAAAGATTTCGTACAGGATGTAGCCCCAACCCGCCATGCCGATAATAAACGCCGGCCAAACAGGCATGTACCCTGCCTCGCCCAAGTAGCCGCCGATCAACATAACCATCGTGCCGATCATCAGACGCCAGAAAACGCCGGCCGAGACTTTAGTGATCGCCGCCAAGATCAGATAGAACTCGATCATCAGCAACGGCACTGTAATCAGCCAGTCGATGTAGCGAAACACGGTAGGCGTAGCGCCAGTCTCGACCCAGACATCGCGCATGTAGAAGTAATGCACTGCGGCGATGAGCGTGACCAGCCCGGAAACGGTGAGCGAGGTCTTCCACTTTGGCGACACTCGGTCGCGTTCGAGGAAGAAGAATACCGTCGCCGCGATTAACGCCATTGAGATGATCCAGAAGGATATCCCGACGAAGTCATCTTGTTTCAGCGCTGGACTGGTGCCTGCGTGGGCAGAACCGGCTGCGATGGCGGCCCCGATCAGCGGGACTGCCATGGCTGCGATTCGGGTCTTGGTCCAAAAACGACCGGGATCTGTCAGAAGTTTATTCATGTTGGCCTTTCAGAGTGTAAGGAAAACTGCTTATTCATTTTGCTGCGCCTACCTGTGGGGCCAGTGTCTACGTCTGGTCGCTGCGCGTCGGCTTTTAACCGCCGCCCCCACTCCCCCCGGCCGATGCAGGTTGCTCCCCTCGCATCGCCCGGCAGGTATTGCACTGGTGCTTGTTTACGCCGGGATCAACACCGTGTCGATCACGTGGATGACGCCGTTGGTGCAGGCGATGTCGGTCGTCACGACGGAGGCGGTGCCGTTGAGCTTAACGCCGTCTTTGGTGCTGATTGCGAGCGCGGCACCGTTGACTGTGTTGGCCGATTGGCCGTCCATCGTCATCACGTCGGCGGCAAGCACTTTGCCAGCGACCACGTGGTAAGTGAGGATCGCGGAGAGCTTTGGGATGTCGTTCAGCAGGCTTTCCACCGTGCCGGCAGGCAGCTTGGCGAATGCCTCATCGGTCGGCGCAAAGACGGTAAACGGGCCGGGGCCTTTGAGCGTGTCGACGAGATTTGCCGCGGTTAGCGCAGCGGCAAGGGTCTTGAAGCTTCCGGCCGCGACGGCGGTGTCGATAATATCGTGCATGGATTACTTTCTATTCACTGTTGCATGAGTTCAGCAGCTGCTGAACGAGGTGCGGTGCAGGACGTCTGGTCCGACACCGAATTGAATGGCCGATGCCGCCTGAACCGGCACACCGACGTTGTCATCGAGGACTTGGCGTTTACTCGTACAAACAAGATCGCCGTGGAGTCAATCAGAGCTGCGCAACTGATCAGAGCATGAATCGGGGCGCTGTCGAGAATCATGGCCTCCCCTTTAAAGCCGGTACCCTGCGCGCTGCTTGCCAGAGCGGGCGCACCCGCAAAAATACGCGGTAAGCGAAGTCGAGCAGTAGCGGGAGGGGGCCGATCGAGGCGATGCGGCCCGCCCAAGCAAAACGTGGCAGCGCTCGCCATAAGGCGACGAACCCGCGCATGCCGTCGACCAGCACGCCGTCGGCGCGGCGGATGTGAAAGCGCGCCAGCGCCGCGTCGCGTGACAGCCCGGTACCGAGCGCCGCTTCAGGGCACGACGACGCATCGATCCAAACGCATTGCTCAGCTCCCGCCTGCCGCTGATACACCGCAATCTCCCGCGAGCAGACCGGGCATGCGCCGTCGTAATAGACGGTGAGTGCTGCGCCGACTTGCGTTGAGGCGATAAAGCTTGAAGCTGATGTCATTGCTTGCATGGGAATAAATTTAGCACACCGAGCGCAAATGAAACGCTTATGAGTAGGTGTTATTGCCATTTGTGACAATATTAGCGTTTCAATATCGTGTCAACAATGAAATTGGGGTACAGTATTGCTTTCCTATCGACCAGCCGAGATACCGCCCCATGACCGAGCCAACAGCCGCCGACGAACCCGTCACCAAGACGCTGATGCGTAGCGGTACCGCTGCGCGCTTGGCCGGCCTGTCGCCTTCGACACTACGCATCTGGGAGCATCGCTACGGGGTCGTGACGCCACCCAAGTCAGCCTCGGGCCAGCGCAACTATTCGATGAAAGACGTCGAGCGCCTGCGCCTTATCAAGCGGCTCACGCTCGAAGGCCATGCGATTGGCACGGTGGCGCACCTCGATGCCGATGCGCTGCTCACCCTGTCGTCGGGCAGCCAGATGCCGTCAGCGGGGGTACAACGGGTTCTCGCCGTCGGTCAGGCCGCCGCACGCAAGCTCGAGGGCCGGTTGCGACCGGCACCCGCGCTTGTCTTCGACGACCTTAGTCATGTGGAGCGCGAAGTGCCACGCGCCGGCGGCGCCGATGTGCTCGTCATCCACGTGCCTTCACTACATGCGTCGGTCGCTAAGCGCGTGACGGCACTGCAAGCCGGCCTGCCGGCGGCAAATGTCATCGTGGTCTATTCGTTCGGCACGGAAGCGGTCGCCGAAGGCCTGCGCACGGCCGGCGTGACGGTGCGTCGCGAGCCAGTCACCGGCAAGGAGTTGGCGAGACTGATCGTCGCATCGCGGCCGCCAGCAGCACCGCTCTCGCGCAGCACTCAGGCGAATCAGCGGCGCTATAGCGATGCCGAACTCGTCGCGTTGACCGAGATGCGGTCGACGGTCGCATGTGAATGCCCGCGTCACTTGGCTGAGCTCGTCATGATGCTGGTGAGCTTCGAGCTCTACAGCATCGAATGCTCAGTGCCGGGGACCAAGGATGCCGCGCTACACCTCCACCTCCAAGATGTCACGGGCGCAGCAAGAACGATGCTGGAGGCAGCGCTGGCGCGGGTGTTGAGCGAAGATGGGTTGTCGCCCGAGTCTTGATTGCGGCGATTGGTGGCGGCTTACAGCGGCTGCATCCATCCTCGCAATTCAAAGCTCGTGACATTGGCTTGGCGTCATGCAAGAAAATTATCAAAATCTATGGTGGCGATATCTGGACGTTGTCGGTGGTCGACGAAGGTGCCGCGCTTTGCACTACACTGCCTCGCTCGCAACCCCCTCTGCAAAGTCTGGCGATCGTGTCGAAGCCCGCTAGTCCCATTCAAGCGCCCCGGTGGGGCGTTTTTATTTTGGAGCGGGTGAAGGGAATCGAACCCTCGTATGCAGCTTGGGAAGCTGCCGTTCTACCATTGAACTACACCCGCGTTGTCGCCTGATTCTATCGAGTTCGCTGCGACTATGCCAACCACTGCGGATTGTCGCGCTTCACGTCAACCTGGACAAAACGCCTGAGCCAAGAAGGGAGACTTTCACCGCTTAGGCCGCCTGCTTGAACCGCTGCTGGTTGATGGTCTTACGGTGCGTACGGGCCGCAGCGATGCGCCGCGCACGCTCCTCTCGAACTTCATGGGGCTTACCACGATGCCAGATTACCGGCGGCATGTAACCCAGTGCCGCGTGTAAGCGCTCGTCGTTGTAATGCTGCATGAGCCTGGCAATGATCGCCTCGGCCTGCAGATAGTTGTTGCCGTAGTCGTCATCGGTCTCGTCACGCACGGTGCCATTGAAGCGCTCGACGATACCGTTGGATTCAGGATGCCGCGGCCGGGTCCGGATGTCGATCAGGTTGTGCGCCTTGATCACCGCCGCCACATCCCGATTGACGAACTCGCTGCCGTGATCGTGAACCACCCTCGGCGTCGTCCTTGGTAGGGCTTCCAGCGCCGCCTGCAGCTCGGTAGCCACCGACTTGCCGTCCAAGGTCATCAGCAGCTTGTGGTGCACGATGTAGCGGCTGTAGGCGTCCACAAAGCTCAGCAGGAAGTAGAACCGGGCCGCCACCCAGACGTACATCACGTCGGTGTGCCACTGCTGGTTCGGCGCGGTCGGCCGGAAGTTGTACTCGCCGCTCGACGCCGTGGAGCGCTTCCAGCGCGACAGGAGGTCCGCGTCGCTCAACACCCGGTAAACCGTGCTCTCGCCCACACAGGCGGTGTCGGCGTCGATCATCATCCACGTCAACTTCCGATAGCCGATCTTCGGGTACTGGACCGCAAACTTACGGATCGCCGTACGCTCCTCGGCCAATAGTTCGTACACCCGGCAGGGCGTGCCGACCCGATCTTCCAGGTTCTCGCGCCGCTTCCAGGCGTAATACACGCTGCGGGGCACGCCCAGGGCGGCCAGGGTGCGGTACGCCGGCCACCCTGAGCGTTGCTTCGTTTGCACCACCATCTGCATCACTGCCGCTTTGGTCTCCGCCGGCACTCGGGATAAATCATCCAGCCTCAGATCTTTTTTTTCAGCTCCAGGTTCTCCGCCGTGATCTCTGCGACCACCGCCCGCAACCGGTCAAGCTCCGCCTTGTGCCGAACCTCGAGGTCGTCCTTACGCGGCATCCGCTGGGCATCGCGCTTTAGCGCCACTTCTGAGCCGCCTTGGGCCACTGCCCGCCAGCGATACAGCAGCGACGGGGACATGCCGTGCCGACGGCACACCGCGCTCACCGTCACGCCCGGTTGGTCTGCCTCCCGTAAAATCTCGATCTTCTGCTCCGCCGTGAACCGTCGATACTCGCGCTTGCTCATTGACTTCGCTCCCTCTGCAGGCTGCCCGCAGCAGATCGAAGTCTCTCATCCTGGCGCTAGCCTTTTGTCCGGTTGTCGCTGAAGCTACACACGGATCCATTACCGGCAAAACTCAAGAAGGGACGGCGCTTTTGCGGCAAAAATGCCTCAAAACCCCCGCCGATAAATGAGTTTTGCGTTTTATTTCGGTGCGGTCTGCGATAAGGGCTGACGCGATAGTGCGTCTTGGAGCGACGTCGTTGGCGGTGCCGTCGGCTTCGGCGCGACGACCGCCGCCGCAGGCGGCACCTTCGCTGCGCCCTCGGGGTCGAGCGCGGCGTTGAGCAATCCACCGATGCGCGCGCCTGCCTGTGCCACCAAAATCGGGATGATACCGGTCGCACCCTCTACGTAATCGCGCGGTAGTGGTAGCGGCTCGTCGGTCCACGGCTTGCCGTCGCGCAACCCGGTCGCCTTCCCGTCTAGCACTCCGCACGAGAAGCCGGGCAGCTTGCCGTAGGCGAGACGCGTGGCGATGCCGTGCGACTGGGCCGTCCAAAGAACGGCGTCGCCACTCATCCACTCAGCGAATTTGCGCTTGTGGTTTGCGATAAGGTCTTTCGCCACCTGCAGTTCCGACAACCCTCGCGTGGAAATCTTGGGCAAATCGACGTCCCATACCAAGTGCAGATTGCGTGGCACCTTGGCACCGGGCATCAACATTATTTTGGCGCTGCCACCGGAATCATTGTCGTCGGCCGCGTGCAGCGGCTGATGCAGGTCGGCAACAATGTGAACGAGAAATCTGAGGGCCTGCTGCCGTTCCTCTTTAGGCTTTGCGGCGTCGGCGAGTACGTTAAACCAACGCGGCACTTGTGCTGAAGCGCAGTTGCCATCCCGGCAATAGGCACCACTCGGCACCGGTTCTCCGCAGATAGGACGATTGTTGTAGTGCCACTGCTCTGAGGCCGGGACCTCACGCTTCAGCGCCTCGCGATAAAAATCCATGTACACCGACGCGTCGGCCAGATCACCGCCGTCAAGCAATTGGTTGACGGCAAG
>Ga0163149_10006900_pt1 | contig 11530 bp, 7 predicted proteins | sample OliLakLV19MP5G1_FD_148604 | JGI IMG/M metagenome (GOLD analysis project Ga0163149, IMG submission 148604) | Freshwater microbial mat bacterial communities from Lake Vanda, McMurdo Dry Valleys, Antarctica - Oligotrophic Lake LV.19.MP5.G1 | ecosystem: Environmental > Aquatic > Freshwater > Lake >...
CAGCAAAGGTAACAATAGCTGCCACACTAATAAACATGTTCAAATCGCTAAATGTACTAAAAGCATCATAGCTCGTAAAGGAGTAATACCTTCTTGGAAAACCTGCAATTCCAATATAATGCATTGGAAAAAACACCAAATAGACCCCTGCAAATGTTAGCCAAAAGTGAATGTATCCTAGTTTTTCATCCAACATTCTACCAAACATTTTAGGAAACCAATGGTAAACCCCAGCCATAAAGCCAAAGAAAGAAGCACTTCCCATTACTAAGTGAAAGTGGGCCACTACATAATAAGTATCGTGCAGCTGAATATCTAGGGCGGAATTGCCCAAAATAATTCCCGTCAACCCACCAGAAATAAATAAGGAAACTAAACCTATTGAAAATAGCATAGCTGGAGTGAATACAATATTTCCTCTCCACATAGTAGCTATATAATTAAATGCTTTTACAGCAGACGGCACAGCAATAATTAAAGTTAAGAACATAAATACCGATCCCAAAAAAGGATTCATACCTGTCACAAACATGTGATGCGCCCATACTATAAAAGATAGAAAAGCGATTCCTAATAATGAACCAATCATGGCTCTGTATCCAAAAATAGGCTTACGAGAGTTTGTAGCTATAATTTCAGAAGTGATACCTAACGCTGGCAATAATACTATATACACCTCAGGGTGACCTAAGAACCAAAATAGATGTTGGAACAATAGTGGACTACCTCCGATGTTGTGCAATGCTTCTCCGCCAATGTATATCTCAGAAAGGTAAAAGCTAGTACCAAAACTTCTGTCAAAAATCAATAATAACGCTGCTGAAAACAAAACAGGGAATGATAGTACACCAATTACAGCAGTAATGAAGAAAGCCCATATCGTAAGTGGTAGCCTTGTAAAAGCCATTCCTTTGGTTCTCAAATTAATAACGGTGGTAATATAATTGATACTACCTAGCAATGAAGATACAATAAATATTGCCATGCTACACAACCAAAGCGTCATCCCTAATCCAGAACCTTTTATGGCTTGTGGTAAGGCACTCAATGGAGGGTAAATAACCCAACCTCCTGCCGCGGGACCTGTTTCAATAAAAAGTGATATAAACATTAACGTACTGGAAATAAAGAAAAACCAATATGACAACATATTTAAAAACCCTGATGCCATATCTCTTGCCCCAATTTGCAAAGGAATCAAGAAATTACTGAAAGTTCCACTCAATCCTGCTGTGAGTACAAAGAATACCATAATGGTTCCGTGCATAGTCACCAAAGCCAGATAAAACTCTGGGTCAATTTTTCCATTTTGGATCCATTGGCCTAATATAGGTTTCAACCATTCCAAATTTGCACCTGGAAAACCTAATTGTAATCTGAAAATTACTGACATTGCACCACCTAATACAGCCCAGATTAATCCACTAATTAGGAATTGCTTTGCAATTGTTTTATGGTCTTCACTAAAAATATACTTTCTAATAAAGCTTAATTCTTCGTGTTCATGCTCATCGTGATGTGCTACGTGTGCATCAGCTGAGTGCGATAATGTTGCTGCTGACATGGTATTATAATATTTATTATTTTAGAAAGAAGACAATTTGTTTTCGGAATTGTTTGAAACGTTCAAAGCTAAATCCCTAAGCTTTGAAGGAACATTTGCCAAATAATCGGGATTTTTCTTTAAGAAAGCCTCCTGTTGGTCATACCATTTTTCAAAATCATCGGGCTCATCAACCACTAATAAAAATTTCATTCCAAAATGGCCCTTTCCGCATACTTCTGTACAAGCCAATTCATATTTAAATGCTGGATTGTTGGTGATACCTCTCATTTCATCCGTAGTGTAAATGGGAGTAAACCAAAAGCTGGTTGGCATTCCTGGAACGGCATCCATTTTCTGGCGAAAATGCGGAAGAAAAACTGAATGCAAAACATCTCTAGCACGAATTTTAAACAATACGGGCTTTCCTTTAGGAATATGAATTTCACGGGGAAGAAAATCATCGAAACTAGACTTGTCTGCAAAATCAATACCTACTTCATTTGTAGCATCAATTAACTTAAAGTTGTAAGAACCTAGCTTTCCATCTTTTCCAGGGTAGCGAACTATCCAGTTGAATTGCTTACCAGTAATTTCCAAAACTACTGCATCTTTTGGTGCTGGGGAAGTAATATCAGTCCAAGCTCTCCAACCGAAAAAAACCAAACCAGTTAATACGATGGCTGGAATTATAGTCCATATAATTTCCAATTTGTGGTTGTCAGGATAAAAATGTGCCTTTCTATCTGGGCTATATTGATATTTATATGGGAAATAAAACAAGAGTGAATTTGTCAACACAAAAGCAACAAGAATCACACCTGTGATAAACCAAAATAAATTATCAGTAACTACTCCATGCTCTGAAGCTGGCTTAGGTAGGAAAAATTCAGATGCGTAGCCTGAATAGAAATAAACAGCAATCAAAGCTGAAATAAAGAAGATTGGAAAAAGTATCGCATTGATTTTATTGCTCATTCCGGCTATTTTCTTTGTTGAACCAGTCAAAATTGACACCAAAGATTGAACTCTAAAAAGTAAAAATAAAATGGCAAGTATGAGAACTGACGATGCTACAATAATTAAGGTATTCATCTGAATTTTTATGTTTTATAAGTCAAAAGAGTCACTTTTTTTTCACTTAAATTAAGTGGTTTAAAACAGTGATGCAATTCTATTTAGCTATTATATAAAATAGAATGTGATGTTAAAATGTTTTATATGTTGTGATGCAAAGCCTCATCTAGCATTGGATGATTGGCAGGTATCAATTTTGCCTTGGTCATTGCATTGGAAATTACCAAAATGAATGCTGAACCAAATATCAAAATACCGCCCAGTTCAATTAAGCCAAATCCACTAGTTCCTTTAGTAACTCCAGGCATAATCATTTGGTAGAAATCGAACCAATGACCTAAAATTACCACAATCACAGCAATTTTTAACATTCCAAATTTACGTTTAGATTCTCTCGTCATCAAAGCAAGAAACGGGAATGCGAAATTGACAAACAAATTGAAATATATCACCCATGCATATTTACCATTATAACCACGCATTCTCTCAATAAAATACACCGTTTCTTCTGGTAGATTTGCGTAGAAAATAAGCATAAATTGACAGAAATAAACATAAGTCCAAAAGATGCTAAAAGCAAATACAAATTTCCCTAAGTCATGAAAATGATTGTCGTTCATGGCATTCAAATAGCCATTTTCTTTTAATAGAATGCATACTAAAGTAATGGTAGCCAAGGCTGTAACCCACCAACTGGCGAATACATACCAACCAAACATGGTACTAAACCAATGTGTATCAATTGACATAATCCAATCCCATGCTACCATAGATGAGGAAACTGCGAAAATGATTACAAATATTGCCGCCATGTAGCCACTCTTATTATACCAAGTATCTGTGCCTTCTAAATCTTCAGTTAATGAGTATTTTCTTATTCTTAACCAGCAGAAATACCACAAGCCAACAAAAATCACCATTCTGGCTAAGAAAAAAGGTAAATTTAAATAACCAGATTTACCAACTATAATTTTATCATATTCTGGGCTGTTGATGTCATATAACTCGCTGTGTGTCCAATGGAAAATATCGTGCTGACCCAATAAGAATATAACAAGCAAAGCTGCACCTCCATAGGGTATAAATGCACCAAAAGCCTCTGGAATTCTTTTTATTATCGAAGACCAACCTGCCCATGCTAAATATTGTACACAAACAAAAAATAAACCCATTACTGCAATTCCTGTAAAAAATACACTATTGTGCCACAACACAGCATACACTCGTGTTAACCAATTAGGCCCGTGGTGGGCGGCAACTGCTGTAGAACCTTCAGTATGTGATTCAGAATGAGCCAACATTTCGGAATGTCCTGATTCTTCAACGTGCTCAACTCCGGTAGTATGTGCAGCTTCAGCATGAATAGGAGCAACTTCATGTGCAGCTTCATGACTATGCTCTACTCCTACTCCAAAAATTGCCAAAATTATTCCCAAAGCAAAAATTACAACTCCTAAAGCTAATGCAATGAAAAGATTGCGCTTGAAATTAGGCGATAAAACTAGTTGTTCGTCAACGGAAGCGGTAACCGCATGTGCCATATTGTTATAAACTAAATTATATGAATTTATTCTTGATTTTGTAGTGTTTGTACATAACACACTATTTTCCATCTGTCTTCTACAGAAATTTGAGATGCGTGCGACCACATTCTATTTCTTCCAAAAGTAATGGTGTGGAAAATATGACCTTCTGTATCTAATTTCACTCTTCCTTTACTGTATGATGGAACACCTTTATACACTTTGCCAACGGCACCATCTCCTTGTCCAGTTTCACCATGGCAATGCTGACAAAATCTCTCGTAAAGTACTTTTCCATCTGCTAATAAAGCTGTAGAATCTACAGTATATGCCCCTGATTTTTTGTAAATACTCTTTACATATTTACCCGATAGTTCAAAACTGTCTTTGTTTATATGATAAGAAACCACGTTTTCAGCCATTACATTACCGAAATTAGCGGTATATTTTGCGACTTTAATTGTACCTGCCACTGGTTTCCTCATGTTCATGCCATAAGGATTGATAGGATTAGAATTGTATTCTGCGTGATTTTTATCTGTAACTTGACTAAGTGGCTCGTAAGCTCTGGAATGATACATTTCAGGTGCATATTCGATTCCTGTATTGTTAGGATCTTTTTTGCAAGATGCCAATAATATTACAAAAATTGATGAAAGTATAATTGAATAAATTTTCATTATTAACTGTGGAAATTTTAAGACGCCAATTTGGTGCATTTATAAACTAAATTTCTTTTTCATTTACTTCAGAAGCCCCATTTAAAGAAAGCAATTGGGCTAATTCCTCTTTAGAATTTTTATTTTTTGATAAGTCTATTGCCATTACAAACTTGTCGTCAGTAACTCTTTCATCAAAAATCACTGGTTTTGACCATGGAAACAAATTACTTGCAGTCAAAAAAGTACCAACCATACCAAAAGCAGAAAAAAGAACCGTTATTTCAAAAGTGATAGGAATAAAATCTGGGAGAGGAATATTATTCTTTCCACCTATATTCATGGGCCAATCGAAACCTAACATCCAAATCATCATTATTAATGCACATGCTGTACCAGTAATACCAAACATAAATGCAGCTTTTGGCAATCTAGACTTTTTAATACCCAATACATCATCAATACCATGAATTGGGTAGGGAGAAAATACTTCGTGAATTTTAACGCCTGCACCACGTAATTCTTCAATGGCATGCATTACTACATCCTCATCTTCGAATACACCTACTATAAAATGTTTACTATTAGACATGTGCTTTATCTGTTGATTTAAAATATGCTTTCTGTTGATGTTTTTGCGATGAATTTAATATTGCTTTTACTTCAGCCATATTCACCACAGGTAAAAACTTAGCGAACAAAAAGAATAAAGTAAAGAATAAACCAAACGAGAATATATAATACCCAATCTCAACCGAAGTAGGTGCATACATAGCCCAACTAGAAGGTAAATAATCTCTATGCAACGAGGTAACGATAATTACAAACCGCTCAAACCACATACCAATATTGACAATGATTGAAATCACAAAAGTTGCGGCAATGTTTCTTCTCAATTTGCGAATCCAAAATAACTGCGGAGATATTACGTTACAGGTCATCATAGACCAATATGCCCACCAATAAGGCCCTGTAGCACGGTTGATAAATGCATAAGACTCATATTCTACTCCTGAATACCAAGCGATAAAGAACTCAGTAATGTAAGCCACACCTACGATGGAACCCGTGAGAATAATGATTTTATTCATCGTTTCAACATGCTCGAGGGTGATATAATCTTCCAATTTATATACTACTCTAGTAACAAGCATCAATGTCAACACCATTGCAAAGCCTGAGAAAATAGCCCCAGCAACAAAATATGGAGGGAAAATGGTGGTATGCCAACCTGGAACAAGCGAAGTTGCAAAATCCATACTTACGATAGTATGCACAGATAATACCAAAGGAGTAGATAACCCTGCCAAAATTAAAGATACAGCCTCATATCTTGACCAATCTTTTGCACCACCCGTCCAACCGAAAGCTAAGGTACCATATACAATTTTAGAAATTTTATTTGTTGCTCTGTCTCTAATTGTAGCCAAATCAGGTACCATGCCCAAATACCAAAAAACCAATGATACAGATAAATAGGTACTGATAGCAAACACATCCCAAACCAATGGAGAGTTGAAATTTACCCAAAGAGAACCAAACGCATTGGGCAATGGAAGAGGCCAATAAGCCAACCAAGGCCGACCCATGTGCCCAAAAATGAAACTTGCCGCACATAACACCGCAAAAATCGTCATTGCCTCCGCAGATCTATTGATTGATGTTCTCCATTTTTGACGAAATAATAGCAGAATGGCTGAAATTAGAGTTCCTGCGTGACCAATACCTACCCACCATACGAAGTTGGTAATATCCCAAGCCCAACCCACAGTTTTATTTAAACCCCACATACCTACACCAAACCAGAACGTTTTGTACAAATTGTAAAGGCCATAGCTCAATAGTAGCAAGGATATGGAAAAAGCCATTAACCATCTTTTGTTAGGTGCTGACTCAACATGTCGTGAGATATCCTGCGTAACATCGTGGAACGTTTTTCCACCTTTTACCAAATCAGGCCTTACGTGTGAAGAAATGTGCATAAATTATTGACTGTTAATATTTTATATCTTTTGACTAAGCGTTTCTTATTTTTGTTAGATAAGAAACAGATGGTTTCACGTTCAACTCTTCAAGTAGATGATAGGCACGCTCCTTATTTTCTTCATTTAATAATTTGAAAATACGGCTTTCAGGATCATTCATATCGCCAAATACCAGGGCATCGCCAGGACAAGACTGTGAACATGCTGTTTCTATTTCTCCATCAACTGGTCTGCGTCTTTCAATTTTTGCTGCTAATTTTCCAGATTGAATTCTTTGCACGCACATTGAGCATTTTTCAATCACTCCCCTAGCCCTCACTGTAACATCAGGGTTCAATACCATTCTTCCCAAATCAGATTGCGAAGGGTTGATATCTTGAAAATCAGTATTATAATAATAGCTGAACCAATTGAATCTACGCACTTTATATGGGCAGTTGTTAGCACAATAGCGTGTACCTACACAACGGTTGTATGTCATTTGGTTTAACCCTTCTGTGCTATGTGTGGTAGCTAAAACTGGGCAAACTGTCTCGCAAGGTGCATTGTTGCAATGTTGGCACATTACTGGTTGGAACACAACTTGAGGGTTTTCAGATGGATTTTCTCTTTCTCTGTCCATCAATCCTGCGACACTCTTATCATCAGGATTCAAGGCATCTGAAGAATAGTATCTATCGATGCGAATCCAGTGCATTTCCCTTCTATTCAATACTTCTTTTCTGCCAACTACTGGGATATTATTTTCTGCCTGACAGCTAATAACACAAGCTCCACATCCAGTACAAGAATTCAAATCTATGGCTAAACCCCAGAAGTGATTGTTGTAAGTATGAGTTTTTAAACCGTTTGTGTTCCAGATAGAAATTTCTTCTGGGCTTTTAGGACCTCCTGTTGTATTTATCTTAGGCTCGTATCTTCCTGCATTAGGGCTTTTTACATATTCACTCAATATAGATTCCTGCACTATTGGGCGGGACATCATTGTTTGGTGAGTTTGTGTTTGTGCTATATCACGTTTCTCTCCAGTTTTTGACAAACCCGTTACAATTCCAGAAAAAATCAAATTTCCATTCAGGTTTTCAATCAATGGATAAGCATTTTGCCCCACATTAATAGCCGCTTTTCCTGCTACTTCTCTTCCATACCCAATAGCTACTGAAACAGTATTGTAAGCCTGACCTGGTTGAATCAATATAGGTAGCGTAATTGATTTGCCTGATTTCGTGTCTAGCTTTACTAAATCGCCTTGCTCAAATCCCTTTTCAGTGGCTAATTTTTGCGAGATCGTAATGTAATTGTCCCAAGTGGCTTTGGAAACAGGCTCAGGAAATTCTTGTAACCAAGGATTGTTTGCCTGAGAACCAGTACCCATTCCTACTTTTTCATATATTGTATATTCCGTTTCGGCTTCATTGGCTTTATAAGAATTGGCAATGGCAGAAGAAACTGTGGTGATATCAAAACTATAATTTACACTTTCAGATGCATTTGATTCAAAAACTGCATTATGTAAAGAATTATCCCAAAACTCTTGGAATGAACCATATTTTGTCTGTAATGGATAAACACCTGACTTCCAAGCAGATTGTACATACAAATATGCCTCTGTAGGATTTCCTGCCCAAGACAATAAGGATTCGATTGCCTGACGGGTTTTAAATAATGGGGTGATTACAGGTTGACCTAAGCTATAAAACCCTTTTTTAGGATTAGCATCTGACCAGCTTTCCAAAAAATGATGGTCGGGAGCTACAAAGCCACAAAGTGCAGTTGTTTCATCCGGACGATCGGAAAGTGAAATTGTTAAATCAACCTTTGATAGAGCAGATTTTAGAATATTACCAGAAGGATGATTGTAAACAGGATTGGCACCTAAGAAAATAACAGCACCAACTTTTCCTGCTTTTACATCTTCTACAAAAGTAGTAAAATCAGTATCGTTTCCTTTTCTATAATATGTAGGTGTGGCCGCATTAACAGCTGCACCGTAATTTCCTAATAAACTGTTGATAGCATTAACTATCAATTGCACATTTAAATCGTTTGATTTACTGACAACTAAAGATTTTCCTTTAGAAGCCAATAAATCATCAGCGGCTTTCTGTAAAAATTTAATATCTTTTACTTCGCCTACGCTCAGCTTGGAAACTCCTGACTTTGAAGCCAATAAATTGTACAAATTAGCAACTGCCAACCCTTCTTGCGATGGTTTAATTGCTGATCGAAAATCAGCATTTGCACCAGTCATTGACATGGTAGTCTCAAACTGATAGTGGCGTGACATCGTTTTCTTCGATTTGCCTAATCTTCTTCCAGCAGCATATTGTTTATTAAACTCAACAGGCGACAACCAAGTGCCTAAAAAATCGGCTCCAAAACTTACAATTACATCCGCTTTGCTGAAATCGAAAGATGGAAGTGCATTTCCACCATAAGATTTGTTGTTGGCTTCTACAATAGCTGCTGCAGAATTGGCATCGTAAGTAACTATTGTGGCAGCAGGATATTGAGCTATAAACTCTCCAATTGCTTTATTTAATGAAGGACTTAAAATTGTATTTGAAACAATTTTGATAGATTTTCCTGAGGAAGAAATAGTTTTTAATTTGGCAATTACTTGGGCATCTAATTCGTCCCAAGCTACATTTTTATCGCCAATTTTAGGCCCTCTATACCTTTCTTTATCATACAAAGACAAAACTGAAGCTCCTACTCTTGGGCTAATGCCTCCTTGTGTAATTGAAGAATTTTTATTTCCTTCTATTTTAATTGGTCTACCTTCTCTGGTTTTTACTACTATACTACAAAAATCGCCTCCATCTACATAAGTAGAAGAGTACCAGTTTGGCAAAGTAGGATCTACATCTTCGGGTTTATTTAAGTAAGGAATAGCCTTCCTTACAGGAGTTTCGCACGCTGCCAATGTAGCAGCTGCTAAACTAAAACCCATTAATTTCAAAAAGTCTCTTCTATAAGTACCTGATTCATCGTTTGACGGATTGTCAGAGAACTCATTTTTTGCTGTATTAACAAACTCAGGTGACTGATTCAGTTCTTCAATACCCCTCCAATAAGTTTTGTTATTTTCCTGCATATAAAATATCTTTGTTCAGTATTGTAAGCCTAATAAATTTCTTAACTATTAATAATGGCATTTAGAGCATTCCAAGCCACCAATGTCTTTTACTTTCATTGGTTCTTTTGAACCTTTACTGTGGGCTGCCATTAAATTGTCGTAATAATGGTTGTCTTTGCCATTCACCGCGGTTTCTCTGTGGCAAGTAATACACCAACCCATTGTCAATGGAGAATATTGTTGCACTACTTCCATTGTTTCAATTGGTCCGTGACATTGCTGGCACTCAATTCCGCCTACATTTGTGTGTTGTGAGTGATTAAAATAGGCCAAATCGGGGAGATTGTGAACCCTAACCCACTCCACTGGTCGCCCAGTTTGAATGGCTTTGTATAATTTTTGAATTTCGGGCGATTCTTGTTTGATTGCATTATGGCAATTCATGCAAATATTAGTAGAAGGAATATTGGCTGTTTTGCTTTTGTAAGCTCCGGTATGGCAATATTGACAGCCGATTTTATATTCGCCAGCATGCAATTTGTGAGAAAACGCAATAGGCTGGGTTGGTGCATAGCCTTGGGTAATTCCAATACCGACTAGCCCATCAATACAAGCTTTTCCCGCAATAAGTACAAAAACAATGGCGATTCCGGTTTTGAATGCTTTACTATTATATATAGCAGATATATCAAATTTAAGATTTACTTGTTCTGCATCAATCTCGGAGAGATTGCCTTGGTTGTTCAGATACTTGGTAAGGATAGAAATTACCAACACCAAAATGATAAGTATCAGCACCAAAATGATAACGAATACCGCTAATATATAATTAAGTGTAGAAGTATCTTGTGTAGTGGCTGATGTTGTAGCAGCGGCAGAACCATCAGTAGGAGCTGGAGAAACTGCGGGAGCTGCAACTGCTTTTTCACTCTCCGATTTGATATAAGCTACAATAGATACGATTTCCTCGTCTTTGAAATCGAAGCTTTGCATTTGAGTTTTGCCAAACTTATTGTAAATCTCGTTGGCATAGGCATCGCCACTGTTAATGAGTATGGTAGAGTTGCGAATCCATTTAATGAGCCAAGGAAGTGGACGCCTAGCATGCACCCCTTTCAATCCTGGCCCTACTACTACCTCATCGCCAACGCCATGACATTGGGTACAATTATTCTCAAATAAGGCTTTACCTGCACTTATAATGGCATCGTCTGAGGGAATGGTTTGTGCAAAAGACGTGTTGTTTGTAAATACAAACGAAAATACTATAATGACTAGGGAAACTTTGTAAAGAAACTTGCCGAAAGGCTTGTGATTCATTGACATAAACAGCTTTTTCGTTTTGACTTCCGCAAAAGTAATACGGGGTTGCAATTATTCAAACAGGTGATTTGCTGATTTTTAATGCTGATGGTGGTTTTTTACAATTTTTCAGTCAAATTAGACTTGTATCCCACTATTTGGCATGATTTAATACAATTTTATACTTCAATTTAGAACGCTTATAAATTAATATTGTACACTAGCATAAAATTGACTTCAGAATAGGTGTAAAAAACAACACTAAATCTACTTATATCAATATATGGCTGCCTGCTTCGTAATTTTGAAACTTAGCATTTTTTTATTCGAAAGTGAATAATAACAAAAGTTGTTAATGCAGC
>Ga0163149_10006901_pt1 | contig 11529 bp, 3 predicted proteins | sample OliLakLV19MP5G1_FD_148604 | JGI IMG/M metagenome (GOLD analysis project Ga0163149, IMG submission 148604) | Freshwater microbial mat bacterial communities from Lake Vanda, McMurdo Dry Valleys, Antarctica - Oligotrophic Lake LV.19.MP5.G1 | ecosystem: Environmental > Aquatic > Freshwater > Lake >...
TCTTCAAGCTGCGCGATGCACGCAGGGACGGTGACATGGCAAGGTGATATGGGGCATTGTCAAGGATAATCAAGCTGGGCGTGTCCCCAAGGGCTGAGATCCCGAATTCTGCCGAACTGCATCGCATACCCAGCGATTGCAATAAGGTAGAATAAAAAGAGTATTGAAATATTGTAGTGGAGAGCTTTTTAAGACTTTCTGCTGCAATGGATCACAATAATACTCACGAGAAGGACGTAGGGGAGGGGGAGAAATCGATCCCCAACCTAACGGTCAAAGCGGCAACAGAGCCCTGGACGGTGTGCGAGCAGGCACACGGCCAGCAAAGCTTTAAGCAAGGGGAAAATCTGTGCTACCTTATTAGCGCACTGGACACCCTATTCAACTACCCGGGACTGCAGCAACTCACTGCGCAACTCCCCCCATGCGACTTCGCAAGCACCCTGAGCAAGTGCTTCGCGGCCATGGGCGGCAAGAGTGTGCAGACGACGCGCAAGGAGGTAATCCGCAACCTCCTGCCTCGCCATGCTGGATTTAATGCCAGCGAGGCAGCATCCGCCCGATCGAAGATTGTCACGAGCAAGACATCTCATTTCACGGCGGTGCAGGACCCACTCCTCTTCAGCGCGCTCAAGGCCTTTCCAGCCGGAAAGATGTGCGACGCATCTGAAGCTTTCAATGTTATCACTGAAAACATTCTCCACTTTGCTAAGCAGGAAGCAAATCTATTCCGCGCCCTATCGTCAATCTTGACTCTGCGCCGGGACACCGTCTTCAGCACCTGTGCGAAGGGTCACGCGAAGGACATCAAGAAGGGCGAGATCCAATCACTGGACGCACTCCTCGACATCCACGAAGGATCGGTAAGCGCCAACGATCTAGTTCTTCACACATGCACCACACAGGACAAACGGACCTGCCTTGTATGCTTTGAGGCGGAGGAAAAATACTCCATCACGCTGGCACACGCGGTGACTCTGCCTGACGTCTTTCGACTCACGGTGGACCGATCCGATAAGGAGAGATGCCGCACGATGGTACAGCTTAAGCCAGACGCCCTCGAGATCAAAAACAAGCAGGGCGAGTTCGAGGCTGTAAGCTTCATTTTCCACATGGGTCAAGGCATCTCGGGGGGGCATTTTGACACGGCAATCCGCGTACGCGAGCAAGGCAAGCAAGACAAGTGGGTTCACATCGACACACTCATGCAAGTCAGCATTCAAGTCATGACGGAAACGGAACTGGACGACAAGATTCAATGGAACGCAGTCTCTATAGTCTACAAGCGCAAGCAGGGCACCACGCGCTCGATCCACGCAGCCACCACCACTGCCCCCACCGCCATGACCCCACGCCTGCAGGAACTCGAGCAGAAGCGGAAGGAGCACGAGATGAAGGCAGCGCAAGGCAAGCCAAGCGACGCGCCGCAGCACAACAAGCCAGCGAACAAGACAGCGAGCGAGGACAACACGCAAGGCAGCAACAAGGATACCACGCAAGCCAAGACAGGCGCGTCCACGAAGCACGCTTCCTACCTCCAAGCTGCACTCGCGCGGAGCCAAACCTCACCCCTGCCCTCCGCCCCGCACAACCTGCAATCGAGCAATGCAGGCAAGCCCTCAAGCACACACAGCAAGGCAGATGTGGGTAAGGGCAAAGGCAAGGCCAACGACAAAAGCAAGGACGGACCACAAGGCAAGAAGCAAGACCACGATGCGAACCTGTACTCCAAAGCCAAGTCGAACGCGGGCAACAAGTCGCAAACTCCTGCAAGCAAGGAAGAGAGCAAGAACAACCGCGCTAAGGCCAAACAAGTCGATGAAGACGGATTCGAGACAGTCACGGCTACGCGCACGCTGAGCAAGGCCCAAGCAGCAAGCAACCGCTACAAGCATCGTCTTTCCAAGCGCTACCACTCGGCGCCGGACCAACATTGGACAGGCTGGCAAGACGAAACGAAGGACGAACCGCCTGCTATGCGCTTACCTGAAGAGCCCACCTTGCTCAGCAACGCTGCTCTGCAAACCGCTGCAATGGTAGGCACAGGCAAGGCCATCATGGCGCTGGACAACGATCGTGCAATCGATCGTTACATGCGCAACATGCAGCAGATCATCGCGCGCATCACGCCAAAGCGCAGTGATTCGGTGAATGGCGTCGACATCAACAAGTCGATGGCAATCGTGGCACTACTCCAAGCGCAGCATCGCTTCGAGAGAAAGAGAGCTGCGCCCAAAGGGCAGCGAAATGGAAGCAACAAGGCAAACGGTGTAGCCGAGAACGGGCCGAACGCCGAGCGCGCCCAGCAAGCTGCCGCGCCCCCCCCCCCGCCAAGCAAGCGCGGGCCGGAGAGACAGGCCCCCCAGCACAACGAGGACAACCATGCCGCCGAAGATAAGCAAAGCGGCATCACCGCAAAGGATCAGGATCCTAAGCAGGCGGAGAGTGCAGTGGCCGCCACGCCACCGCAAACGAAGGAGAAGCAAGCCGCCGAGGATGCGCAACCAGGCAACATCGAAGAGGAACAAAAGCGCGCACCGCTGGAGCACGTAGCGACCTCAGATGTAAGCATTCCCGAGGCCTGTCCCCACCCCCCCGCAGAACCAAGCGCCCGGGAGGAGAAGGATCAGCAAGGGGACGCACCCGACGCGGAGCCGCCGATCACGCTCACGCAGGACGTTTCACAAGTACGCGACAAGGGCGACTGCAACCCGGACAACGAATCCGACGCGGGAAGCAGCGACGAAGATGATACGACCAGCAGAATCAGCGACAGAAGCATGCGCCGCAAATCAATAGCGGCGACGCGCGCGCGCGAGAACAAGGCGGAACGTGCCGAACGCGCCAAGCGCCGAGCGGAGGAGAAGGAGAGCGAACAACTACAGCGCAAGAAGACGCAAGCAATCACTTCCGACGCTGCCGCCCACGCTGAAGCCAGTGTGAGCAGTCACAACCTTTCCCCCGCTACAGGAGAAGTGAACCACCCTCTCGGAGACCGAGACGACACTAAGACTTTGGTGCTCGACTCCACGTACAACACCGACCAGGGAGAAGGGCCCAAGGACACGCAACCACGCCAAGTACGTGCACACGATGGACAGGCACTGCCGGCAACTCAATCCGACGAATTTAGCCGATTTTCGGATAAGGGTGATCAGACAGGAGCGATACTGGAAAATTCGACAGAAAAATTGGCCGAAAAATTAGCCGAAAACGGAAACGTCCACAACCAAGGAACGAAGGCTCCCCAGTCCCTCGGAAAAATTGTGCCGGCACAGGAAGAGGAGCGAGAAGACGCTCCAGACAACGTACCGCGCCCGACATGCGTGCGCCCCGCGCTAACGAGCAGCCAGCGGGGACGAGCAGCGTACCTCCTCCGCCGAGGCTTCTATCGCCATGCACGCCAGGCCCTCATGAACTCGCCACTGCTCGACACGGCAAAGCAAGAGGTACGAGAGCAAATGCGCATGCTCATGCCAGAGGGACCGGCGCAGCTTCAACCATTCGCAGACCCAAACTGCGATCAAGTCAACCCACTCGGCTCCAAGGCAGACTACGAGGAGTTCCGACGCTATGTCCGAGGCCAGGCACGCTCTTCCCCCACAGCGGGGCCATCGGGAATGACCTTCGAGCACTTGGAGGCCATCATCAGCGACGAACAAGGCATGGAGGCAGTCCACGAAATCTATCGCCTACTCGTGACCGGCCGCCTGACTGAGGAGGCACGGGCGGTCCTGTGCTCGAGCAAGGGCATAGCGCTAGACAAGAATGGACAAGGGCGCGTGAGGCCCATATGCATCGGCGAGGTCCTGATGCGCGCCCTGAGCGGCTTCATGGTCAAAAGCCTCGCAGGAAAAGCTCACAAGATTTTCCCTCGCTACCAGTACGGGTGCCTCATACCCGGCGGCGTGGAGACAGTCATCCACAAGGTTCGGGCCACGATCAGCGGCCCCGTCGAGCACCAGTGCAACGAAAAAGTGGGGGTACTCTGGGTAGACGTGGAAAACGCGTTTGGGAAAATCGCAAGAGACAAGGTCCTCGACACTGTCGCGAAATTGAGCGCGCTCGCACCCCTGCGCGGCCTCATCGCGGCGACCTACTTGAAGGAGTCGCCAATCGTGCTAAAGGACAGGAACGGAGACGTCACAGAGGTCATCCCGTCGAGCCAAGGTGTGCGGCAAGGTGACCCGCTGGGTGGGCTCCTCTTCGCCGCGACCCTCCAATCAGCACTAACGGAAATCGCGACGATCCCGCGCGTCTTCGACGTGAACGCCGTGTACGACGACATCTACATCACGATGGGGAAGCTAGGCAACATCGAGGACGTGGTTGCACAAGTCAAGGCTGCGCTTGCCAAGCTTGGCCTGGAGCTCAATGCTTCAAAGTGCCGGTTCATTTGGCCACACCAGGACCAAGACCCACCTGAAATGGGAAACTCGGGTATCCCACTTGAACGCGACCCGTTCTGGGCACTCGGCACGCTCCTCAACTCGAACGAGTGCTCAACCAAGAGCGAAACCTTACTGAACGACCTGCTAGAGGAGCAGCATCAGTTCGGCTCGAGGCTGGTTGAAGCACAGCTTCCCTCGCAAGGCGCGCTACAACTGTTGGTCATGAGCATGATCCCGAAAATGACCCATTTCGCGCGCACGACGCCACCAAGCCTGTCTGTGCCAACCGCCACCGCCTTCGACAAAATCGTAATGGAAGTGGCAAAGACAACTCTGGGACTGCCTGAGAATCTGAATGACCGTGCGGTTCAACAGATGCGGCTCCCTGTCAAGATGGGGGGCCTCGGCCTTCGTCCAGTGGCGGAAACGGCTCCCTTCGCCTACTTCTCATCGCTAGTGCAGGCGCAATCACTCCTCGAGAAGGGGGAGCAGGATCCGCTGAACTTTTCGACGTGCTCGCGACCGTTTCGAGTCGATCCGGTAATTGCGGCCTTCCGGAACCCGGTCCCCAAGCTCAAGGAGCTCATCGGGGAGGGCACTGAGCGACCCTCTGACTTCGCGGCAAAGAGGACCCCCTACAAGCTACAGGAAAAGCTACAGGAGGTAATGGACGAGCACCGCCTAGCAACTCTCAACACATCACTCAACGAACTTGAGCAGCATGCCAAAGAGGAGGCTCGCCTAAGGATTTCTTGCGCACGGACCAGGGAGGCATCCTTCTTCTTCAAGCCCAACCAAGCCACCCCAGCCACCCCAACCACCTTCGCCCAGGCACTCCACCAGCGCCTCGGCTTGATCCGCCAGCCCCGCCACGGCCGCCAGTGCAGCACGCATGGCGGCACATGCGAGGTAGTCCAAACAGCCGAAGCCCTCAGCTGCAGATCGGTCGGACACATGCTGATCCACCGCCACAACCTCATCCGCGACGAGCTCCACCACTACCTAAACAAGCTGGGATGCACTGCGATCAAGGAGCCGCAGCACATGATGCTCGAGGACGGCAGACGCGTCGACATCCTGACAACAATCGCAGGAATCGACTTCGCGGTGGACGTAACGGTCATCAATCCGTACACGGAAGCGGCCGTGGAGAAGGAAAAGGCGAGCGTCTTCAAGGCCCCCGACTTGATGTGCATTGTTGCGCGCGAGCGGACAAAAACCAGCAAGTACCGCGACCTCACCCAGCAGAACGGTGCCACATTTGTCCCATTCGTCGTTACCGTCGATGGTGTGCTCGGTGAAAAGGCACTTGAATTCCTCGACAGGATCGCAAAAGTCCATGCGGACACGGCCGCAGAGTGGCAAATCGAGACAGTGCACACGGCGCTCGTTTCTTGCGTGATGAAGGCTCTCATGCATGGCAACCACGAAGTACTTGACGCTCACGATAAGGTCTTGTACAGCGATGAGCCCCACGAACGTGTGTAATTTCGGGTCAATTCTGACTGGGCACTCCGCTATCACATTTTCATACCCTGCTCCATAATTCTACCCGTGTCCACAAAAGCGAACAGCACCACGCTTACCAGCTCGCCAAGGCAATCACTTATCATCCTTTGCTTTTTCATTATTCACTTTTTTATTTTCCAACGCGAGCCTCTTCGGCACTTTGCTCAATTTGCCGAAAACGCTCCCCTTTTTACATCCTTTTTTACCCAGTATTCCTTCATTTCACAGCACACAGCATTCCTACCTTTACATTTCCCTCTCCCCATTTGCGTGTTAACACGCTGAAGTTTTGCTTTTATCGTACCACTTGCACATCTCCTTATTCCTACCTCTCCAGATCGTCTTTTTACCGATCAAGTCGCGAACGTACTCATCTTCCTATGATTTTCACTCTGCTCAAGTGCTTTTCATGCGGTTTTCGTGTATGATTCTCCACTCCTGATCCTCCTCATATTGGGTCATATGTTTGTTTTGCTTCGCTCATCGTGTTTGTCTCACCCAGACATCTGCTCATCTGATGCACCTGCTCCGTGTCTCCGGTCATGTATGTTGATCATGGTTTTCAACTCGATTGCAATGTCATTCGCAGTTTTTTGCACCTCATTAAGTCACCCGACGCTTTAAACTGACTTGTTGTCATCAGCAATACATCTGTATTCGTATTCTGATTGCATGCTGCAATCGCCGCCATGCACTCGGCATATCGGCGCTCGCCCTCCCGCATCATCGACTGCACAATGGAACCGTGCTGGCCATTTGCCATTCGCAGCTCCACTGCCGCGTGTGCCGCGGCGCTGAATGCCGCATCTTCAGGCCGAAGCCCTCCTCCCGGCCCAGGTAGTAGCAGTGGCTGCGGGGGGGGCGCCGCATCTTGCCTGGCGTCTTCATTGTCTTTGACATCACCGCGTTCTTCAGCCTCATCGTCATCGTCGTCCCCCGCCCCGGCACCACCTCCTCTGTCTTGTAAAAGGAGGTTTTCGCCGCGCGCGCGCCGATCCTGGGCACGATCAGCTGCGGCGCGGATGACTACGTCCGCCGCGCTGTTGATGGCGTGCATAACTTTCGGGCACCAAGACGGGACCCAAGTCGACAACGCACACTACGGACGCGAAGAACAGCGCCCAAAACGGCAAGTCCGAACCTCGTCCCGAAGCGAAGACGTCCAAGCCTGCAAACAGCGCCAAAGACAAGGAAAAGGACGAACTCGATGAGGATGGGTTCATGATGGTCAAGGCAAGCAAGAAGAGCAAGGCGGAACGCAAGAAGGAGGCCAAACAGGACAAGCAAGACACGCGCAAATCGAATGCGAGCGGCTGGAGCAAGAGGGCGGCGCGCGAGCAGAAAGACGCCGAACCGCCTGCCCTGCGTGCACCGCCTGCATCAACTGAGTTGCCTCAGAACGCGAGAGCCACTGCAATGAACATTGCCGCTGGCGGCAACGTCGTCGACCTCGACAACGATGCGGTTCGCGCGAAGTTCGTTGAGGGCGCGGAGCCCATCCTCGCCCGCATGGTGCGGCCCAAAGGCAGTGGCGCGACACCTACGGACAAGGATTTCAGCGAGGCATTGCTCGAGCTCATGGCGTACCCCAAGCGCAAATTTGCGCGGCACGCCAATCGCGAGAACAAGCAGGAGAAGAAAGACAAGCAGCAATCGGCTCGCTCGGCTCGGCCCGATGAGGCAAGCGCGGCGAAGGACGTCCACGAGCCGATCTCGGCCCCCAAATTCGGGCCGAAAAACCCGCCCATTGACTCGGCTTCATCTTGCAATGTTGCGTCGACTGAAGTGGGCCCCGTCGCTGGAATCTCCGTAGTTCTCGAGAACGACGCACCGCAGTCCGACACCTCGCCGCCGGCGCAAGACGCACCTGCAACGGAGGCCGCGCAGCCCCAGAGCGCGACAGAGGAGAAGGGGGAGAAGGGCGGAAGGGCCCCACGACATGAAGACGAAGAGTGTCGTGAGGCGCAGGACTGGCGCCTCGATGTGCAAGGCGGCGGAGCGACGATCACAGCCCGACAACGCGGCCGAGCCGCGTACCTCCTCCGCCGAGGGTTCCTCCGCCAGGCGCGCCAAGCGCTGATGAACTCAGCGTTGCTGGACGCTTCCCAGCAACAGGTGATGGATAAGATACGATCCCTGCTGCCTGCTGGGCCCACCCAACTCATGCCCTTCGAAGATCCGGTGGGCAACGACGTCAACCCGCTCGGCAGCGCCGCCGAGATGGGCGACTTCGTCAAGTACGTCCACTACCAGGCCACGCACTCGCCCACGGCAGGGCCTTCGGGCTGGACATTCCAGCACCTGGAAGCCATCATCCAGACCGATGTTGGGCTGCAAGCAGTTCACGAGATCTGTCGCCGTCTGTGCGCGGGGAGCCTGACCGCGGAAGCGCGCGCGGCGCTCGCGGCGTCGCAGTGCATGCCGCTTGACAAGGATGGCAAGGGCGGCGTGCGCCCCATCGCCGTCCCTGAAACGTTCTACAGAGCGTTCAGTGGATACAAGGTCCGGGAGGTTGCGCAGAGCGCAACTGAGCTCTTCCCCGCCTTCCAGCTCGGCTGCCTGCTCAGCGGGGGCGTGGAGACGGCAGTGCACAAAGTCCGAGCGGCATCCTCTACGCACCCGGACGCAACTAAGAACGCGCTCCTGCGCCTCGATATGGTGAACGCGTTCGGTACCATCGACCGAGCCAAGGTCATGGACGCAGTGGGGAACAGCGCCCCGATGACAAAACTGCGGGGCCTCGTTCAGGCCATGTACGGACAAGCGTCGCCGGTCATCGTCAAGGGGGCTGGGGGCGTTGTCCTCGACGTCATCAGCTCGTCGGAGGGCGTCCGACAGGGCGACCCGCTTGGAGCCCTGCTCTTTGCGATCACGATGCAGCCCGTGCTAGTCGAGATCGCCGCGATCGAAGGCGTTCTGGACGTCATCGCGGTCCTTGACGACATCTACATCGTCATCGCGCCCGACGCCGACGCGGCAGCGATCCTCGCAAAGACGACCACGACGCTCGCGCACATCGCGCTCACGCTCAACAAGAGCAAGTGCCAAGTAGTCTGGCCCCACCAGGACGAGCCCACACTCAACCTCTCCAAGTGCGGCCTCAAGGTGGAACGCGCAGCTTTCAAGTCGCTCGGCACGGTGCTCAACTCGAACGTGGAAACTTTCGAGTCGCGGCAGATCACCAACGACTTTTTGAGTGAGCAACTTGTTTTTGGGTCGCGTCTGGTCGCGGCAAAGCTGTCTGCCCAAGGCACCTTCATGCTGGCGAAGCACTGCATGGAGCCGCGCATGAACCATTTCGCGCGCACGACTCCTCCAAGCATCTCGCTGCCCGTGGCGAAGGCCTTCGACAACATCGTCGGCCAAGTAATCGAGCACGCCCTCGACCTGCCCGACTTGGACGCCAACACGCGGCGCCAAATCAGCATCCCGGTGAAGATGGGGGGCCTCGGGATGAGGTCGGCGCACGACACGGCGCCCATCGCCTACTTCGCCTCCCTCGTCCAAGCGCAGACGTACCTCAAGAAGAATGAGGAGGAACTGCTGGACTTCACCAAGTGCTCGCACCCGTACCGCATCGACCCCGTCATCAACGCCTATCGCAAAGCGATTCCCACCATCGGGGAGCGCATTGGAAGTGACGAGAAAGTGCGCCCGTCGGAATTCGTCACCTCAGGGGCGAACAAGAAGGGCACTTACAAGATGCAGGACTCGCTGCAGGAGATCATCGATGAGCACAACCTCGAGGTCCTGAACGCGAGACTGCAGGCGGCAGCCAAGTCGCCGCTCGCAGCCAAAGAGGCGAAGCTCCGCGTGGCGTGCGCACGCTCCGGCGAGGCTTCCTTCTTCCTCCGCCCCACGGGGGCACCCCCGCCCAAGGACCCAGTCTTCAAGCAGTGCGTGCAAGTCCGCTTGGGCCTCATCAACCAACCCCGCTTCGGCAAGAAGTGCTCGCGTGAGTGCGGCGACCGCGTCCAGACCATGGAGGCGCTGAGCTGCTCCGCAACCGGCGGGGAGCGTAACCGCCGACACAACCTCATCCGAGACGCCATCGCGCGCCAGCTGCGCACGCACCTGCACACCGCGGTCGTCGAGCCACGGGGCATGTCACTTAAAGATGGCTCGCGCGTCGACATTGATGCAACGGTGGGGGGCCAGCGGTACCTCATCGACGTCACGGTCGTCAACCAGTACACCGAGGCGCGGCTCTCGGAACAAAAACTCAACAACATCAAGTCCGACAATGCGCCGAAGCTCGCGGCGATCCGCGACAAGGAGCGCGACAAGATCGGCAAGTACCAGGAGATGGCGGACAAGTACCGCGCCTCCATGGTCGCCTTCGTCGTCACGGTGGACGGCCTCCTCGGCGAATCCGCGCTCGGCTTCCTCGACAAGGTCGCCAATGCCTCTCTGGTCTTCGAGTGGCAGGCCGATTCGGTCCGAACTCTCCTCCTCTCGGGCGTGCAGAACGCGCTGATGGAAGGCAACTGCGCGATGCTGCCTGCCCACGACAGCATGCTCCTGAACGTCTAAGACACGCCGCGCACCTGCTACTGCGTGTCGGCTAGTCGGCCCATTCGGCTAATCGGCGATTTTCGGCCCATTTTCACCCTTTCACCCGAACCTCGCCAACACACCTCTCGGGTGCATTCCCTCACTTTTCATTTGTCATTTATTTTTTCGGCCATTTTCGGCCATTTCGGTCATCATTCCCAATTTTTCGTTTTAAGCATACCTCCCTACTTGCTCACGTGTGGTCCTATCGAGACAGTCTGCTCAACTGCCTCTTGGCTCTTCATGTTTCCCTGCTCGCTCTTCGTATTCCGTGCCACTTGTAGTGCTCTGCTCGTACTTGTTTCTGCTCAACTCAAGCACCTTTCAGTGAACTATGGCTTGCCACATTCTTTATTCTGCTCGTACGCTCATAAGTTGCTCTGACGCTTTCATTTTCTAAGTCCCTCCAGTTGATTCTTTTGACTTTTTGTCAGCACTTCATAGAGACATTCATTCATTCCTTCTCCCCCGAGGAGGTGATTGTAGCAGCTCAACGGCTGGGCCGCTACAAGTCCCCTGGACCTGATGGCATCCCGGGTGAGTTCTGGCGTGTCTCCTGCGTGCAGGACAAGGAGACGCAGAAGCCATCGCGCACAGCGGCGGCAGTCGCGGTTCTCTTCAACTCGTTCGCGCAGCACGGTCTGCCTGACGAGCTCAACCGCGCCTCCATCTGCGCGCTGCAGAAGAAATCGAACTGCAGCACCGTGGATGACTACCGTGGTATCAGCATAGGCTCTGCGCTTGTCAAGCTGTTCTCTACGGTGCTTATGGTGCGTATGGTCAAGGCGAGAGATGCTGTGCGGGCCATTGGGCATGAACAGGCAGGGTTCAAGGCAAAGGCGGAGGCGCCTATGCAGATTGCGGCGCTTATTGCTACTGCTTGTGGACGAAGGTCCATGGCCAAGGACACGTTTGCGTTCTTTGTCGACTTCCGCAAGGCATATGACATGGTCCCACATGATGCGTTGTTCGTGAGACTGCAGCAGAAGGGCATTTCGGGCTTGCTCTACAAGGCAATCAGGGCGCTCTACAAGAATCAGACGTCACAGGTACGTACCTCGGCAACGGGTCACTC
>Ga0163149_10006907_pt1 | contig 11525 bp, 16 predicted proteins | sample OliLakLV19MP5G1_FD_148604 | JGI IMG/M metagenome (GOLD analysis project Ga0163149, IMG submission 148604) | Freshwater microbial mat bacterial communities from Lake Vanda, McMurdo Dry Valleys, Antarctica - Oligotrophic Lake LV.19.MP5.G1 | ecosystem: Environmental > Aquatic > Freshwater > Lake >...
GACAAATCAGCAAAAACGTATTGGCACAATTCCTTGAACTTGGCGGCACCGTTGGAAGTTATGCTTTATCTGCAGATCAATCAAAGCTCTTTGTTCAATCACTTGAAGCAACAGCCAGATATATTGCTGCGATGTATAACAGATATGTAGTAAAGAAATTGGTTGACTATAATTTCATTGTTGATAAATATCCAACGCTTGGATTTGATAAAATAGGTACAGTTGATATCAACGCACTCACAACATCACTTCAAAGAGCAGTTCAAACACAGCTCATTACGCCTGATCCTGGTATTGAAGACTTACTCAGAGATGTCATGGACTTGCCAGAATTTACAGGTGAAATGCCAGTCGATTTGACTATGGCTGATGTTATGCTTGCTGAACTTGATGCAGAAATGGCAAGTGTTACCGGTGAGGAGATAGTAGAAGATCCAGAGAATCCAGGGTTCGACACCGAGGGGAATCCAATGGAGGTTGAACCAACTGTTGAGGATGTTGCAGAAGCTCACGAAAAACTAGCAGAATCAACTTTTGTTAAAAGATACGGTTCAGCTATGTTCAAAGTATTCGAAGGTGGAGCAGTGGGACAGCCGTTATCTGAGGAAGCTAAAAAGAAAATCAGTGAAGCCTTGAAGAAACTTGGTGGCAAAGGTGGCAAAGGGAAGGCAAAAAAGAAAATGAACCCGGCAATTAAACAAAAACAGGCAGAGATTAAAAAACTCAACAAAGAGGTGCGAGATTTCAATAATGGCGTTCGGAAAGAATTACTTGAGATGAAAGCATCAGGTAAAAAGCTTAACCCTGAAGAACAAGCTAAAAAGCAGCTAGACATCTTCAATAAAAAGATCACTATTTCTGACAAAATAAACAAACTCAAAGATGAGGTTGATACCTTGAGGGAATCAGACAGCGCAGCCAATGCACCAAAACCTGAAAAGAAGGCAGATGATCAATTGAGCGATACCTTGGAGAGAATAAACAAGGCAATTGACCTGTATGAAAAACAATAAACTTCAAGAACTACGACAGGTGTCGCACTCTTTGTCTAAACTGTACGCAGCTCAGTTATCAGGTGAGCCATATCACCCAGACTATGAAAAGAATGAAGATAACTTCCGTAAAATAGTCAGATCAGACAACACACTCAAGAGGGAAATGAAAAAGTATTTCTCAGAGCTATCAGAAAGATCGGTCTACTATGTCAATTGGTCGGCATTTGATTTTGAAAAGAAGGCAAGTATTTTTGATTTTATATCTTGGGATACGGTAGCTGAAAACAAAACAGTCGCAGACATTTTATCTCGTACTTTAGTTTTTGCACTTGTTGCAGGTGGCAAACAGACAGAGGAAGATACCGGAATTGATATTGGGTGGTCTGAAAAGAACGATTCAGCAATAGACTTTCTCAACAAACATACATTAAAGCTATCTGGCAATCTTTCAGATACCACACTCGACAAGGTTAAATCATCGCTCAAGTTTTCACTCGAACATGGGGAAAGTACCGCTCAGGCTAGGGATAGACTCAGAGAAGTTATTGATGATCCTCGTAGGGCTGAGGTAATTGCACACACAGAATCAGTCAGAGCGTATTCAGCCGGGAGAGTTGCAGTTGCAGAAGAAGTAGGGGCAGACCGTAAAAGGTGGGATGCCACGCTCAGAGCTTGCCCGATATGCCAACCTCTTGATGGAAAAATACTACCAATTGATAAACTCTTTAATGGGGAATATGAATACCCACCAGCACATCCAAATTGCCGGTGTCTCATACAGATCATCTTGAAAGGTGAAAAAGTTTAGTGCTACAATGAATATATGACAAAAGAATACAACAAAGCCTTTGAGGGCAAAAACCTCAGGTCGATAGTTCACATCCAAGCTGATGAGACGGGTGAGCTTCCAACAGAGCTTCAAGTATTGCCAGTTGGAGAATGGAACACAGAGTTCTATGGTCCAATGCAGGTAACTTTGTCGCATATCTCTCAAATGGTTCAGAACTTCAAAGCAGGAATTAGAAAAGCAGTTCCAGTTGATGTTGACCATGATGGAGGAAAAGCTGCAGGTTGGGTGACTGATTTAATCGATAAAGGCACTGATGGTTTATATGCCGTTATTGATTGGACTCGATACGGTAAAGATTTACTAGACAATAAAGAGTACAAACTCTTTTCACCAGAGTGGGCATTTGATTATATTGATCCAGAACATGGAACCAGACATGGTTCAGTTCTAATTGCAGGTAGTTTAACCAATAGGCCACTGTTCAAAGAATTGCCATTCCTCGTTGCAAGTGATAATATGGGAAGGAAGGTCGCAAACGACTTGACAAACAATAAAACAATTGTAATACTTTTAGCAGAGGAAAAAAATTCTCACCAAAACACTATGAACACAAACGACATACTCGCAAAAGCCAAAGCAGACAGATCAGAGGAAGAAGTAAAATTCTTGACTGATAATGTTGCTAGTATTACTCCCGAGCAGCAAACCCAATTAGACGAAGAAGCAAAACCAGAAGTACCTGAAACACCAGAAGTACCTGAGAAACCAGAAACTCCTGAAGTACCCGGAGAAGGTGAAGACAAAGAGGAAACTGTAATGGCCTCTGAACTTTCAAGACTTCGCAAGATTGAATCAGATCACAAAGTAGCTCAAGAACAAATGCGACATGATGCGACAGAAAAAGAAATCGGTGAAAAGTTCCTGATCGCTAAAGAGGGCGCAAGAATTACGCCAGCAATGAAAGCATCAGTTTTAGAGTTTACTTTGAAATGCAACGATACCGAGAAGAAAGACTTTTTCTCTATCCTTTCAGCTCTCACACCAGTTAAACTAGCCAATGAAGAAGGCGATCCAGCTCGTGCTGAGCTATTGACAGCAAGCGAGAAAATAGGTAATCTTGTTAAAGAGGCAATGAAGGCTAACGATAAATTGACTGTTATCCAAGCAACCAAACAGGTACTTGCAAATAACAAAGAGTTATCATTACAATATGAACAGGAGCTAAATTCTAAATAGAAATAAAATATGGCAACAACAGTAGACGGACCACGACAATCAAGATTTTCAGCAGCAGCTGACTATTCTGCAAAGCAATATTTTATTGTTAAACAGAGTGGAGATGCAACTGCAACCCTCGCTTCCGCAGCAACGGACTGGCTTTTGGGTGTCATTATGAATACTCCAAAATCTGGAGAGAATGTAGAAGTTTTCGGTCGCCAAGGTGGCGGAACCGGAAAAGTTGTTCTTGGTGGCACTGTCACTAGAGGTGCATTTTTAACAGCAGACGCAGCAGGTAAAGCAGTCGCTACCACTACAGTGGGAAACGAAGTATTGGGTAGAGCTATTCAAGCAGGAGTAGCTGGAGACATAATCGAATTTATACCTAGCTCACAAAGGTTTGCAGCGCTATCATAAAGTAAACATATGCCACAAGTAAATCAATACACCATCGACACAGTCCTAACAAACATGAGCATTGGATTTTCAAATCCAGAACTCATCGCTGAAAAGGTATTCCCAAGAATTACCGTTCAATCTCGAACAGGTTTCTATTACACGTTTGATAAATCCAAGTTCCGAGTTGAGAATGATCGCCGAACAGGTATCTCTCGCGCGCAACGAGTAGACTACGGAATGGTTAAAACAGCTTTTGGACCACTATTTGAGCATTCACTCGAAGAAGGTATTGAGTACGAAGTCCGTGACACCTATCCAACTCCAATGGACGCAAGAGCAGATGCTACCGAAAACGTAGCTGAAAGATTAGCTCTTGGACATGAAAAGGCAGTTGCAGATATCTTGACTGACACAGCAATCATTACTCAAAATGTTACTCTTTCCGGTACTGACCAATGGAATGACTTTGCTAACTCTGATCCTTTCGATGATATTGAGACTGGAATGTTAAAGATTCAAACAGAAGCAATGGTTACTGCTAACACAGCAATCATGGGCTACGAAGTATTTGCTAAACTGAAACACCACCCAGACTTGCTCGGTAGAATGGCTACCTCTAGTATTCGTGTGCTAACAGAAGATTTACTCGCTGCAATTATCGGTGTTGAGCAGGTGCTTATCGGTAAAGCAATGAGAAACACTGCTAACGAAGGTCAAGCTGACGTGATGGGATATGTCTGGGGTAAAAACTTCATTCTCGCATACGTTACCGCAACTCCCGGAATCAAAAAGGTGTCTCTTGGATACACTTTGACTCTACTTAACGGAAGAACCGTTGATCGATGGGATGAAACTTGGAATAAAGCTGAGTTCGTTCGAGCAACCGATTACTACGAAGCCAAATTAGTTGCAGCAGTTGCTGCTTACCTCATCAAGAACGCTATAGGTTAATGAGTATTAGTTCAATTATACGGAAACTAAAACTATGAATTTACCAAGACAACCATGGGAAAAGTATCAAGAAGGACAGTCGTCTTTTGGCTATCTACGCCGGCAAAAGTGGACTGATGCACTTGCACTTTCTACAACTCGACTAACCACAGCTCAAGCTACCTCTGCAGCAATTACAACTGTTACAACTTTTACAGCACAGCCTGACTTTGCCCGACAAATTACGATACTCCCCGGAGGCACAACCGCTGACGTTAAAGCTGGTGATTATGTTATTACTGGTACAAATATTCGTGATGAAGTTATTACTGATACATTAGTATTTGCAGATAACGCTACTGCAGCTCAAACTTCCGTAAAAGCTTTTAAAACCGTTACTTCAATTGTATATCCAGTTCAAGATGGAACAGCAGCAACCTTTGCCGTTGGTATAAATGACGCACTTGGTCTTGATCGATGTATGAACGCCAACGAAGTTATATTAGTAACCGTTTCAGCAGGAACGTTTGAAACAACTCGACCAACTGTAACTTTCCATGCAACTGATGTTTCAAAGAATACCATTGACCCAAGTACAACATTAGACGCAGCCAAAGACGTGACTTGTGTCTTTGTCTCCACCGAGAGAACCACCAAACAGGGTTCTTCAGCGTAATGCTTGACAACCTAGTATAAATTGAGTACTATTACACTATGTTAATTGCAAAATCTTCAGTAAAACACGACGGACAGCTTTATAAAGCAGGTGAAGTTATTCAAGGTATCTCTGAATATCAGGCGCAAGTTCTCATTGATGCGGGTGTTGCTCAATCAGATTCAGAAGCTAAAGTACTACAAGCACTTGAAGGTGATTCTACAGAAACCGTAAAAGAAAACAAAGATCCAATGGAAGGCGTTGAGCCAACCGTAAAGTGGTCAAAAACTCGCTTACTGGGATTTGGTCGCGCAAAAGGTGTTGAACTAGATGACACAATGACACGCTCAGAAATCTTTGAGTTAATCCAAGCCAGCGCAACTGATGAAGAAGTTGAAGATTCCCAAGAAATAGAAGAAGGTGGAGTAATCGGTGGCTCACAATCTCCAGCTTCAACCTCAACTCCTCAAAACTAATTGACTTCTTTTCAATATTCTCGTATCATTTATTCATAGGCTAATTTGAAGTGCCTGCTATACGCAAACAACTACTATGAAATATCCAGTCAAACGATACACTCAAACAGTAACCATCCTCGCTGACGGCACAACTGCCAACGCTGACACTACCGCATTATATGGCTTCCTAGTAGGTGTTAAAGCAGTCGTTCCGGCTCTTGTTGGCACCACAACCCTCACTATCACGATTAAAGACGCCAGCAGCTCAGGCGCAACTATTTACACCAAAGCCACAATTGCTGAGGGCGCATCATTTGCAGCTTTTATTGATGCAAATAACTATCCCTTGAGAGTACCGCTAGATGGGGTTCAAAATATTACTGTTACGGCAAGTAATGCTCAAACAGCAGCAGAAGCACCAATTCCAGTTGTTTTATTGCTTGAAAGATAAGTATGTACACAGCACACATCACAGACGTTAAAACAGACGAAGCTAATACTATTGTTGGGTTTATTTTAGAAAGTGGAGATATTCAAGAAGTTCGCTCATTATCCTTTGATGGATATATGAAAAGCGCCGAAATTAGAAAAGAAATTAAAAAGTATCTTGATTTATTTAACGCAGAGCAAGAAAGTGCTAAACTAGAAAGCAAGCGTAATACAAAACAGTTGAAAGAACAAAAAAAACTAGATACAATGATAGAGGAACTTGTAAACGAAGTTATAGAATAATATGAACAACAATACACTACGAGGCAGATTCCAATTGAAGCTCAATGTTCTTTATGAATTAAAGGACAAAGACGGTAACGTGAAGCCAGTTTTTACTGAAAACAAACTTGGTCAGTCTATTCTTCGTTTCTTCCGCAAGTTTATTTCACCTATTGATCAAAATGCACAGGTAAAAGCAGGGTTTTTGAATCACATCGCAGCCTATGGTATCCAAATCCCAATTATTACCGGGAGCTGGGGCAATTCTCGGTTAATTTCTAACTTGACCACCACGACTGGTAAAGCTGGCGTAGCTTCTCGTATCAATGGCTCAGGTGCAGAGGCAGCCTTTACTTTTATTGGAGTAGGAACTGGTGCAACCGCAGCGGCAATTGGTGATACAACCTTGCAGACAGAACTTGCCGCATCCGGTTTATCCAGAGTTGCAGCTAGTGCTTCCCGAACAACCACAGACACCACCAACGATACTGCAACTTTAGCAACCACCTTTACTGTTACAGGAACAGCCGCAGTTACCGAATCAGGCGTACTAAATGCAGCTTCAGTAGGCGTACTATTAGCACGTCAAGTATTTTCCGCACTAAATGTAGTCAATGGAGACAGTTTGACTATTACGTGGAATTTTGATGTAGACTAATAGTATGCTTTATCTCATTGGAAATGGACCATCACCAACAACCGCAGCTCAAGTTGTAGTTACTACCGGAACTGCAATCAAAACGCTTCTTCAAATAAAAGCAGGTGCTACTAGCGTTCTCAAAATAGTTGAATGGGGAATTTCTTTTGACGGTTTTGCAGCAGCAGCTCCAATTAAAGTTGAACTTTTAGAAACTGATGTCGCAGCTACCGTCACAGCTCACGTTGCAGCAGGTGTCGTTAAGCAGGATAGTGGAGCACTGATGGCCGGCGACCCAACAACTGACCACTTTGAGGTAGGAACAACAGCTACTGGTTATACTGGTACAGCAGAAGGCACAATAACTACTTCCAGAATGTTTGACCCACAACTCATTGCTCCAACAAACCAATATGTAAAACAATTTCCACTCGGCAGAGAGCCAATTATCCAAGCAGGAAAGTTTGCTCGTATTCGTGTAACCGCTGCAGCAGCAGTTAACGCATATTGCTACATGGTTGTTGAAATCTAATCTTCTCAAATCGTTAGTAAACGTGTAAACTCAATTTATGGCAGTAGTAACACTTACAGTTGATGGTAATGGAAACACTATATCTGGTTTTGGAGCCGAGGGTGGAACTTTTACTAGAGTTCAATCTGATGATGGAGATACTACTAGACTCTACTCACCCACCATTGACGATGTTAGACAATTTTCGCTTTCTGATACGGTGGACCTATCTGGTGCAACAATCAACTCTGTAACAGTTTATGAAAAATACCGATCTCTTGATCCCGTATCCAACACTATCCAAATAGGAGTACGCTCTGGTTCAACTGATTATTGGAGCGCTACAAAAGATACGGTAAGCGTAGCTACCTACGTTTTATTTTCTGAAACGTGGGCAACAAACCCCAACACGGGTGTGGCGTGGACGGTTGCTAACCTAGATGCTTTACAAATTGGAATTAAAAAAATAAACGGAGTGGGTGGAGCCATTACCTACGCTTATGTTGAAATTGATTACACAGCTGGTGGCGGTGGCGCTCTTTTTCTCAGGAGAATATTTCGAAATCAAACGATAAGTAGAAGTAATAACTACTAAAACGTATGAGACATGGCAGAGCTTTTCCAATATCACCTCTGATTCAACGTAACCGACCAATAGGAATCGGAAGTTTGTGGGTGCAAACATTTAATGAAACTTTGACTGTTGTAGATACCATTGGGAAGCGTCCAAATAAAATACTGAATGAAACTGTTACTTTAGTGGATATAATTTCAAAATTAGCCTCAAGGAGACTTGCCGAAGTAGTAACAATTGTAGATACACTCTCAAAAAGACCAAGCAGAACTTTGAATGAATCATTTACTATTGTGGATGTAGTTCGTAAAACTGTTTCAAGAACTTTAGCAGAAGTTGTAACAATCGTTGATTCTATTGTTACTCAAGCAGGAAAAGCTATTGTTTTGAACGAAACTATAACAATAGTAGACACTATTACCAAACAAAACTCTCGCTCCCTAAATGAAAACGTTACAGTTGTTGATAGTATTTCAAAAAGACCAAGCAGAATTTTTAATGAGAGCTTTACGATTGTTGATACTATTATGAGAGCTATCAGTCGCAGTTTGAATGAAGCTGTGACCATTGTAGATACTATTAGAAGGTCTGTTAGTCGAATCTTTGGGGAAAGTGTTACTGTTGTGGACAGAGTGGCTAAAAACCCATCTAGGAGCATCACAGAGAGTTTTACTGTTATTGATACCCGCAATGTTGCGGTGAGCAGGAATATCAGCGAGAATATAACTGTTACGGATAGTTTGGCAAAGAATCCAAGTAAAATATTTAACGAAAGTTTTACAGTAGTAGATACAATTACTCGTGCAGTCTCAAGAGCATTAAATGAAGTAGTAACAATAACCGATCTACTCATTGCTGCTATTCCTACCCGACTGGGTGTATTCAAAACAACATTAATGCAGAGTAAAACTATCACAGCTCTCAAGCAAAGAGTTGGAAATGTTATACTAAAACAGAGGAAATAACTATGGCAAATGAAATAATTCAGATTGAAAACTTCCCAGCTTCAAACATAAAAGAAGTAACAAAAATTACTGCTGATGCCAATGCTGGTCAAGCTATCGTAATTGTGGAGAATACCGACAATATAGCAGTCGACGATTATGTCATTCTTGGAGTTGTAGGTGGAGAATCAGCACAACTTGCACAAATTGACGTTATTTCTGGGCTATCTATTACTCTTGATGCTAACCTCAGCCTCAAACATTTTGACAACGAACCGTTCACCATTATCAAGGCAAACCAAGCCAAGATTTATCGAGCTACAAATGTTGATGGCACAGTTCCAGCAGACGCCTCTTTTTCTAGTCTAGTTGCCACTGTTAGTCTCCAAGCTGACCAACTGTATACCGAAGTAACTGATACAACTGGTGGTTCAGGTTATTGGTGGAAGTATATTTTTTATAACTCAACAACTCTAAATTCGACCAATCTCTCAGAAGCACTTGGTTTTCGTGGTGCTGGCTATGGCTTGTATGCCAATACAGTTGATGTGAGGGCTGAGGCAGGGCTGAATAATAATAAATGGGTATCTGAACAAACTGTTTATGGAAAGCTCGTTAAATCTCAATCAGAAGTTAATGCTTCACTGTTAATTGGTGGATACACACTTCCTCTTGGTTCTCCCTATCCAGAAGTTGTTTCCCATGCAGTTATTCTTTTAGCAGCAGGATATTTGCTGACGATGGATTATGGACCAGAACATAATGGAACAAACAAAGATGGAACATTAAAGATTAAACAGGCCAGAGATATTCTTGCCAAACTTGAAAGTGGTGATACTCCTCTCATTGATGGAACTGGTAGTGTTTCTGTTACTCAAATCTCCAAGGTTCGTGGCTATCCTGATGAAACAGCAAAGAACGCTACACCTAGCGAGGCTCGTATGTTTTCAATTACGGATAGATACTAATGTCAAATGTACTCAAGATAGATATTAAAATTACTGGTGATAAAGCATTGATGAGTTCACTTCGGAGGCTCACCAATGACATGAGGGACTTCAAGCCAGAACTTCAAACAGTTGGTGATTTTCTCAAAGATTATTATGGATCACTACTTTTCAAAACTGAAGGTGCTATTTTAGGTTCAAGATGGTTAAACCTCAAACCCTATTATGAATTGCAAAAACGCAAAAAGTGGGGCGGAAAAGGTGTACTTGAAAGAACTGGTACACTCAAAAGAGGGTACGAGTACGATGCTGAGCCAATGGTTTTAACAGTGGCCAATACAACAGACTATGCAGAATATCATCATTTGGGTGGACCAGTCATTCCTCAAAGAAAATTGATTGGCTTTTCTGATAACACTGAAAACAAAATTATTTCTGTCTTTACCAAGGCGGTTCTGGTACGATTAAACAAATCATAATATGCCACAAGAAGCAGGACAAAAAAAAACAGTTCCACAAAAATTACTCCAACTATTTGAAGACAAGTTTGGGGATACTTTTCATGGCTACTACGAGGGCGATCCCATAATACTTCCTCAGTCTAAAATGCCTTGTCTGGTTATTTCCGAACCTGAAACACTTTATGACACAGGTCCAACTGGCATGGATGAGGTTACACATCAAATACTAATTCAGATTGTATATAACAAGAAAGATGATTTTGGAAAGCCTGATAGTGTTGCGACACTTGAAAATACAGTTGATACTATTGCTCAAGGTAGAAGCGAAATTACTGGTTATTTTCTATCCAATTCGTTTATGGGAATACTCAGGGGAAACTTCACCATCGATAATTTAATGGTTGATAACGTTGGATCGGTCCGAAAAGGTGTTGTGCCAAGGTCAGAAGAACTTTTGACAGTAGAAGCACATATTGAAGTCACATTCAAAGAATTAGTAGCAATTGATGCTAGGACGTAGTAAAGTAAATTGACTTTGAGGAAGATAACTCATACAATTTTAATATGGCAAAACTCATATACAAGAATATTAGCAACACTACCCAAACACTCATAGGAGTTGGTATAATCAATCCAGGACAAGAGGTTGTTGTCACCGAAGAAATAGTAAATACTAACTTTGAAAAAATTGGAACTCATAAAGATGAGCCAAATAAAGTAGGAGTTGAAGCAAAACCAGAGTTACCAAAGGTAAAAACAATAAAATAATATGGCAGAACAACTCGCAAACAAAGGATATTTCGCAGTAAAGAAGCAGTCGGCAAAAGCTACTGCTGTTATTCCTAATGTCTATATTCCTCTTTATGATGAGAGTTTTGCGACAGATGTCGCACTTGATGAAGATAATCCGATTATCGGAAACAAATCTGCTCGTTTCCAAACACTTCTTGGTTTGAGAAATCATCAGGGGGGAGCAACCCTTTTGGCCGAACCAAACACAGCGGGATATCTTTTTGATATGTTCTTGACCAAAGGTTCTACTACAGGTTCAGATCCATATACTCACCCATTCACCGCTTCTTTGACAACTGACCCAAATGCTTACACCATTGATATTCAAAAAGGTAGAGTTGTTCAGCGATACTTTGGTTGTGAAATTTCAGAGATTGAACCAGATTTTGACGATAACAAAATGGTACTCAAACCTAAATTTTCAGCGCTTGGTTCATTTATCGCTCGTGAAATTGCCTCAGTTAGTACCGCAACTATTACGCTCAAAACAAATTATGATCCGG
>Ga0163149_10006913_pt1 | contig 11520 bp, 12 predicted proteins | sample OliLakLV19MP5G1_FD_148604 | JGI IMG/M metagenome (GOLD analysis project Ga0163149, IMG submission 148604) | Freshwater microbial mat bacterial communities from Lake Vanda, McMurdo Dry Valleys, Antarctica - Oligotrophic Lake LV.19.MP5.G1 | ecosystem: Environmental > Aquatic > Freshwater > Lake >...
GATTTGGCATTTTTCACTCCGTTAACGACTACGCAGTGCGCCAAAAGGCCGTCCGGTCCTTCGGATTGCGCGTCTGGACGGCGTCTCCTGCGTTGCGACGCTTGCCAATGGAAGAGCCATTGGCTGCGCGCCGCGCCTTGCATCCATCCGCCCAGCCGCACAACGCATCTCACGTTGAAAGTCCGACAGGCTGCTAGGCAGGGTGATCATGGCCTGATTGCCGAGCAACTGCACAAAGGGCGCATCCGCATGTGCGGCAAGTTCATCTGCCCAATCCTCAGCGCTCATGCTGCCGTCCACATATAAGGGCAACGGGCGACCTCCGCTCACCTTGATCGTCACCTCGGCTAGCGATTTCGCACCACTTGGTTGAATGAACCTGAAAAACAGGGGTCCGTCCTGCTCTGCGGTGAAACGGTTCTCGCCCTCAACGAGCAACTGTTCCTGTTGATCCAGCTCGTCGCCCCACAGCGGTCGGAAACCCACCATTGCCGCTAGATCATTGCTGTCTAGACCCTGCACCGTGACGCTCACCCGCTGGCCTTTGCGCACGGCGATGCCAGCAGGCTGTTGGTCGCAGAGTTGCATGCGATCCATGCGTCGCGCCTCACTTTCTGCATCTGGCAACGCGGTTAAAACGTAAGCGCCCGCCTCGTTGTCAAACGTCGATGCGCTTGTTGGACTGCAGATCAGCAAGAGCAAACCCACCGTCAGGCCAAAGCGTTTCAAATGTAGTCCCCTGGGAACCTATGCCACATGGCATTTCAGAATTGTTAAGAAGATTATTAGTTCAACACCCGCTGCACATAGCGCGCATTAAATGAAATACGCGCGGCAAATTGAGCAAGGTCCTCGTCGCTAATCGTCAGTGGCTGCGCCATCACCACCCAGCGCACGCCTTCGCTGCACGGCGGCGTGGTGAGCGAGCCGCTGTATTCGTAAAAGTCGCCTGATTTTGGCAAAAAATCCATAGGGTTAAACGAATCTGGCAAAGCCACTTTGACATTCACTGGCGAATCGGCCGCGGGCAGATTAGCGAAAATCGGTGCCAACCCAGCACTGCTGGTACCTCGCTGTAACAACACCCCGATAACCGCCAAATTGCCAGCAGCGCTTTGATGCACCAGATGCATTTCCATGTCAAACCCGCCGCCATTAATCCGGTGTTCGCTAGCAACATGGAAATGAAACTGCAGTAACCGATAATCGACGCCGCTTAGAATCACATTATTTTCGCCCTCCACTTCTACTTCGATTGTATGTCCGTTATTGAATATCTCACCACGCGACATCTGGTAATCAGTGGTCAACTGCCATTGCCGCACCGGAACCTCGCCCTGGAAGTCGACCGGAGACTGCTGCCTACCCGCGTGGCAGCTTGCCCACGCCGGATTGAGCAGATCCCAGAAGGCTGGGCCGCGGTCCCCTAGGTACGCGAAGGCTTGTGCTTGCAGCCACGTGGGGATCAACAACATGCCCAGCGCGAATGACCAAAGTGTCTTGCCGCTGTTCCTCATCAGGACCTTCCTTTGCGTTGGCGCGTCGCGCGTCGCCATAAACCATGGGGGAAAAACGGCATTCATCGACCACAAATGTTCCAAAATTCCAGCTTCAAAATCAATCGAAAATCGGGGATATTTGGAGCGCTCATTTTTCGCCCGATTTTCGAAGGATTACCTAGATGACCTCAATTCGCAAACCCTTGCAACGCTCCTTGTTGGTGTGCTTGATCGCTTCCGCTTTGCTGTCGCCGGTGTCTGCCAACAGCAAATTGGAGGGCTATTCCGGGCGCAATTTCGATGCCCGTACGCTGATCAATGCAGCGCAGCAGCGCGAACCGCAGGGTGCACAAGCCAGCGCGCTGCAAGCTCTGCGTTTACAGGTGCCTGAACTGGGCGTTGAGCTCGATGGGGTGAGCGGCGCCACGCGCTCGCTGGTGAATCATGTGGGCTATTTGACTGGCCCCAACCCGGTCGGCGACAGCAAAGCGGCGGCGCTCGCGTTTGTGCGCGACAACGCCAACCTGTTGGGCCTGCAAGCGGCCGATGTGGCGAATTTTGAGATCACCGACGACGTGCTGAGCAAAGCGAGTGGCGTTCGCCATCTGTATTTGCGCCAATTGCATCAAGGTCTACCGCTGTACAACGGGCAATTGCACATCAATATCGACCAGGACGGTGCGATTCTGTCGATTAACAATCAGTTTTTACCCAATTTGGCGCAGTCGGTGAATCGCGTGCAGCCCAGTTTGACTGCCGAACAAGCGGTCAGCGCTGCGGCAGCGCACCTGCAGCGCGCTGCTGGCCAAATCATCCAGACCGCAAGTGACTCCACGCCGCGCCAGCGCACCGTGATGCGTGCCAGCGACTTGTCCAGCCGCCCGATCGAAGCGACTTTAATGTTGTTGCCGATTGGCGCCGGGGAAGCGCGTTTGGTGTGGAATTTCCAGACTTGGCTGCCCGATGGCGGTGATGTCGCCGATTTCACCGTAGATGCGGAAACCGGCAAAGTGTGGACAAAATTGAGTTGGATCGGCCACGCCGATTACAAGGTTTATCCGGTCGGTGTCGAAAGTCCGCAGCACATTGCTCCGTTGCCACCGACGGATGGCCGGGTGACGGTTACTAATCCACAAAGCGCAGCCTCCCCATTCGGCTGGCACGATACCAACGGCGTAGCGGGTGCCGAATTCACCGTGACCCAGGGCAACAACGTTCACGCCTACACCGACGTTGATGCCAACAACGCCCCGGACGCCGGCAGCTCACCCGAGTGTACGGCCGCGCTGAATTGCGTGTTCCCGTTGGATTTGACCCAGGCACCGAGCACCTATCGCCCAGCCGCCGTTGCTAATTTGTTTTACTTCAACAACATCATGCATGACGTCGCCTATCCCTTTGGCTTCGACGAGGCGGGCGGCAATTTCCAAACCAACAACTACGGTAATGGTGGTTTAGGCAACGATTCGGTGCAAGCCGAAGCACAAGATGGCGCAGGCACCAATAACGCCAATTTCGCCACACCGCCGGACGGTCAACGGCCACGTATGCAAATGTTTGTTTGGACGGAGCCGACGCCCGCTCGCGATGGTAACTTCGATAACGGCATCGTCGCCCATGAGTACGGCCACGGCATTTCCAATCGTTTAGTGGGCGGTCCGTCGCAAACCAGCTGTTTGGCCAACAGCCAGCAAGCCGGAGAGGGCTTGTCGGACTGGTGGACGCTGTACTTCACGCAGCCCAATAGCACCAATTCTGCGGCGCGCTTGCGTGGCATTGGCACCTACGCGGCAAACCAACTGGTGTCTGGCCAGGGTATTCGCACTGACTATTACGACGGTGACCCGGCGGTGAACCCGGAGCCGCAGGAGAACACCTGGACCTATGCCTCCATCAACAACGCGGCGGTGCCGCATGGCGTGGGTTCCCGCTGGGCGCAGGCCTATTGGCAAGTGACTTGGGCTTTGATCGATAAACACGGATACGAGCCCGACATCGATGCCTTCACCCGCACGGTAGCCGACAAGGGCAATATCCGTGCGATGTACTACATTACTGAAGGTTTGAAGAACACCGCCTGCAGCCCGACCTTCGCCAATATCCGCGACGGTGTCATTCAAGCTGCGGCGGCTGTTCAACCGTATAACGGCGCGGATGTTTGCCTCATGTGGGGCGCCTTTGCGGAATTCGGGCTGGGTTCTAATGCGCTGTCGGGCGGTTCTTCCAGCACTTCGCCCACCAATGGTTTTAACATTCCGGCGGTCTGCAGTTTCTTGGGTTCAGCGCCAGAAAATCAGAAAATTTGCGCTGGCAGCAACGCGGTATTCCCGCTGACTTTGGGCGCCGCTTTTACGCCACCGGTCACCCTGAGCGTCACCGGCAATCCGCCCGGCACCACGACGTCATTTGCGAACAATCCGGTAAATGCGGTGCCAAGCGCCAGTTCATTGACCATCGGCAATACCGCAGGAGTGGCCCCAGGTAACTACAGCATGACTGTCAACGCCAGTTATGCGCCTGGTCCGGCGGCGACGCTGCCATTGAGCTTGGATGTGTTCAGCACCGTTCCCACGACGCCAAGCCTGAGTACGCCTGCCAATGCTGCAGTAGACGTTGTCGTTGCGCCCACTTTGACCTGGACTGCCGCCACGCAAAGCGCAAACTACGTGTTGGAAATCGCCACCAGCGCAGCGTTTGGCAGCATTGTCTACACCCGCACGGTAACCGGCACCAGCCACACCGTAGAAGTGCCGCTGACCGGCTCTACCGAGTATTTCTGGCGCGTACGCTCAACCAATAGCTGTGGTCCAGGCGCCAACACGACGACACGCTCGTTTACCACGCAGGCCTTCTTCTGCGTCTCGCCGAATCTGGCGATTCCAGACAATGTGCCAGCGGGTGTCACGTCGAATCTGGTTATCGCCAACAGCGGCTCAGTCACTGATCTGAATATGTCTTTGCAAGTCACCCACACCTTTGTGGGCGATTTGAGTTTCCGACTGACCCATGTGGAATCGGGCACAACTGCGTTGTTGATTAATCGACCAAGCAGCTGCTCGGGCAATGACATCAATGCCATTCTTGACGATGAAGCCGCCAGTCCAGTCCAATGCGCAGCGAGCGTGCCGACGATCAACGGCTCATTCCGCCCCGATAACCCGTTGACCGTTTTTGATGGTTTGGCGCGCAACGGCACGTGGCGATTAACGGCAAGCGACAATTCCGGCGCCGACCTTGGAACCGTCAATACTTGGTGTTTGTGGGGCACCGTGGGCGCTGCGCCGCTGCCCAATAGCATCTTTGCTCACGGCTTCGAATAAGCTTCTGTGGTGAACCAATGAGTTAAGGGCGGCCTGCGGGCCGCCTTTTTTGTGCTGGCGGGCCCGCGGCGCGGATACGCGCGTCAGCTCGCGTAGGATGTGTTGAGGAACGAAACGCATCAATTATTTATTGATTGGGACGCAAGCCGCGTGACGCGGAATGGTAGGGTGATCCCGCAGCCATCCTTCACCTCACCGTGCGGAATCCACCGTATACGGCGAAATAGCTTGTACCTCGGAGACATTCCGCCACCGACATTACGTCCCTACGGCACGTGGATTGTCTGGGTGTTTTGTTTCTACCCACATTGGGTCCCTACGGGACCAGATTCTTTCGATGTTCTTTTCTCGACCCATATTACGTTTCTCCGAATCGTTAACGAGAGCCTCACTTTGCGAGGGAGCCTTAAGCGACCGCGGCAATCCAGGGACGTTCGCTCCAGCCACCTCCAACGTCCCTGGGTTGCCACGGCCGTCGCCGCTGTCGCATCGAAGACCTCGCAATGACGAATCAATGACTTACGATGTAGGGATTTTCGCTTTCGTGGTGATGAAGACCCTACACTTGCGCAGACCTTTACCTGTTGGGGCACCCGAGCATGAATCGCAGATGGTATTGGCTGTACCCGATTTTAGCCATCAGCTTGCTGGTTTTGGCGTGGCTAGGCCCACTTGATCGGCTGGCGGAAGACCAGGCGCAAGCGGGGCTCAAGCGCGCGTTGGCCACCTTTGCAACCGCGCGCGCGCTGAACGGCATCATCTCGGTCGCCCAGGGTACCGAAGTGGCGGTCGAGCCAGGTGGGATTGGTGTCACCTTCGCGCCTGGTCAAGTGCTTGATCCCATTAATGATTTGCTTGAGCAGTTCTCAACCTTGATGCTCACCGCCAGCGTTTCCTTTGCGGCGCAAAGCGCCATGGTGGCGATGGGCAGCCATTGGATCATGTCGCTGCTGTTAACGCTGGCGATGGTGATCTGGTTATTGTGGTCACACATTCGTCATGAGTCAGCGCCGCTGGCGATGGGTCGTGTGTTGATGCTGCTGTTATTGGTGCGTTTTGCGGTGCCGGTGGCCGCACTAGGCAGTGATGCGGCGTTTCGCTGGTTTTTGTCTGATCGCTATGAAGAAAGCCAAGCGGCGCTGGCGCTGGACAGCGCAAAAGTCGGCGAATTGGCCGCGCCCGTGCAAACCAGCACGCCAGATGCGTCGATTGGTGACCGTCTGCAGCGCTGGTGGACCGACACTGGCCAATCACTGGATGTGGGCCGGCGACTGGAAGCGCTGAAAGAGTCCGCAACGCGCGTTACCGAACATATTGTTGAGCTAATTGTCGTATTTTTGTTGCAAACGCTGATCATTCCGACGGCGCTACTGTGGTTAATCTGGCGCGCCGCATTAGGCTTGGTGCATAAGTGAGTGCTTCAGCAAACACGCGCGCGCTTTGGCAAATCCACTTCTGCGTACTGTTATGGGGATTCACCGCAATACTCGGCAAACTCATTTCTCTGCCAGCTTTGGCCTTAGTGGTATGGCGTATGTTATTGGTCAGTGTGGTGCTTTTGCTGGTGCCACGCGTATGGCGCGGCCTGTACGCATTACCGCGCCGTATGTGGCTGATTTTTAGCGGCATCGGCATCGTTGTCGCATTACACTGGCTCACTTTCTATGGCGCGATCAAGTTAGCCAATGCCTCGATCGCGGTCACCTGCATTGCACTGGCTCCGGTATTTTTGGCTTTGGTCGAGCCAATCATCACGTCCCGTCCATTCGCGCCGCGTGAGTTAGCACTCGGGATTGCCGTAGTTCCGGGTGTGGCCTTGGTGGTGGGCGGTGTGGATAAAGCCATGTATCTAGGAATCGCCGTCGGCGTCCTGTCCGCCTTTTTAGTGGCGATTTTCAGCTCGCTAAATAAGCGCTATATCGAGCGCGCCGATTCGTTAACGGTCACCGCGCTAGAACTGGGCGCCGGTGCAGCCTTCTTAGCGCTGGCCGGCTTTTGTATACCGATGCTGGGTAATCCGCTGCCAATGCCATCGCAGCATGATGCCGGCCTTTTATTACTATTGGCGATGGTTTGCACGCTTTTGCCATTTGCATTATCCCTAGTGGCATTACGCCAACTCAGCGCTTACAGTGCACAACTCGCGATCAATCTGGAACCCGTGTACGCAATTTTGTTGGCTATTCCTCTATTAGGTGAACAGCGCGAATTGTCGGTGCAGTTCTATCTGGGCGTGGCGATTATTGTGTTGGCCGTGGTGATTCATCCGTGGCTCAAATCCGCAAAGTAGCTCATGTGGGCCTAACTGACACGCAGCGCCGCCCACATCAGCTTCTGCAACACGGCTTGCGCTGACGCTGCCAATGCTGGATCAAATTCTTGCGGGTTTGTTTCATCTAAATAGCTGCTCTGGGCCATTTCCATCTGCACGGCGCTGATCGAATATTCGGGCTGACCATAATGTCGGGTGATGTAGCCACCCTTGAATCGACCATTGATCACGTACGACTGGCCACTGTTTTGCATGACCGAATGCAGCACCGTTTGCACCTCGGCTGTGCAACTCGCACCGTCTGCAGTGCCGATATTGAAGTCCGGCAATCGGCCGTCAAAAAACATCGGGCTCACGCTGCGAATCGAATGCCCTTCCCACAGCAAAACACGCCCATGCAGCGCGCGAATCTGGCCCAAGATCGCCTGCAATTGCTGGTGATAGGGCTGCCAGTAATGCGCGACTCGCTGCGCGATGGCCATGTCATCTGGCTCTTTGCCGGGCAAGTAAATCGCTGCGCCGGAGAACTGAATACTTGGGCACAAACCCGTCTCGCGCCGACCTGGATACAAGGCCACACCATCAGGCGGTCGATTGAGGTCAACCACATAACGCGACCAGCGCGGTCGCAGCACGTGGGCGCCGAGCGCACGCGCAAAATCGTACAGTCGCGCAACCTGCCAATCCGTATCGGACGAGGAATGCGCCGCTGTCTGCATGTCCGCGGCTACGACTGGCGGAATGGCGCTGCCATCGTGCGGCAAACTAATCAGCAGCGCGGTCGACCCTGGCCAATAACGAAAATGTTCGTCCGCCTGCCAGGGCGCCCACCAATGCTCATCACTCAATCTTGGCATGCAAGGCCTGCGTTTTTATGAAAATCGGGTCGGAGCAAACGGCGCGGGATCGACATTCGGCGCGCGACCGGTGATCAAGTCGGCGACCAACAAGCCAGTCGCGGCCGACATACTCATCCCCAACATGCCGTGGCCGGTCGCCAGCATGAGGTTTCGCTGGCCGGGCGCCGCGCCGATGATCGGCAGATCGTCGCTCGTCATCGGCCGCCAACCGCACCACTCCTCGATCAGATCAGAGCCAATCGGATCAACGACATACTCAGCCGCGCTGCGCACCAGCGCATCCAAGCGCGTGCGGTTCAAGCGATCGTCATATCCAGAGAATTCCATCGTACTGCCGACACGGTAAGTATTGCGCCACGGTGTAATCGCCACGCTGCGTTCGCGACAGACAATCGGAACTTGCGGCGCGCGGCGCGGCACGCTGCTGGTAATCGAATAACCTTTGCCCGGCTGGATAGGCAAGTGCAAATCCAGTTGGCGTGCCAACAGTGGACTCCAGGCGCCTAGTGCCAGCACGACATCCTTTGCCGAATAGTCACCGCGCGAGGTCTGCACGCGATCAATGTGTGCTGCGCCGCGCGCAAAACCGGTGATCGTCGTCTGTGTTTCTATGCGCACCCCCAGCCCACCAACCAAGCGCGTAAGCTCCGCCACGTATCGATCCGGTTTGAACTCGGCATCGATCGGCGTATCAAAACCGCCGATCACCTCGTCGCGCAAGACGGGCTCGCGCGCGCGCAGTGCGGCACCGTCCAGCGCCTGCGCGGCGATCCCAACCGATTGCAAGGCGCGTGGCCACCACTCAAAAGCCGCCAGCGCACCTGCATCGCGAAACACGGTTAAATGGCCGCGCTCGGCAAACTCGCAATCTAAGCGCTCGCTGCGGATCAACTCGCCAAGCAGTCGGCGCGAAGCCAGCAACAGCGCGGCCTTAGCGGCCAGCGCTTGTTCGAAATCCGGCCAATTGCAGCGCTTGGCGAATTGCCACAACCAACGCCACAGGATCGGATCAAAACGCGGCTGGACATAAAACGGCGCGTCACTTTGGACCATCCACGTCAATGCCTGACGCACCATGCCAGGTTTGGCCAGCGGCGGCGCATGGCTGGGCGTGATCGTCCCACAATTGCCGTGCGAGGCACCGCTACCCGGCGTGAGCTGGTCAAGAATGGTCACTTCTCGACCTGCTTTGGCCAGAAAGTACGCACAAGACAAGCCGATTACGCCGGCGCCCAGTACCAAAACTTCGCTTCGTTCTGTCATGGCGCAAGATTCTACGGCAGCGCTGGCGGTTTGATGCGCGAAAAGCAGCAGCGCGCCAAGCAGTCAGCGATGCCCAGTCGGCTACCCAGCTAATGTGATGCGGTTGGCACTATTTCTGCATATGAGTCAGCGAGAGCCGCATCCCCCGGGTCTCGATAGCTCAGGACGGATATGCGAACGACTCCCCAAGAACTCGCATTTGCGTTGCGGTCGCCAAGTTCAGGCCCGCTTGCCGCCGTCGTTTGCGCCCTGGCTGATCTGTTTGAAGACCCCAGCTTCAACCACGGTCACCGGGCGCTGCTCAGCCAACTGCTCGCCGGCAAGGAAATTCCCCAGTTCCTCGCCGAGCGGGCGGCCGAGCGCTTGTCTAGCTACGCCAGCAATTTGGAACAACTGCATGGCGCCATTTACAGCAATGAGCCATTCGCTGAACTCGATACTGAGGCCGGCGTCGAAGTAGCCCGATTGCGCCGCGTCGTTTAACCAAGCAGCCTGTCGGACTTTGCGCGTGAGATGCGTTGGGTGGCTCCGAGCGGATGCAAGGCGCGGCGCGCAGCCAATGGCTCCTCCGTTGGGGTCGCAACGCCGCAGACGCCGTTGCGACGCACAGCCCGCCGGACGGCCTTTTGGCATAGCGCAGACTCGAAAATAGAGCCATAGCCTTCAAAATCAATTCGAAACTGGGTAATGATCGTCAAAAGGACTTCCGGCGCACTCGCGAGGAAAGTCCGACAGGCTGCTAGAGACCTCGTTTGGACGGGGTAGAGTGGGCGGTTATGGGGTGAAAGCCGGCAAGCTTGCGCGGCATGCCGCGCGCCGGCTTGAACGCCTGCAAGCTGTGCTTGCAGGCCGGAATACGGCATAAGCGCAATGAGGGTGAAAGCCGGCAAGCTTGCGCGGCATGTCGCGCGCCGGCTTGAACGGCTGGCGGCTTTGCCGCCAGACCGGGGGAATAGGTGTTCTATTCCAACGAGTTGCAACGCCGCCATGCGCGGCCAGCGGCCAGAGGCCAGAACCGTGCAATCTGCCCCGTAGCGAAGCTGACCCGATGGGTGATGCCATCCAGCGGCGAAAACCTTATCGAAATCAACACGCTATGAGCATCAATGAGCGGTCGACTGAGGTTTCTAGGTTTAAGACTGTCTCTGTCTTTGCGATACTGCGCGGCTGTTGACGGGTCACGAAGGCTTGGATGATTCTCCCCGCATATCGAATCAACGCGTCGAGCATTGTTGGCGCAGGTTTAGGGCTGTACCTGACCGCAGCGGTGTCCGCCGGCAGCATCATCGTTGCGCCGGAAGCGATACCACGTGTCTACACCTTCGCCGAGTTGCTGGCGCTACCGAATGCAAATGAACTGCTTCCGGCAACGGTACGCTGGTTTGAAGAGCGTTACACGGCGACGCCGGAATGGCCGGACGAATGTTTCATTAATCACAGTTTTGCGCCCAGCGCGCTGTGGCATTTGGGATTTGTGTTCGCGCGGTCGGATTTAGCCGCGGGCACTGAAATTACCGTCGATTATCGGCATTTGCTCGGCGAAGGCCAGGAAGAGAGTTTTCGCGACAGCCTTTCTGGCGCTGCGATTATCGGTCTGCCGTGGCGTGAGAGTCTGCTGATGACCAGTACAGAACTCGCCCAGATATTGGCAAGGCGTTAGTCACCATGCGCGTAACCGCCATTCCGCCAGAATCACAAACCACGATGCGCTGGCGCAATGGCGGCGGACTGACTCGGGAGATTTATAGTTGCCCCGCCGAGGGTGGCTTTCGATGGCGTGCCAGCGTCGCGCGGATTGATAGCAGTGGGCCGTTTTCAGCTTTTCCTGGCTTTCAGCGTTGGACCTGCTTGCTCGATGGCGGCCCACTGAGGCTGCGGTTTGACGATGCTGAATTGGAATTGCAGCCACGGCTGCGCGCTTTTTCCTACTCCGGTGCAGCGGCGCCGGCTGGCCATCTGGACGGCGAATTTGCCATTGTCTTCAACCTGATGGTGGCCGACGATCTGCCACCCGCGCAGCTGATGGCGCGCCCGCTGGTGGGCAGCATGGTTATTTTTGATCAAGCCGACACCGATTGGCTGATCTACATGATCAGTGGCGAAGCCCATTTGCGCATCGGCGAACAACGCCATTGGATTGGCGAACAACACGCACTGTTATTGCATGGCGAAGGCGGCGGCGCGCGTGCACTGTTGGATGGTGGCGGCGAGGTTGTTCTGGTGAAAATCAGTCGCGCAGCTTAGGGCTCGTTGGTCAATAACTTGAACTTTTTGCTCGCCGGCTTGGGCGCGCTGCTTCGTTACGA
>Ga0163149_10006924_pt1 | contig 11511 bp, 12 predicted proteins | sample OliLakLV19MP5G1_FD_148604 | JGI IMG/M metagenome (GOLD analysis project Ga0163149, IMG submission 148604) | Freshwater microbial mat bacterial communities from Lake Vanda, McMurdo Dry Valleys, Antarctica - Oligotrophic Lake LV.19.MP5.G1 | ecosystem: Environmental > Aquatic > Freshwater > Lake >...
CGATCGCACCCGTCCACCATAAGTTTCCATCACCTTTGAGAATAGTAACTTCGGGATAATTTCCTACTACTTCTTCGGCTGTGCGATCGCTAGAGCCATCATCAACCACAATCACCTGATATTTCTGCAAGTCACCATTAGCTTTGAGATTCTCAAGACAAGCTAAAGTCAGAGCCTCGCGATTATGGACAGGAATAATAATGTAGACTGCTTTCATGAGATAAGTTATGAGGAAGGTTAATGAGGCAATAAATTTCTAAATATAATGACCAATGTTGTTTTCCAAATAGAAATAATGTACTGGATTTTCCACTTCCAAGGGCAAGACAAAGCGATAAATATAGTGATAGGAATTGGGTTTAATGATGATTTTATGGAAAAAATTTTTCTTATTAATTTCCACCCATATTCTGAACTGATAGAATTGTAACCAGTCGTCGCTTCATTGATCCAGATCTTTAGAGCAGGATTAAGAACTGGCTGTATTTCTTTACGAATTGCCCTTGCTGTAAACTCATAATCAGCTGCATGGTGAGGTAGAAGCCGAGGATAAAAACCACCAGTAAACTTAAAATCTTCCCAACGTAAGAATAAAGATCTAGTAGAAAAACAGTTAATCAATGATATCTCTTCAGTCATATTCATCTTTCTACTTTGCCAATCTATAGCAACACCTGCATCAAACAATTTATTAGTTTGTAAACTGTAACTATAGGCTGAGAGTAATATATGCTGTTTGTCTATGAACGTATTGATAGCAATGTCTAAAAAATCCTCTGTGAAACTTGTATCGTCATTAATAATCAAAATGATATCTAAATCACTAATAATATTCTTTTGTAGCCATTGATATCCCTCTTGAAGAGATCCAGCCCACCACCAATCGCCTTTACCTTGAATAATTGTTAAGTTATCAACTCGTTCTTTTGCTATTTCTGCCGTCCCATCAGTTGAACCGTCATCTATAAGTATTAGGTGATAGTTTCTAAATGTTTGTGCGGTTAGACAGTTTATAAATGAGAGAGTGATTTCTTTGCGATTATGTACTGGTAAGAGAATATATATCTTCTCCATAGTATTTACTTTTTAAGTGGGATAGATTTTTTGATAATGTTTTTGATGTTTTGAGGTATTAACCTAGAGATTTTTTGCTTTAATGTTTGCTGTTTTGACAGTTTTTTAATCATGACGATAGATTCTTGAATAATCATTTGAGAAAACTCATCTTTACCAAATTTGGATTCATATTCAAAGGCGATATCAGCACTAAATCCTATTTGCTGATCAATAATCGCAAATATCCATAGTAATAAATACTGTTCGCGATCGCTATTTGTTTCCTGTAGCCAGTCTATAGTCCTTAGATAACGAGCTTCACACCAACTAGGGCTAACTTTTGCAGATTGCATAATGTTATCCTTGTGGATATTTTGGGAGAGATTTTCCACTTGTTTTAATGTAGATGGCTTCATTCTGGTTGTCCCACAAACATTTAAGTTAGATAGCCAAAATCCTTGCTGAACAAGATTCTTATGGGTATCAACAAATAGATCTTCTCCTATATAGGCATCAATCAGCCCTGGTTCAACATCAACAGCTAAAACACTATTACGGATTTCGGGATCTAAACTATTGAATAAGCGGAGATCTGTACCTTGAGAATCAGTTTTAAACCAGTTAATCTTATCTAAGGATAAATTTTGTAATACTAAATTCAATGTTGTCGCTCCTACAGAAGCTTCTCTTTCGACTTGAAATAAGTCTGCAAACAAGTAACTATCTAAAGATTGTAAATCAGGCTTGAGTGTGCTGGAGCAGTAGGGGGATTTAGTTAAATAAAATGACACTTCTTGTTTATCGCTATCTTCCGTAATTGCTTTATTAATTACAAAAGATTTATAGAATTGATCACTATTAGACTCGTACATTTCTCTTAAGTCAGGATCAAAACCAATATAGATTGAAGATCTCGTAATGCTTTTCCATATATCAGGAGGCTGACCAGATGCGCCGATATCTAGCAATATCGGGTGTATGTTGATTTGAGATAGGAGTTTATCAATAGTTTTATTCATAATTAGTTCTTTTTAAATAGAAATCCCCAATGGTTAGGTTGCTCAGGAGCTTTGTGAATATTAGGAAGTTCTTCAACAATAAATTCGCGTACTAATTTTAGGTTAAGTTCATCAGCAAACTTTAAAAATTCTTGCCTATTAAAACACCAACCAAGATACTCAGTGTCATATCCATACTGATAGGGGCGTTGTATCATCACAAAGGATGAAGTTTTTTGAACTGTTGGTAGTCGTGTGACAAATAGGTATCCTGAAGTAGCTTTTGCCAGTTGACTTAATGTGTGCCGCCAATTTTCTGAATATTGCAAAGAGCCACTTACTAAAATAAAATCATATTGATGTTCTAAACAAGATTCATCATCATAGAAATTTGCTTCTAGAAATAAAGTCTTGCCATACTCTGCTAGAACAGGAACATCCTTGCAGTGATAGTTAATCTCGACATCAGGAATTAGCTTTTGACTAATCAAATAGTAATGCCCAATCGCACCGCCCCAATCAAGCATAGAAATGGATGATTTATTGCGGGAAGCTAAAGCCAGAGCGTATCCATAACTCATCATTAAGTTATGAAAGGTTAAGTTAAATCTTTCACTCTCCCTAGACTCTGGAGAAAGCCCTAGAGGTAAAGTTCCTTCTAGAGTTTTTAAAAAGTTTGACCAATTACTTTTGTATGCTTGGAGAACAGATTCTACATCCCAGCCTTTGATGTTAGGGTCGGTTTTAGCAGTTTCCCATCCATTGGGCATATATTCCCATTCAATATAGCCGCGCTGCGCTGACAAAGACTGCTTAGCTAATTTCAATGACTTCCATAAAATCGGTGGTACGACTTCTTTGATAATCTTTTTCATTGTTTTCTCATGTCCAATCAACTTCTAGATAGCAATTAACAACTGCATTAATTATATAACTGACTTCATCGTTAGTTAGCTCTGGATAAATCGGAATGCTAACTATCTGTTCTGCAAGCTTTTCTATAGTTGATAAAAACTTACTTTGATGTTTGAGTTCTTGATATGACTCTTGTTGATTAATAGGAATAGGGTAATGGATAACGGTGCTAATGCCCACATCAGCTAATAGCTTTTGGAAGCGATCTCGTTGAGGAACTCTTAGTACATATAAATGATACACATGATAGCGATCGCCTATTTCTTGTGGGCAGTTAATCCCCCTAGCTACAAAAGCATCATTGTACAGCTTAGCAATTTCTCGCCTACGCTGATTCCATTGATCCAAATACGGCAATTTTACAGATAGGATCGCCGCTTGTAACTCATCTAGACGGCTATTAAAACCCTTAATGCTGTGATAGTAACGTTTTTCTTGACCATAATTCCGCAGTTTAGTTAACTTTTCTGCTAGTTGCTGGTTATTAGTCAAAACTAATCCCCCATCGCCAAAAGCGCCTAAATTCTTGCTCGGATAGAAACTAAAAGCGCCCATATCCCCCATTGTTCCTGCCATACGCCCTTTATACATCGCTCCTTGAGATTGAGCGCAGTCTTCGATTACGAATAGATTATATTTTTGGGCGATCGCCAAGATTGCATCCATATCGGCACATTGCCCATACAAATGAACAGGTATGATAGCTTTCGTTTTTTCAGTAATCCGCTCTTCGATCAAAGCAGGATTAATCGTAAAAGTCTGCTCATCAATATCCACAAGTACTGGCGTAGCGCCTGCAAAGGATATAGCCGAAATAGTTGGCACACAGGTATTCGCCACTGTGATCACCTCATCACCATACTCAACACCGCAGGCAATGAGCGCTAGATGCAAAGCCTCTGTTCCTGAACCTACGCCCACAGCATACTTAGCACCGCAGTAATTCGCAAATTCAGACTCGAACGTTTCAACTCGTTTACCTAAGATAAACCAACCACTTGTATAGACTTCAGCAGTAGCTTGATCAATTGGTTCTCGCAGATTTTGATACTGGCGCTTGAGATCTCCAAAGGGTATTTTCATATTTAGCAAATTTATCTATCAATGTATTTATCTAAGTATTGTTTATAGTAATCAATCATCTTGGTAAACCCATGTCTTAAGGATGTTTTCGGATTCCAGCCCGTTAAGTTAGCAAATTTTTGATAATTGCCATAGTAGTCACCAATATCAATGCGCTTCTTCTCCGCAGGAAATGGAATAATCTCAAATTCTCCCGATCCATGTATATCAACCAGCAATTTCACCAGATCCAAGAGATTAATTGGTTCATAACCACCCAAGTTAAACACCTGACCATAGCAATCGGGAGTAACTCCTGCAATTAGCAAAGCCTCAACAACATCATCAATATAGTTCATATCTCGAATTTGCAAACCATCACCAAAAATACGGATTTTCTCGTCCTGAATAATTTGCCTAATGAAAACAGTAATAAACCCTTGGCGGTTATGTTTCATCAACTGTCTTGTTCCATAAGTATTAGTGAGGCGCAGCGATACTGTATTCATGTCATAGACATTGTGATAGAGAATGTGGTACCACTCGCCTGCAAGATTATTGATGCCATTTACATCCGTCGGATTAATAGGATGGGACTCATCAACAGGTAAATATTGCGGCTTGCCATAAACCTGCCTTGTACCAGCAAAGATAATAGGCATAGTGGGGTTATGTTTGCGGCAGGCTTCGAGAATAAATACTTGCGCTCTTGTGTTGATATCTAGATCAGTAAGAGGATCGGTCATACTGTCGATATGACTAACTTGCCCCGCTAAGTTAAAGAGATAGTCATTATCTTTAACTAGGTACTCCATACTGTAAGAATCACGCACATCGGAAAAATTGATTTTGACCTTATCCTTGATTGGCTCAATATTAAAAAGATTGCCACCATATTCAGGAATCATCGAATCAATAAGAGTTACATTCGCGCCAATTTCTACTAGTTGAATGGCTAGGTTGCTGCCAATAAAGCCTAACCCACCAGTAATTAAAACATTCTTATCTTTATATTTACTTAAGTAATTTTGCGAATGATTCTTAACCATATAGACGATATCTCCTACGAAAAACTTTTCCTACAAAGTGTTTTAAAAGCTTGAATACACTCAAATTTGATTCATAAGGATGGAAATGGCTAATAATTCCAGCGTTAAAATCAGGCATAATTTCTCTAATATCTTTATATGCCTGATTAATGCACTTGAGGTAACCATCGTATAACAGTTTTAGAATAGTTGTATTAGTAGGATATGCACCAATATAAGCAATATTTAAAGGATGGAAAGAGAGTTGATGAAAATGATAAAAAATTAGCTCGTCTTTCTCTACCATTATCTTTGATTTGACCTCATTAATATTATACCTAACTGCATTCCAAGGGGCTAGTCCTGCACCTAGATTTTTAACAACATGAACCCTTTCAAATCGATCAATCCAGTCATCTAGATATTTTTGATCGCCAAACTTATTATCTTCACACCTAGCATAACACCATTCATTACATCGATCACGCCACCAATTTGCTGCCCTCAGTCCTTCCATATCACGGCAAAAGGTTACAAACTGGACATTGTAAATGCCATTAGTTAATGATTTGTCAAATTCTGGTAAGTAGCGATGTTCTGTGATAATAATTGAAGCATTACCAGCTTCTTTAAATATAGATTCTGGCGAGGAAAAGAACATTAAGTCAGCATCTAAATAAGTAACTGCTTCAACATAGTTATAGTTATTTAAAACATATAAAACTGTTGATGGCGTACAAGTCCAGCAATATTCTTGTCTAGTTCGCTCAGATTTAATGCGTATAAGTTCTGTATCTTCAAATTGCTCTAGTGAAACTAAAGTTACGTTTTTTAGTTCTAGTTTTTGTAACAATTCACAAGCTAGATCGTCAAAGCAAATTATCCAAAGATGAAAATCTTTGGCATGGCGCACTAGCGATCGATATAGTACTAATCCGCGTGTTAAGTAGTTACTATCAAATAAGGTTACGTAATATCTCAATGGTTATTCTCCTGCTTATGCTATTAGTTGATAGTTATTTCTTTTTTAGAAAATCTTGAATTATTTTATCTAAAACTAAGGCGCGATGATCAAAGGTATGTTCTTTTAATGTACGTGCTTGACCCGCCTTAGCGATTTTATCTCTTTCTATAGGATTGTCTAGTAGCCATTTTGCCTTTTCTACACATTCTTCGACAGAACGGTAGGTAACAACTTCATAGTCTGGCTCAAATAATTCGTGTAAGTTAGGTTTCCAGTCAGTCAACAAGCAAGTGCCAACTCCTGTCGCTTCAAATAATCTCATGTTTGAGGCTGAGTTACGAGATATATCAATATGGTTGTTGAAAGTAATACTTGATTTACTTAATACATTAAACATTTCAATCCCAAACACAGGTTGTTTAACTTTCCTAAGAATATCTCTATCCATTTGTTTAGGGAAGGTGGGTCGTGTTTTCATATCCATGAGTTTTTGACCTTTTGGAATATTTCTCAAAATATCTTTAAATGTATTAACTCGGCTTAAAGAATTTACTAAATCATAAAATAATGGCTTTAGCATTCCTAAAATTATTTCCTTTCTACTAAATTGATTAATGTCACAAAATATATCTATGTCCATATTTTTTATTAGTTGCTTAAGCAACTTTATTCTTTGGTTATGTCCTAATTTCCCAGCAACAATAGATCCGATGAATGAGAACAGTATTTTTGAAGATGTAGTTTGAGTGTCAAGAGTTTTGTCTACATTAATTAGATGTTTGAGGATGCGAGGAGCAAAAGCGTGTTTGAAATATTGTGACCTATGACCTAAATTTTGAAATTCTGTAACTAGTTCTGGAATATTTGATAAAATTAAGTCACAAGCAGAAAAAACTTGTTCATCATCATAGGGAGCGCCACACCAACCAATTACTAATTTTATTGAATTACAATTATCTTTTAGTTCATTCAAGAAGTTTTTGCTAAGAGTATGATAGTCATCAATAAAAAGTATATCTGGCTTATAAAAGATAACTTGATGTTTAATAATATCTAAAAGCCAACAATTAGAATCAAAACTTATATTGTTTTCTGTTGCCCATGTCTTTTGCATAGCTTCAGCATTAGCAACAGGTTCCCAAACCTTATATCCCAATTTATTTAACGCATGAGTCCAAAAATCTGCCCATCCAAAACAGTCAGACATTAAGTATTCATATTGAGATAAATATGATTTGCTTTCTAGAGAGGGACTCTGAGTATATAACTGCTTTAGATAAGTAATATAGTTAGTAGTGATTCTAATTAATCGCATAAATTTATTCTTCAATTTTTTTTAATTTAAATATCAAAGTTCTTATAGTCTTTGCAATGAGTATATAATCCTTATCAACTAAGAATGCATATATTTTAGAGTGATCAATCTTTATTATATTTTCTATCTCTAGGTCTTCTACTAAAATTACTTGAGGTCTATATTTCTCCCAGTTGTTAGATTGTAATACTTCATAGTCTAAACCTTCCACATCTATATTCAAGAAGTCTATTTTTTGATCATTTGGAAGATATTCATCTAAAACTTCTGCTAAAGTTTTGGTTGACAGCTGTATTTCTTCTATGATTTTATATTTTGTTTGAATATTTCTTTGCTTTGATAGATTGGAAGAAAAGCTATTTAGTGCTGATTCATCAAATTTATAGTAAGTTAAGCTACTAGGTGATCTTGATATAGGAATTTCTAAATTAATATCATTAGGTCGTAGATCATTAAACTTTTTCATACTATCGGGCATAGCATCAATGTTAATACCTGTCCATCCTTTAAGATAAAAATAATAGGTGTTTGAAAATCTTTGAGGGTGATGTGCTCCTACATCTATGTAAAATCCATTTATTTTTCCTTCAAAAATGGAATCTAATATGATATCTTCCCCTTCTTGAGAAAATGAAATAGAGTGAAATTCATATTTATAATTATCATATACACTAGTTGAAAAAGCTATAACTTGAATAAATTTACTTAATCTTGATAGCACTTTTTTAGCAAAAAAGTTGATTTTTATCATGATTCTGACTCATCAAATTCCTGACATAAACTACCTATACCAAAGCGAGGAAAAATATCTAATGGCTCTAGTCTACATTCTCTCCTAAAAAAGATAGATGTTGTCCACGTGTAGTAATTTATAGGTCCATATCCAAAAAAATCTACTTGAATAAAATCATATTTTCTGATTTCCTCACATAGCTTTGGGTATCTTTCGGAGTTATCAAGTATCAATAAACCATCTATCGCTAAATACTGTATAGACTTCCTTGCACATTCATACCTATAGATTCCATCAATTATCACTAAGTCATATATTGTATTATTTTCTTGAATAGAGTTAATATAAGCATCTCTTGCAATTCTAAGTTGAACATTTAGATTATTAGGCTTGATGCTATTAATATTTTCATACCATTGTGGATCTATTTCAACACTTGTGACACTTTTGGCTAATTTCGCCCAAAAAATAGAGCTGTTACCACATCCATACTCAAATATATTCTTAGTGCTAAAATCAAATTGTCTTATATATTCAATTGCTGGGTATGTATACCAAGGAACTGGTTTTAAAGAAGCATCCACTGGCTTCCCTAAAAGAACAGATTTTTGATGCCCATACTCATTTTCAATAAGGTTAACAATTGAAATTATATTATCTACTTCAATTTGAGAACATATCTTATATAGAAAGAATATTTTTTTAAGTTTTCGATATTTGTTAGTTAAAAATAGTCGTATGTCTTTCATTTTTTAACTGTCTGAAATTATCATATAGTTGGTATAGAATCTATAATCTAATAAAAAATTCCCTTGCATTAGAGGGGGTAACTTACCCGTCTTATAAAAATCACCACTTTCAACCTCAAAAAAGCCAGCGTTTGAGATCCAATCAGATATAACACCACCTATAGTACTAAATACAGTAAATCCATATCTTCCAGATGTTAGAGGTAATCTACTGATTTCTAGATTTATATAGCCATTATCACCTTCAACTTCATCTATGGTTGAACCTATTACATCAGTACTCAGATTAGTAATTCTTTCTCCTACTTGGTTATCAATTCCCAGAGCAATATCCAAACTCTTTAATTTTGATTGAGTGTTATTTTTAAAAAAGAGAAGTACTCTAATACTCTGACCACTATAAAAACAGCTTATATTTTGTCCTTCTATATTTTGAAACTGTATTGACGTGAATCTAATTCTTCCATCACCTTTTCTGTCTTTTCTATCTTCCAAAGAGATAGCTGATAAATCCATAGATGAGGCAAGGTATTCGCTGATCACTTTTTGTGTTTGATTATCACTAATTAGTAAACCTTGATTTAAATATATAGTCCTTTGACACAAATTCTGTATTGTCGCCATATTATGACTCACAAATAAAACTGTTCTTCCCTCCTTCTCTGCAACATCCTCCATCTTCCCCAAACACTTCTTCTGAAACTGAGCATCCCCCACCGCCAAAACCTCATCCACAATCAAAATCTCAGGCTCCAAATGCGCCGCAACCGCAAAAGCCAGTCGGACATACATTCCTGATGAATAGAATTTAACGGGAGTATCTAGAAACTTTTCTACCTCAGCAAATGCCACAATCTCATCAAACTTGCGACTAATTTCTAATCGCTTCATCCCCAAAACCGCTCCATTCATAAAAATATTCTCGCGCCCAGTTAACTCAGGATGAAAACCTGTGCCGACTTCCAAAAGAGAACCAATTCTCCCTCTAATTGTAATCTCGCCTGATGTAGGCAGCACAATTTGAGAGAGGATTTTTAGTAAAGTGCTCTTACCTGCACCATTGCGACCAATAATTCCAACGATATCGCCCTGATTTACATCAAAGTTAATATCTTTTAAAGCCCAAAACGTCTCAGTCTGTTGCGACTGCCATGGTCCTTTTAGTAAGCCTTTTATCCCATCCATCAGATCATCTCGAAGGCTATGATAGCGTTTCTTAGTTGTAGAACGAATTTGGTAAGACTTGCTTAAATCTCTAACTTGAATTACAGGCTTTGTCATAACTAAATATAATCTGCAAAACTTCTTTCTACTGAACGAAATATCCAAATCCCTAAACTAAAAGTGACGATCGAACAGCATATTGACCAACCTAAACCAGTCAAGCTAAAGCTAGTCTGCCCTGTAACCGCAAACCTAAATGTGTCCAAAAGACCAGACATCGGGTTTAAGTAATACCAAAATAACAACTTTTTCGGCACAATTTGGACTGAATATACCACTGGGGAAGCATAGAGCCAAACCTGAATTAGAAAAGGAATAACATACTGAAAGTCTCGATAACGGGCGTTTAGGGCAGCGAGGATCATGCCTATACCTGACGCAAGAATCATAGTTATAGTCATCACAAACGGAATTAGTAGCAGTTGCCAAGTTGGACGCATACCGTATATAAAAGCCAGAGGGATAAGGAGAAATAAGGAAATTACAAAGTCAATCCAAGCTGATCCCACAGCGGCTAAAGGAATGATCAATCGAGGGAAATAAACCTTAGTAATTAATTGTGCTTCATTGATTAAACTTGACCCAGAACGACTAATGCTTTCAGAAAATAAGCCCCACAAGACCAAAGCTGCATAGCTAAAAATCGGGTAGGGAACTCCATCGGAGGGAATTTTGACTAAATTACCGAAAATAATCGTAAAAATAGTCATGGATATTAAAGGTTGAATTAGAACCCAAGCTACCCCGATCGCGGTTTGTTTGTAACGGACACTGATATGACGCAGGGTAAGCATATATAGCAGGTCATTATATTCCCAGAACTCTCTAACACTGCTGATCAGAGATTTTCCTTTAGGACTAATAATCGTTACTTTTGAACTCATTATTTCAATATAGCTGTCTTAAAAAAAGCAAGCATCCATTAGATATAAGTATACAGATTTAGAGTTGAATATGGCTTTCAGTCTAATTACGCTTAATATTCTGGCTGGGTTTAGTCTACCCTAGATTAGTGAGGTTGCGATCTCGCGCTGTCAAATCGGCTACATCATCCAGAACCAATGCTAAAGACAGGGATCGATTTAAAACATCATTGATCACATAGGGACAGGTTTCTGGAAATTCTAATCCAGTTTCTCTAAAGACCTCTGTATAGGTAATCTTATATATTTTATGCAACCACTCATCTGTTAAATACCTTTTTAAACTAGGACTATCTTCTAAATAAAGATCGATATTAGCCCGTTCGCGTTGAATTGTCCCCTGCCAACTTCTCGATCGACGATGAGACTGATAATCCCACTTCAATAAATACTGAACAATTAAACGTAGGCTACTCACAGGGCTGTTTCATTCTAAATTTCATATTTTGCGGATCTACAAGAATGCGCCATTTCAGACTTCAGGAAATTTAGCATCTGATGGTTGAAACCAACTAAAATCGTCGCCTAAACCTAGAATGAAATA
>Ga0163149_10006929_pt1 | contig 11509 bp, 11 predicted proteins | sample OliLakLV19MP5G1_FD_148604 | JGI IMG/M metagenome (GOLD analysis project Ga0163149, IMG submission 148604) | Freshwater microbial mat bacterial communities from Lake Vanda, McMurdo Dry Valleys, Antarctica - Oligotrophic Lake LV.19.MP5.G1 | ecosystem: Environmental > Aquatic > Freshwater > Lake >...
GTGAAGAAGAAACGGGAGTCGCCGAGCTGCCAGAGTTTGTCTTTGCCATTAATTTGGCCATTCCGGGACCACCCTTTTATCACGTGGTCATTTATTTTGGCTGCGACGATATTGAGGCACTCAAAACCAACGAAACGCCGCTCGGCCGATTGGCGCGCCCCTTCTTCTTTGGATCCTCTGATGACTTTCGTGACTCGACCTTCAAGTTGATTCCGCGCATTGTGGAAGGTAACTTTATTGTCAAAAAGGCGGTCGGATCGCAGCCCACCATCTTGGGACGCAAGGTCAAGCAGCATTACATTCGCCATCCTAGATTTTTGGAACTCATTGTGGACATTGGACAAGATCCCATTGCCAGGAACGTCGTAGGGCTTTGTCTGGGATATGCCCAGACACTTGTCGTGGATATGATGCTGGTGTTGGAGGGGTTGTCCGAAGAAACGCTTCCCGAACGAATTTTGGGGGGAGTCCGTCTCAAGAACCTCGATTTCAAAAAACGTGACGGGAAACGAAAGGTCAGCAATTATCCTTAATCTGGGCGGAGAAACCGTATGCTGCTCTTGATCATGTCTATTCAAGATTTAAAGATCGATCTTTTCTTCCAGCGCAACGGAGGTATCTACCTGTAACACACTCTCATCTGCGCATTCATTCAGCCGCTACATGCTGCTACTTGTGTCAGGCCACACACAAAGAGGGTTTCATCCGAACGATGGACCATTTCACGCACACACACACACACATACATATTGCATACGGACTCGCTCAGCACGCAAGAGGCACACACCCGACGCCTTGTTCGCGTGATTGCTAGCCGCTTCCACAAGAAATGACTAACACATAGAACTTTTAAGAAGACAGATTACATAAGATGGGTTAAAAATCAAGTATACTAGTACGTAGGTGAAGTTGCCTAGTAACGGAAGCCAACGCAAGAAGACAGAAAGGAAGGACCTCTTGGTGCAAGCTTGTGTGTTGACGAGCAAGTAGTCTACGACTGTCTCCATTCGTGTTGGTCTTCGTACCAGAGTAGAAGCAGAGTTTGAAAGGAAAGATGATGTGGCGGGTCAGTTCTCCGGATTCCTGCATGATCCGTATACACAGCCTCATCCAATGTACCAACGCTGGGCCCACCGACCTCCACACCCGGCGTCGATGCAACCTGTGCTTCAACGCCCGCGCCGTCCATTTCCAAAAAAACAGACCTGGTTCCGTTCCTCTTATCGATCTTCAACCCGCCCAAGCAACTGCTTCCCTTGAGTGCCAACCAGTAGATGCATGACAACCGTGTCCCAACTTTCGGGTCAAATGGTGCGTACTTGTCCTTCCCTCCTACCCAAAAAATGCTTCCTTGATTGCCTACTACTCGAGTAGATGACTCGAGTGCCAACTGGGTCCATAGTTTCAGGACATGGCGTGACCTGGTTCCTTACTCCTACTTTTTGACCAACCTGGCGACCTACCATCGGTCATCACTAGATACATACTGTACTCCCACCCTAGTCAGACGGGTACGACCTATCACAAAACAATTTCGACATTAATTTAGAACATCTCTGGAGATCGTAGGAGAACTTTCAGAATATGTAGAATCTCTCAAGGGAGTTATGTTTCGTTAGTGATTGTGGCTTGAACTAGAAAATTCTTTCGTAGCGACCATAAACATGTATTCCGGGTTATGACAAGCAACGTGCTCGGAGGGGGAGACGGAGCAGGAAGATGCAGTTCACACAACAGTGCAACAGATCTACCAAGCAATGTCTGCGTACAATATTATTAACATAGCCGCAAAGCACCATGCCGCATGCATCGGCCGACTTCGGGTCATGTTGGTCAAAATCCCTGTAAAGGTAAGCAGGGCCAGCTTTGGATGCCCGAAAAGAGTTTGTATCGCGTACGGGAGTGCCGAGAACGTTCTGTCAATGAAGAAGCAGAGAAAAAGATCGGTCAGATGATTCCAATAAGCCGATGGGGGCTCTAAAAGAGCCAGATATGCGAGGGCCTTACAGATAGATTTGCACAACGTAAAAAGAGAAGGCAAACTTGGGTGGAAGGATCTTCTTGAAGCGCAGCGTGTGAAGGAACATGGCAATTGCCACAGTTCCTGTGTTCAACAGATGCACACCTTGAATGAACCGCATGTCATTCTTTGTCGTCAAACCAAGGAAGATCAACCAGTTGAAGTGGAAACCCAAAAAGTACTTGGCCCAGAGGTAAAAGAATTTCACCAGTGTTACCCCAAGTTCGTAGAATTTTTGATGCGTCGGCGACCGAGAGTTGACACGGCTACCCGCATCACTAAAACGCGTGGTTGGGAAAAAGGGTCGGATCATAACATATGGGTAAAAACAGAAGACCAATTCCACAAGTCTACCAACCAAGTTTGATTGGAGAGCTTCTCTGCAGCCGGTATGATAATACACTGCACCCCAGATGCAAAAGAGGTTGAAGCAGATGTTCTCGTGGAGGAAGTTCCTGGACATGACTCCCTTGTCAGAGTAAAAGCCAGAATCCTTAAGCTCCGGCAGTACTTTGAAAGAGAAGTATGCAGAGTAGCCCTGGATGACTCCTATCAAACAGAAGAGCAAAAAAAGAAGTGTGAGATCATGCGGAGAATATACCAGTGCAAGATTCGGTGACATGTAGGGGCAAGCTCTAGGCCAATCGTTTCGTACCATTCATCGCAACAGTATGGGGGATGAAACTAAAGTCGTCCGCATCTGTGTAGGTCAAAAAATGCACCCAGGACAAGGTGTACTGGATCAAAAATGCCAACCCCATGTACCTGTGCATTTTGTGCTTGGTAGATCTCTGGCCGGTCCAAACTCCAGCTCTCAGCGGCTTGCCAATCAGCACCCACAAAATCGATCCAACTAGGACAGTCCAAACGGATGCCCACAAATACTCCATTGGTGATCTAAATTCTCCCGAAAAAATAGACCACATTAGTTCCTTCTCGTATTCCATAATATCTTTGCTAAGCTTGACTGAGTCTGCCAATGCATTCCACCATTGCTTCAGCGTATCCAGTTTGTACATTCCACTGCACCCTTGAAGCATGAAAACGGTAACCAATGTTACATATAAACTGGCAGGGATTCGCCCGCGTTCTTTCAGGGACTCCATCTTCCTGCGCCCTTCGTGTGATTCAATGACCTTGGGAGGCGATCCTGTGTTGTCGTCTGCCTTGGAATTGACACTGGAAGAAGGGCCAGATTCGTCAGATGTACTCAAATCTTCTGGAACTGCGACGGAAGATTCCGCCGACTTCGACAACGGCTCCGATGCCTTGGTGGCGGGTGCGTGGGCTGCCTGTATCTTTGCTTTGGCCATGGTGACGAAAGGTGTAGTGGTGCGAGATCAATTCTTTTTTCAACTATAGCTGTACTAAACAATTGGTGTGCTCGCGACGACTTCGTATCCGTAGAAGAAAGGAGAGTTAATGCTACAAGTAGCTAGTACAAACCGGCGGCTCCAAACAAACAGTTACGAAGGCAACTAAACTATTGTCACCGTCATTCAAGTGTGGTTCGTCAAGTTGCTGGGTTTGCTACAGCGTAGACGAGAAGCTATTGCAGTAATTTTGTTGACCGACACCGCAGTAACCACAGCGTTTTCTTCGCCCACGGCAAAGACGTGTTTGAAGCCTGTAACAGTACTACGTAGCGAATGCAAAGGCACGCGTGTGCGCAGCGGCCGCAGCTAAATTTTTATCATTTAACATAAATAGCTATATTGGCTCGGCCCTTGCGAACTCAATTTTGCAAACACGGGAAAAGCAAGCAATCCTACATGTAGACGTTATTATTACTTACATTACTTGAGCATGGATCTACGGTACTGGTAGCTAGCGTTCTCAATTGTGTCGGGCGCATTGGAACTACTAGCTAGTATCCGACGCCAGCCTCTTCAGCCTTTTTCAAATTATTACCAAAACAACACGTCATTTTTCTGTTGGACGTCGCCCTTTCCAATTACAATAGACCTCATTGGACGCACATAGAAATTTTGCCACCTGGACAGTTCGCAACGAAATTGAATGCAAATGCAGGATCATCTAGCTACTAACTAGCTAGACTACTTGTAGATAGAATGTTAAGTTGTAGCTTGAGAGCAGCAGCCTTCTTGGAAACCAATCACACAAAAAACACCAGTTAAGAAATACAATTTTCATTTTCATGCTCATATCATGATTTGCGCAATGATGTTTTCAGTCTTTGTTGTGTCCCTGCAAATTGTAACTTTCAAAGTCAATTGGTTGTGCATGCTAATGCAAACTGACAGATTTCATGCATGAGCAGATGAGTTCTATGCAGAAAAATCAAATTGGATCTGAGGACATGCATGTGAATGCATCAACACAGCAGTCTAAGCTTCAAAGCAAGCATTAGGCAGCAAAGGGAGCATTGCACACGGAGAACAATTATCTGTTTTTTATTTTAAACTTGGCACATGTGCAACATAAAAGCACGATCTAACAGTGCCAATTTTTTCTGGAACACCTTCTAAATCCATCCTGCAACATCAGAAGAATGCAAAAATATTGACATGTGCTGATTGTCACCACTTGTCCTCCTCACAACAGTCACACCATCAACAAAACAATCAGGCAAAATTTTGGGGCATTTAAAGCTTTTACAAACAATGTGTCACTGAAACAGTGCCAGCTCCAATAAATAATTACTCTAAAGCTCATTGTAAGAAAATGCCGCCAAGTGCACCCATTGTAGAGTGTTACCACATAATTGGCATTTTGCTAAAATGCCCCAGCTTGCCTCTACTTTCCACATCACTAATGTCTGTTTAGCCAGTTCAAGGTAAACACTGTGCAGCATTGTTATGTGCACCAGGGTCTAGCTAGTAGCCAGCTGTAGGCAATCACGACATAAAATTATTTCTAGCTGCCGGGTAGACGCGCTATGTGCTCGCTAGATTTATGACAACAAATTTTACACTGTGGTCCAATTACTTTTGGAGGCTAAAGATCACATCGAATTTAAAGGGACCCCTTTCACCTGAATCGGGGGGGTTGTTCAACCGGTACAGGAGATTAACCCAGTGCTCGGATTGAGCCACAGTCACAGTACACAACGAGGCCACTACCAGGTAGTAGGTAAGGCGCGACAGAAAAAAAAGAACACGGACCCCACCCGACCGGTTGTCATTCGTAGAATTGTTGTACAGACTACCAATCAATGTTGGAACAAGTAAGCAAAAGCATGGCTGCCACACACCATACTGCATGGATGTGTCTGTTTCGGGTCATGTTACAGAGTAGCCCAGCCATGGAAACCACGCAAAGTTTGGGATGGGACGCCAGTGTATCGACCGCGTAAGGCAAGGCCGTAAACGTACTGTCGCCGACGAGATGAATTGTATCAAAAGATTTCGTGTTAGACATACGCGTACCCCAATGGATTCCTCCGTATGTGAAAACAAAAGTGCCGAAGCAGAAACAACGTAATCACTTACGCATAGATCTGACAGAGGTAAAAGGAAAAGGTAAACTCTGGAGGGAGAATCTTTTTGAATCGCAAGGTATGGAGGAAAACACCAATTTCCAGCATTGAGCAAGTAGAGTCCTCTAACAAACATGAGATTTTCTGGTTTGATGATGCCAAGATAGGTCATAAAGTTGATGTGAAAGCCAAGGAAGTATTTGGCCCATAGATAGAAAATCTTGATCATCGTCGTTCCCACCTCATAAAATTTCTCCAGTCTTTCTGTTCTTGCCTTGGTTTGCTTTCCGGCATTGCTGAAGCGAGTGGTTGGAAAGAACGGCCGTATAGCAACGTAAGGGAAGAAGAGGAATACCAACTCCGTTATCCGTCCTGGCAGACTGGATCTAAGGTTTTCTCTTAGACCTGAATCGTAGTAAACAGATCCAAACAAAGTCATGCACTGAAAGAATATGTTTTCATGCACAAAGTTTCTGGAGATGACGCCTTTGTCTGAATAGTATCCAGCATCCTCCAATTGAGGCAATACTTTGAAGGAAAAGTAAGCAGAGTACCCCTGAATAATACCTGAGGAAAAGAGAGATCAGATAGATAAAGAAAGAAAGGGTTAGTAACACTCTTGACTGCCTCGTCGATGTACAAGTGCCTTCCTTTCGCGACGCAACACATACCATTCAGAGCCATGGTGTGCGGGATAAAGCCTAGCTTTCCGGTTCCAATATCATTTGTCAAGAATTCCACCCAAACCAGCGCATATTGAATCAAAAAGCAAAGGCCCATATAACGGTGAACCTTGTGTTTCGTTGCTCTTTGCCCAGTCCATACACCAGCTCGAAATGGAATGAAAAAGAAAATTGTCACGAGAGAAAGCACAACAGCTGTAACAATTGCAGCCACTATGTATTGCTTCGCATCCCTAAGCTCGCCCTTGTAGGCCGAGTTCATCAACACCTTTAGGTAGTCGAGATAGTCAAAGATGGTCCGACTAGAGGTTGCAAAAGAGGAGCACAAGCTTTGCAGGGTTTCCAGCTTGTACATGCCACTGCATCCTTGCAGTAAAATGATGCAGGCCATCGTTACGTAAAAACTTGTGGGGGTTCTCGCCCTGTCTTGAAGACTTTCGAACTTCTTCTTGGGTGCTATTTCTTCTCTTGCAGATGATGGCTTGGCCTTGACGCGCTGCGAGAAGCAGCCGCCGCTAGTTTTAGTTCTGATGAGTCGTCCGAACTGGACGCCACAGAGTTGTCCTCATCTCGCTCCAATGTTTGGGGTTGGCGGGAGTTCACAACCTTGGCCGTCATGGTTAAAATATCGAAGGCTTGTCTGAGGTATTGGACTGCTGCTCGGTCCAATTAATGAGGATGATGAGTATGACTACCTACCGGTATTGTCCAGACATAACTTAGTGAACAGGCCGGGATACCAGTACCTGGTATTGTACTTACATGGGCACCGGCACCGATGGACAAAGATGATTTAGTTGACCAGAAATTTGATTATGTCTGGACCTTCGTATTCGGCGGTGTGACGTTGCGAAAAAAATCGAAATTCAAGTACGCGAACCAAAAAAAATAATTGCAATTGTCGACGTCCACCGCACCATGCTGCACCTCGGTACAAAACAAAAATTTAGCTGTTAATTATACAAAGTAAAATCCATTTTTACCGCGAGGTGCTTCATGGCGATACGGACAAAAGGGATAGGCATAGAATGAACAAACTTCCTACTGGCTAGCTGGTGCCTTTCACCTCACACCAAAATTGCAATGCACAGGATTGACATTTCAGTGAACCAACCCCAGAATGGACTTGAGACTCAATTGCAGGATTGCCTCATGGATTATGTCTTTGCTATCAGAACACCGGAACACACAGCATTTTGATGTTAGCATTGAGAACTCCCGGGATGCGATGGCATGTGTCACTCTTGTCTCACAACTGCATCTTAGCTCTTCCCAACATGAACGACCCACAGCCGACACAAAAGAAACTAACTGTGGGTTTGTTCAGGCAATGACTACTAGCACAATTGTCATTCATGTGCAGATTTGTTGTAGAAAATCTTGATGCTGTGTTCGTCGGACCCTTTCTGTCTGGCCATTGCCAGCAAATCCAATGCTGTTGATAACAAATGTTAAATTAGAGAAAGAGTGAGATTAATCTACTTCTGAATTGTAAAATCACTTCAAAGTCTAAAATGGCTCGGCGTCTCTTGGCGTGTTGGTTAGGCACGTCCGGGTGGCGCTGTGGGTCTGTCTGTCGTCCGCAATGCAACCGATGCCCTCCCCTTGGCGAATCTGATTTTGGTCCAATCCGAGACGTCTGTGGTGCAATGCTCCATAATGATGCAGCAACCGGGTCTTACTTTGATATACCACTGGAAGATAACATCATGGAGGATCTTAGGAACAAAATGGGTCATCAAAAGAGATGCGACAGCAGGTGAGAGAACGGACAGAAAGTCCAAAAAGCAGAAGAGAATTGCCCAAACTGAAAAAATAGGCAATGGACCTCACACAGGTGGAGGTCTTCAACAAATCAAACAATAACAAAATGAACACAAGTTAGCAATGCCCCATGATTTGGCGGGCATGTCGGTCGTGCAACACCCAACCAAGGGGTTTGGTTAGGTCATCGGAAGGATTGATGACCCCAGAAATGAACTCCATCACGATTGCGCCCGATTCCTTCCAATCTTGTGTAGCGAAGTGTTGGATATCAATGTGACGAGAGCGCTCAGTGAGCACACGAGCATTGATCACATTGATGGCCGATTGGTTGTCACAATGCATGGGGCCTTTGGGTGGAAAGCCAAGATCAGTCATGATGGCACGCATGTGCCGAGCATGCTTGGCGGCAGCAACGGCGGCAAGGAATTCCGCTTCAGTGGAGCTGGTAGCGGTGATGGGCTGAGTCTTGCATCGGTAGGACACAGCGCCGCTGCACAGTGGGAAGGCATGACCGGCAGTTGATCGGCGGTTGCGCAGGTCATTGGCGTGCGCGGCATCAAGGAATGCAACGGGTTCCTGGGTGTCCACAGCGGGAAATTCAGGTAGCTGTGGGTCCATTGCGGATCGGATGAAGTTGGAAGGTGGAAGGGATGTGTCTGGTTGGGACCAACGATAAATGATGCCCCAGTCTTTTGCAGCTCGGAGGCATTTCGCCACTTTCTTGAGCATAGCAAAGTGATGGTCGTGTGGGCACATGGAGAACTTAGATAGCGCAATCGTGGCGTGTCCAATGTCTGGCCGACACGCAACGCAAGCACACAACAGTTCGCCAAGGAGTGTGCGATAGGCAAAACCATGCTTAGCTGCTGGGGCAGCATGTTCGGCAGTGTTCTCTGGAGGGCCCGGATGGGCACAGATGGAGGTCACTGCATCCACAGGCAAAGGGGCAGAAGGCTTCGACGGGACAGGAGGAGGAGGTTTGGACCATCCATGAGTGGTTAGGACACGGTCGATGCACTTCTCACAAGAGAGTTTGATGGCGTCAGAGCACTGCGCAACATCAAGTCCGTTGAAGTCTTTGATAAGGCCGAGATGCTTGAACGGGGGTGCATCTTCAGATGGCGATTGCAGGGCTTTGCCAATCTGTGCACACAGACGCTTGGCAATGTCTTCAGTAGGGCACGCCACAGCAAAATCGTCAACTTGGCGCAACAAGAGCATTTTGGTACCCTCAAAGGTGGCGGAGCAGACAGACTTGTCATGGGTGGTGCTCTTGAAGCCGAACTTTGGCGATCGCAGGATGGCAGCAATGTGCTTTTCCCAGAGCTTGCCAGATTTGGGATGGCCTTGGAGAGCATGTAGGACTGGGAGGACTGGAGAGCGGTCTAGTTTCTTCTTGAACCTGTGTTCGCACCAGTCTGCATAGGCGTCATCAATGGATACAAAAGTGGGAGTTTCCGGGGGCGGAGAAAGAGCACAAGCATCTTGGGCATCGTCACCATAAACTCGACAGTTTTCTCTTGCCGCAAGGGCAAAGAAAAGGCGTTGTGCAGGTTGCTCAACACAGGAAGAACATGTTGAAGCAATGCCATGTGGCAGTGGTGCAGATTGGGGTGAGCCATCACAGCAGTTTCGAGAGCGACGCGTTCCATCGCGCTTGATTGAACACTGCCAATGTGGGCGCATGACAATTGTGCCAGGTGGTCTCTTGACAGGTTCACCATGCATCTTGAGGTCGTGGAGGTGGTCTAGCTGCTTGTGTTCACCAGCGCGCCATTGTTCCCATGTGCTTAGAGAACGAAGCTTGTGTCTGGTGAATCAGCCAATAGCTTGCTCAGCCGGAGTGATGGCTTGAGATTGAATGGCCTGCATGACCATTTCCATTTCTTTGGTGGAGATTGAGGACTCAGAGAAATCGAGATGAGGGTAACGAATTGCAGAGATGCTGCGAACATCAGCCAATGAAAGTTGATGCTGGTGATCAACATCATGAACGGCACTGGGTTCCATGATGTTGTGCTCCGCAACGGCGCACCAAGTCTCGGCAGAGGAGAGCTTGCGTTCAATGGCTAGCTCTAGCTGAAGATTTTTGGCACGCTCGTCACACAACTGGTGCAACATGGAGACAGTGTCGTCTTTTCCAAAGACTTGCTTGCCATTGATGCCGACAAGGTAGGCTCCCTTGACATTCTTGAGAGTCGACTTGTGTGTGGCATGCATCTTGTCAGCAGTGCTATTCTCCTTGAAGTCGGTGACATAGGCACGATGATTGAGTTCATCAGTCGCAAGAGTGAGTCCATGGGATGGATCATCATCAGTCACCTGGACTCCTTTCACCATAGCATGCGAGAAAGGGTTGAGGTGGAAGGCAAACTGATCGACTGTGGTCTCGTCTGTTTCAGCAGGGAGAGGCTCTCCATTTTGCGTGCGTTGCAGGTAGACAACATTAGGGGGAACGAGATCAGGTGGGAGATCATTCATTCCTTCATCAAATTGTACATGTTTAGCGATCTTGACCGCATGGGTTTCGGTGTCATACCAGATGATATTTTTATCAGTGTTGGGGATGAATCCAAGGAAAATCCCCTTGCGGGAATTGGGAATCAACTTGGCAGCTCGTCGACCAGCAGGGCGTACCCATGCTCTGCATCCAAAAGTGCGCAGAGCCGATGGGTCGTCTTTCTTGCCAGTGGTGATGTGGTTAGGGGAGACCAGTTGATCTCGCGAGGCCATAGAATTATCAATGCGTAGCCAGAAATGGAAAGCATAAGGCCAGAACTTGATGGGAAGGTTGGCGCCCAACAGGAGGGCTCGAATGGCATTGGCGACCACTAAATGGCCGCGCTCCACAGGAGCATTCTGGTTGGAGGCATCAGCACCGGTAGGTCTAATGTCGCATCCAAATCGAGTGAAGAGCTTGCGCACTTCGGGATTGTTGCAGAGCTCACCGCCTTGGTCCATGAAAACATATTTGCTGTGCCAGAGCAAGCTGGAGCATGTTTCTCGAGGAAGTCTCAGAGCCAGTTGATGGGCGAGGCTTTTGAAACTCTGGTGTCGCCATGCTTCATCCTTGAGAAGTGATCGGTGACAAGGATCCATGAGGTCTCACGATGTTTGTGAGGATTGAATCGAGGCAGATTGCCATAGGCAATCTGTTCCATCTCACGCTCACCACAGTCTTCTTGTTCTTGGTCTTCATGCTCGACTCGCCATGATTGAGTAGTTTCCCCGAAATCATCAGCATTGGGGACTCGTTCAGTTGTGTCTTCAGGACTCCGCATGACCGTTCCTTTGAACATCTTGTCGCCGAACTTCTTCTTGACTTTGGTTCCAATCGGAAATCGATTGAAAGTATTTTTCGAACGGGTACCAGAAAAGGAGAAGTCGATGGATAGGCCTTGATAGGGCTGTTCAGCTGTCCTAGTGGTGTTGCCGCCAGCAGCATTCTTAGTTTGCTTGGAGCAAACACAAGTGGGACAGATGTCGAGAACACGGTCCATGTGAGGGAAGCGAGGGACTCCATCAGCATGTCGATGGGCATTGAACAGACAGCAATCACTTGGGTGTCCGAGACGCTGATGCCAGAGGAGTTGCTCAGTG
>Ga0163149_10006931_pt1 | contig 11504 bp, 5 predicted proteins | sample OliLakLV19MP5G1_FD_148604 | JGI IMG/M metagenome (GOLD analysis project Ga0163149, IMG submission 148604) | Freshwater microbial mat bacterial communities from Lake Vanda, McMurdo Dry Valleys, Antarctica - Oligotrophic Lake LV.19.MP5.G1 | ecosystem: Environmental > Aquatic > Freshwater > Lake >...
TTGCTGGTGGATCTATTTTCAAAAATTTCCATCAATTCAGGGCTGGCAATTTAATGACAGTATGGTTTTGTTTGCCCTTGGATGTTTCTCTTTCGGGCTTTTTGGTACCTTTTTTGCCGGAGCATTTGAATTATCTCGTACTATATATAGAGGGGAGCTTGATTATTACCTAACATTTCCAAAAAATGTGCTTTGGCATGTTAGTATGAGTAAAATGTACTTTAGTGGTATCGGTGATATTATTTATGGAATTATCGGATTTATAGTATTTGCTGATTTTAGTATCGAAAGATTTGCCCTCTTTATTGTGGGAGGGTTTATTTCTGCTATAGCAGTTCTCTCGTTTGTAGTTATTACTCAATCAGTCTCATTTTTTGTAGGCAATTTTGAGGATGCTGCTGCTAATATGCTTTGGAGTTTAATTACTTTTTGTATTTATCCCCTTACTTCATTTTATGGAGGACTTAAGGTTATAATATGCACTTTAGTACCTGCAGTGTTTATCTATGGAGTGCCGCACTCTATGATTCAAAACTTAAGTCTTACTGATCTTCTGTACTCAGTGCTTTATATGGTGTCTATTTTTACCATAGCTGTTTGGTTTTTTTACTATGGTCTTAGGCGGTATGAGTCAGGAAGTCTTATTCAGGCTAAAACCTAGTACTTTTTTATCTGGAATACTTTGTGAGTGCTGATAGTGAAGATAAACATCCGATAGCTTTACGGGTACAATCCCTACCCGAATCCCCAGGAGTTTATCTAATGAAGGATAAAGAGGGGAAGGTTATCTATATTGGTAAAGCTAAGAATCTAAAGGAACGGGTAAGGAGTTACTTTAATTTTCAAGATACAAGAGCTCAGATCGCTTTTTTATTAGATCGGCTTTATTTTATTGATACAATTATTACTGAAAACGAAGAGCAAGCCTTTGTTTTAGAAAGTGATTTAATTAAAAAATATCAGCCGCGTTATAATATAAAATTAAAAGACGATAAAGCTTATCTAAGTGTACGAGTAAATCATGAGGTTGAATGGCCAAGATTAGATCTAGTGCGTCGCATTGAAAACGATGGAGCAAAATATTTTGGGCCCTATTCGTCAAGTTCAGAATTAAGAGCTGTTTTAGAATTAATTAAAACAGTAATCCCACTAAGAAGTTGCTCGGATACTGTTTTTTTAAACAGACAACGTCCCTGCTTAGAGTATGAGATTAAGCGTTGCGCAGGTCCGTGCTGTTTGCCAGTTGATAAGGGGGAGTACCAAAGATGGATCAGGCAGGCTGAGCGGATCTTAGAGGGCAGATCCCAAGAGGTCAAAGAAGAGATCGTTTCAAAGATGAACCAAGCTTCAGAAGAGCTTCGCTTTGAGGAAGCCGCTCTATATAGGGATAGAGTTGAAGTTTTAGAAAATTTTAAAGCGGGTAAGGATATCATCTCTTACCGCTCAGAGAATCGAGATGTGTTTGGACTCTATCGAGAGGGAAGCTTAGCGGCTATTTCAATTCTTCATGTAAGAGATGGTAGAATTTTAAACAACGAGAATTTCCCTTTAAATGAAGTCATAGGATCAGATGAAGAGATCTTAGAAAGTGTGCTTCAACAATATTATGAGAGAGCTGATGTTCCTAATGAGATAATTATTCCGTTAGAGATCGAATCTGAGAAGGTTCTAATTGATCAAATTGAAAAGGCTCGTGAGGCGCGACCCAAGATTATCTCAGCGAAACGTGGCATTAAACGAAGACTCTTAGGAATCTCTGAGCTCAATGCACGTCAGGCATTTAAAGAGAAATTTAACGCCGAAGATCGATATAGTGCTATTGCAAAAGATCTGTATAAGAAATTTTCTTTATCGCAAGTGCCGCGTAGAATTGAGTGTTTAGATATCTCTAACCTTCAAGGATCTAATATCGTAGCTGCAATCGTTACATTTCAAGATGGCTTTCCAGATAAAGGATCTTACAAAAAATTTAAATTACCGTTTTCTGAAAAGCCCGATGATTTTAAGGCGATGTATGAAGTTGTACTAAGACGATTAGTGCGCGGCATTGAGGATGAAAATCTCCCTGACCTATTAATCATTGATGGGGGGATGGGGCAATTAAATGCTGCGCTAAAGGCGCGAGATGAAATCGGGTATAATATAGATATGATCTCACTGGCCAAAAGTCGTGCTGTAAACAATGAAGATGGAGAGAGTGTCCTTAAGCCAGAGCGGGTATTTTTGCCGTATAAAGAGGACTCAATACCCCTAGTAAGTACTGATCCCACAACCCAATTTTTAGAAAGAGTTCGTGATGAGACTCATAGATTTGTAATTACCTTTCATCGAACACAACGTGCTAAAAGAGTTTTTAAATCAATTCTTGATGAAATTCCTGGTATAGGAGAAGAGCGTAGGAAAAAACTATTAAAAGAATTTGGAAGTGTAGATCGGGTCAGATCCTCATCGATAGAAGAGATATCAAAACTAGGAAAGCTTCCTCTATCATTGGCCCAAAGGATAAAGGAAGCTTTAGAAAAATAAAACTTTTAAAAGGTTTTTTTGAAGGAGAGGAATCTTCTAGATTGAAAAGTGGGGGTTTTATCTTCTGTAAATGTTGTCCGTATCGCGATTGATTCTCTAAGTACTTTTAATCTCATCCTTAGTGACGGATGAGTTAATTCATCTTGAGCTATGAATGAGATAACCGCACCGTCTTCAAGGAATTTTTCTGACCCGTAAGTACCTATAAGAGAAGAGATACTGGACATAGCCGGAAATCCAGCATTGGTTATTACACTAAGGGCAAATAGATCTGCCTCTAGTTCAGCAGTCTCAGTATCAGGACCATTAACATGATGATTAAGAATATCATGACCAAACTCATGGCTTATAACAAAGGCAACTTCCCCCTCGCTCTTTAGTAACTTTAAAATTCCACGGGAAAGAAAAATCTCTCCTGAACCAATAGATAGAGCGAGTGGAGTCTCAGTATCTAAAATCGTCGATCTTAATACGAATCTCTTAGGGTTAGATGAAGCAGTGCTAATAGTAGTACTAATACGGACGCAAAGAGATACTAAAAAATCATCAGCTTCTTTATTTTGAAAGACCCCATAGCGAGAAACTAAATATAGTCTATCCCTATTAATTGTTTCGTTAGAAACAGACAAATTGAGATTTTTCTCTAGATTTTTTTCTGCACACGAGCAAAAAAAGAGGCAACAAATAGAAAAAATAAGGGAGATATAAGGTGAGAGATAATGTGAGATATCAAATGAGTTATACTGTATGGGGCTCTTATTTGGGAAAAGAAAACTTTGTAAACTGCGCAATCTATATCCCTCGTTCTTAATTGTTGTTGGAGTTATGGGAGGGCAGCTCCTTGCCCTCTATTCAACCCATATTTCCACTGCTGTACTTTTTATTCAAGTACTGATCTGGCTAATTTTAGATCAAAAAAAGCTAAATGGATTCTATTATGGAATTGCGATCGGGATTATCGGAAATTTCATATCTTGCACCACTCTAAAGATAGACGGGCCATCAAGTGTCGATAGCTATTTAATAGAGGTGATTGAGGAGCCAAGATATAGACGTGTTGGGGAGATAAGTTTTCCAGTTAGTATTCTCGGTAAAATTAAGAGGAATAGCTCTGGTGCTGAGTATGTTTCAAATACAATGCCTAGCCGGTACTTATGTAAAGGAGTGCATCTGCCCTGGAAAAATATAAGTCAAAGTAAAAAGGGGGATCAGTTTTTTATTAAGGGGAAATTCAAACCTATAAATCAAAAACATTCAATACTGTCGTTTGACGGATATTTAAAACGGCAAGGGTTGGCAGGCACCTGTACTATTCAATATTCATCACAATATTCATCAGAGATAATTAAAAGGGATCGGGGAGTATTTTCAAAGGTAAGAGAAAAAATTGTTAGATCTACTGAAAAACTCCTTGGACAAGGAGAGCCCTCGGGGATCGTCCTTTCAATGTCAATAGGCACAAAAGATATTCTAACAACAAAAACTGAAGATGCATTTAAAAAAGCTGGCCTAGCTCATCTTTTAGTTGTTTCTGGGTATCAAGTAACAATTATTTACGCGGCTACTCTATTTCTCTTAACTTCCTTAACTGGTTATCTATACCGGTTAGCTTTTTTTATTCCAATCAAAATAGTTGCAAACATAGGAGCATTGCTTGTCGCTTATCTTTTCATCCTATTGGTAGGAGCTGACGGGCCAGTATTAAGAGCAGGTGTAGCATTAACAATTTATGCACTTTCAAAGTTACTTGAACGTGGTGATGGAGGTGGAATAAGTTTTGCTGTTAATTTACTACTTAATTCCCTTTTTATTTTAACAATTTTATCCCCAGCAGCTTATTTAGATCCTGGAGTTGAATTAAGTTATGCAGCATTAATCGGACTTATGATTGGGGAAAGGTTAGGTCAAAAGCCGTTAAGTAAGTATCTTTATAGCTCAATGATCGCATCATTTTTGGCTTCAATGGTTTCATTATCATGGTTTGGAGGATTTTCATTTGGCTCGTTGCTACTAAATCCAATCTTTGCGCCACTTCTCTCCTTTATCGGTTGTAAAGGGGTGATCTTTGGTTGGGCACTGTACTATTTAAGAATTGATGATGAAGGATTAATTCTTAGAGGAATATCAGAGATCCTTTTATGGCAGAGAGACTTTGTAAGATATGTTGCTAGTGCCCCATTAATCTATCTTGAGAGCAGTGTCACTCTTTGGTCAGTCATTATACTATTTTTATTGCTAGGGATCTTTTTAATTGTAAAATCACCAAGGGTAATAGGCACCGCGCCGTGCCAATAAACACGAGGGATCGCCCCAGCTTGTTTTAAGAAAGTACATTTAAGAATAATATCAGTTGGCGCGTTAACACTCAGTTCATTTGCCCGAACAATTTTACTACATTCCTTACCAAAAGAGATTGTAGCAGCAGTTTTGTCGCCATAGTCAGAAACTATGTCTCCTTTTTTCGAATCTTCTTTTTTAGAGAAGATAGATAAAGGGAAAGATAAGACGTAGGTTCCTGAAGGCATTTTATATGGGTATAATGCATAGAGTAGATGTCCCTTACTATGTTTCTTTGTTGATACATAGATAGATCTATTTTTGCTTGAGCGAACTTTTCCAGTTTCTCTTGGTTGTGATGAAACTAAGATAGTAACTTTATCAGAGAAATCAAAGATTGGGACCTTAAGAACTTGGGTAACGGTTAGGTTATTATGTTTATAGTTAAATACTGGATCGTTTTTTATTGTAGCATTCCAAAAGCTTCCACTAGGTAGAGGGATTCCAAACATTGTAAAAAGATAGTCGGCAACAAAGGGTGGAAAATATCCAAAAGTAAATCTACTGGCGACTTCAGGATGCTCTCTCTTCATCATTTCATTTAAGACATCTCCATCTCCGATTACAGATATGGTGATTTTGCCATTTTTAGTGGGTGCATTTTCTTTAAGGAATCTTAGAGTCTCATGAATGCCAAGTAAGGGTCGTATCTGGCCTCTATTAATGGCCTCCTTATAGGAGCCACCAAGTGAGTTTAAATATAGTTCATAGTGTGGGGCTAGTGAGTAAGCATTATAGCTTGCCGTTAAGATACAGATTGTAAAAATAGTTGCTTTAATAGTTTTAGGATTTGATTTTGAGAAATTTAAAAATATGGAAGTAACCCAATTTGCAAAATATAAAAGTCCGATAGATGAGAGTACGTAAATAAATGGTAAAATCGGCAAAATATATCTAAATGATTGTTTTGCAGAGATAGCAAGAGGAAAGATCCATACAAGGATTATCCCTAGTAAAAGAATATGAATTGGCGTTTGAGCAGATAGAATCTCTAGTTTAAAATTTTTAAGTAAAAAGAAAAGGTAAAAAACAAGTCCTATTATAATAATCGGAGGAAGTAGCGAGAATAATAGACCGAGATATCCAGCCGGATGTGGGAGTGTGTTACCAGTAAATCCATCATGTTCAATGCTAGATAATGAGAATACTCGGATCCAATAAAAGACAATATTTTCTAGAATCCGAGGTGCAAAAATAAGTGGAATGAGAATTATTGATAAAAGTAGGCTTGCTTGAGCCAGGTGATAATCTCTTTGTTGATTACGGTTTTTATATCGTTTCCAAAATATAAAAGTGGAAGTTATAAAACTCATTAGTCCCAATATAGATACAATGGGTCTTTTAGATAGTGATATTCCGAAATTGTAAATTAGATCAGCAAAACTATTTGAGATGTGTAACAGAAAAACATACTCACTTGGATGATGCCAAAACCTTGTATATATGGCGGCTAGCATAATGTGGCCAGAGACCACAGCCCATAGATCTCCCCAGTCAAGTATTTTCTCTCTGGTAGATTTCTCTCCTTTTAAATTAGTGGTTATAAGAATTGCTTTTATAAAAAGAAAGGCAGGAATTAACGCTAGGGCAGTTGGTTTAGTTGCGATACAGAGCCCCCAGATCATACCTGCTAAGATCTTTAGATAGGTGCTCTGCTTTTGCAGGGCCTTTAGATAGAAAATTATAGTTAATGAAACAAGCACCGTTAAAATACCATCAATATGTGCTAAGCGAGTGAGAAAAAGAGAATTAGGATCAAGCGAAAACAGGATCGCAGCTAGTAATGTTGGAAGGAGACCTATAAAAGGAGTCAGCCCGAATATTAATATTGGACCAATTAGAGATGAAAAGAGAGCATTTGCAATTCTACAAGCTGAATAACCATCAATAAAATTAGGATCCTTAGCGGTAAGGTTTCTAAAATTATTATACTTCTCAGCGCTCCACTGACCAAACGCCATAATAACGGCGGGAGGGACTCCCGGATGCCCCAAGTGATCTGTTGCATGGGTCGGGTTTTTTCTTAGTTGATGAATAACCTTATCACTTCTACTTAACCAATGTGATTCATCCGATTGTAGGGGGAAACTTCCTATTCCATGAAGTCGGATGGCCGCACTCAATACAAAGAGGAGTATAGCTAGAAATGTTTTGTTCTTTAATACAATGCTCATGATTTTAGCAGTAGTCTTTGTCCTGGGAGTTGTGTCTCAAGCAGTTCACATGTAATATTTAGCCTACTTTAAGCCTGACCAACCCCTTTAGTTAAATGACTCTTTCCAGTCTATACATACTTTTAGGTAAACTCCATCCTGTGGCGGTTCATCTGCCTATTGGACTTATAATCTATGTTGCCATATTTGAGCTCTATTATTTTTTAAAAAGAAATAGAGACTACTCACTTGAGCGAAGCGTTTACCCGTATACTCTAGGAGCACTCTTCTCTGTTGTCGCTGCTGTGTTTGGTTGGATCAATGCTGATACTCAGGACTTTAATGGAGAATTAGGAGAGATTCTAGAGACACATCGATTAGGTGGTCTCGTTGTCGCTGGGCTACTGCTTGGAATATCATTCCTTGGATTAAAGGCGCTAAAGCAGAAAGGCGCATTCTCATTTCTCTATAGAGCTTTGGCTATTGTTAGTGCGGGTGGTATCGGGTTTGTCGCACATTTTGGCGGATTGTTAGTACACGGTACTGATTACTATGATGAAGTTTTTTTAGGCGGATCACATAACGGAGCAGATAGTAGTGCTCAAGATATAGTAGCTCAAAAAACAATCCCTCCAGCAGCTCTAAGAAAAGTTACTTTTGATGAGGATATTCATCCGATCTTAAAGGGAAGTTGTTATAAATGTCATGGTGAGGGTAAGCGTAAAGGTGATTACAGTATCGATTCCCGTGACGATTTAATTAAGGGTGGAAAGTCTTTAAAGGTAGCGATAGAGGTTGGAAAAAGTGAAGAGAGTCATCTAATAGAGCTGGTCTCTGGAATTATTCCTAAAAAAATTATGCCCTCTAAGGGCAAGAGGCTTACAAATGATCAGATCGGTATTTTAAGAGCGTGGATCGATCAGGGGGCTCCATGGAGTAGTAATGTTCACCAGGTTGCTCATCGGATTGCTAAGGTTGGAACGGAGCCGCGACGTCCAGAGTTACCGGAATCTAACCTAGTAAATCCAATTGATAAGATAGCAGCAGCTTACTTTAAAAAGCAGGAGATTTCACCGCCAAGTATTGTGGATGATCGAACTTTTGTTAGAAGGGTGTATCTTGATGTTCTAGGGGTGATTCCATCTGCAGAGGATCTCACTAAATTTCTAAATGATACATCTCATAATAAGAGAGAGATGCTTGTTGATAAGATCTTAGGATATAATTATCGATACGCAGCTCATTGGATGACATTTTGGAATGACGCTTTAAGAAATGATTATTCAGGGCCTGGCTTTTTATTGGGTAATCGAAAAGAGATCACCCCGTGGCTTTTTGAAGCGCTACTTAAGAATATGCCTTATGATGAATTTGTTTCTTTGCTGATAAATCCGACACCTGAAACTGTTGGTTTTGTTAGAGGGATTAAATGGTGGAAAAGTGGCGTAGTTAACGCTAATGAAGAACCCTCAATGCAAGCGGCACAGAATATTGCTCAGGTATTTATGGGGGTAAATTTAAAATGCGCATCCTGTCACAGTAGCTTTACTGATGAGTGGAGTTTGACTGACGCTTACGGATTTGCAAACGCAATTGGAGGCAAGGCACTTGGAACAAATGAATGCAATATCCCTACAGGCGAAACAGTAGCGCCGAGATTTTTATACCCTGAATTAGGTGAAATTAAATCAAGAGGACGGGTTAAAAGACGAGGAGAGTTGGCTGCACTTGTGACAAGTGATGAAAATGGTCGATTTGCTCGTACGATCGTTAATCGAATTTGGGAGAGATTGTTTGGAGTAGGACTAGTTGAGCCGATTGATGAATTAGATAACCCTGCCTGGAATCAAGATATGCTTGATTGGCTTTCCTCAGAGCTAGTAAGTCAAAAATATGATCTTAAAAAAATACTAAGGATTATTTTAACGTCCCAAACATATCAGTTGCCTTCCGTGCCGGCTAAGGAGACGTTTGAAAAAGAGTATGTATTTCGGGGACCCACTGTTAGGAGACTTACGGTAGAGCAGCTTTTAGATTCAGTATCTTTAGCAACCGAGGTAGTACCTCCAGCAAAACCAGGAGACATTGAACGTATAATGAGTGTTACATTAGCGAGCTCTAATCTCTCAGAATCGAGTCCCAGTATCTCAAGGGAACCTAGGATTTTGTATCAGAGCGGAACGGTCAGTTCTGAAGATGGCACAGTTGATATTGAAGCTAATATAGATGGAGCGTCTTCAATTTGGATGGTTGTGCTTAGAAGTTATAAAAAAGCTAACAAACTTGATGCCCAGAGAGCACAGTTTGATCTAGTAGCTAAGCAAGATTCTGGTGCATTAGATGTATTAGATCAATCGCTGCAAGCAAGGCGTGACTCAAAAGATCATAATAGGAAGTTTAAATTTAAACCTGGCAGGGTTCCATCCTATGAAGCCCAGTGGATTAACCCAATCTTATTAAACGGTAAAGGTCAGGAGATCTCTTTAGTAAACCAGAGCAACATTGTTAGGGATGTCTACATTGATGAAGAAGGTGCTGATGATGATAAAGAGATAGGTCAAATGGAGGATCGGCTCACAGAAGTTTCCTTTGATAATAACATAATACACACCCGTGCCTTTTCAGCTGTTAGTTATAACGTTGAAGGGATGGGGCTTAAAAAGCTTAAAGCAAAAGCAAGGTTAGTGCCTAAGGATCCAAGAGCAAAAGGAATTAGGGTTCAATATTGGATAGTGTCGGATCTCCCTGTGCGTTCTGTGTTTCTTGAGGCTTCGCCATTGACTTTGGCTATGGGGAGGCCAAGAAGGGAGCAAATTACTACCCGACGAGCACGATTTACCTCAACGATGCAAGGACTTGAATTATTAAGTGGTGAGGAATTCGATGATCTTTTATCTAGGAGTGCTAATTCGCTACGATTAGAAAGCTTAGCAGATCCAAAGTTGATAGCTGAAAAATTGTATGTAAGCCTTTTAGGAAGATCTCCAAACGAAGATGAGATTAGCTTAGCAGTAAAGGTGATCGATGGGTCGTATGAAAATGGATCTTCAGTAGAGGATCTTCTGTGGAGTCTTGTTTTATTACCGGAATTTCAATTAATAACTTAGGTGTCAGTGTTTAATGGGACAGTGTGTTTGATATCTTAAATAAAAAATGGAATCGCAGAGATTTTTTAAAGACGGCCAGTCAGGCTACTTTAGCGACTATGGGGGCGGGCTGCCCAGCTGTTTCTTGGGGCTTAAAAGAAGAAAGTGGTAAAGATGGGGATAAGGAGAGCACTAAACAAAAGATAACACCAACTGCCGACCAAGTGATCTTTTTATGGATGGCCGGTGGTCAAGCCCACACTGAAACGTTTGATCCTAAAACTTACACTCCGTATGAACGAGGAACTAGGCAGTATAGATTGATCTCTACCTTTCCATCAATTCCAACTTCCTTAGATGGTGTTAACTTTAGTGCTGGTCTTGAGAATCTTGCTAAGGTGGCAGATCGCGGAACTATTATTCGCTCTTTTTCCCCTCCAGATTTGGGGCATATCTTACATTCAAGACATCAATTTCATTGGCACACGGGATATGTTCCACCTCAAACTATTGAGGTGCCTCATCTTGGATCTATGATAACTAAAGTTTTAGGACCTAAGAATCCTGATGTCCCTGCTTTTGTTCATATTGGACAACGACTAGATATTGATGGGGCTCCAGAGGTTCAAGCATTTTTAACCTCAGGGTTTCTAGGTGGAGAGTATGCTCCACTTTTAATCCCGTATCCTGATCAAGCAATGGATAAGATGAGTCCACCAGAGGGGATGGCAATTTCAAAATTTCAGAACCGTTATAAACTATACAACGATCTCCTTAAAAAAACTCCGGTAGGTGAATACGGGAGTGATTATCAAAGAGAATCCTTACTTCGATCCTTTGATAACGGATACCGCATAATCAATTCCCGTTATGCAAAATCATTTGATCTAACTGAGGAGCCCAAGGAAGTTTATGACACATATAATACTGGCCGGTTCGGCTTAGGTTGTTTATTAGCTCGAAGGTTAGTAGAGGCAGGGGTGCGATTTGTTGAAGTGACGACAGAGCATGTTCCATTTGGAAATTGGGATACTCATGCTGACGGACACAGAAGAACTAAAGAGATGAAGAGATGGATTGATGCTCCAGTTGCCCAACTAATTTTGGATTTGGAAGAAAAAGGACTTCTAGATCGAACTTTGATAGTTGTTGCTAGTGAGTTTAGTCGCGCTGGAATTAAAGAGGATGAAAAGCAAGATCCGGGAAACAAATCTTTTATTATTCATCAGATTAAACATTTTGGATTACATAGGCATTATACTGGAGCTGGTTGTGTCCTGATGTTTGGGGGCGGAGCAAAAAAAGGGTTAGTTTATGGCAAAACAGGGGAAGAGCCACCTTGCAAAACAATTGAAGATCCCGTCTCAATGAAGGATTTGCACGCCACAATATTTCGGGCACT
>Ga0163149_10006935_pt1 | contig 11497 bp, 8 predicted proteins | sample OliLakLV19MP5G1_FD_148604 | JGI IMG/M metagenome (GOLD analysis project Ga0163149, IMG submission 148604) | Freshwater microbial mat bacterial communities from Lake Vanda, McMurdo Dry Valleys, Antarctica - Oligotrophic Lake LV.19.MP5.G1 | ecosystem: Environmental > Aquatic > Freshwater > Lake >...
AATAAAAACTCTTCAGTTCTCTAAAATAGAGAAGGTTTAGCATTAAGTAGAAATTTGTGATGTCATGTTTGAATCACTGTGAGACCAACAAAGAGAGATCATGCCTGTTCTACTGTGTATGTTTTCAAAGCAATTGCCTCAGAAACAATGAATTTTTATTAATTTACTATGTGTCAGTTACTCTTTGCTCTTTTGTATGAGAAATTACTCATAAGCAACACTCCTGTGGCAAGAAGATTGTGGGATAGTGTTGCTGTGGTTTCCTTAAGATGATCATATCCATGCATGACGCACTACATGCAAGTGCTTGTTTTTGCATGACTGCATCATGCCAGTCCAAGCAGCATTCAATTTTATCCTTTGAATGTGTTTTTTAATCAAAGCTCAGATCAACTTTCAACATTGTACAGATGATTGACAGAGCAATAATTTGAGAATGTGCTACAGCAAGGATTGCTTGACAATGTTGTGTTTGCATTCCAGCACATGAGGTTCAGTTATTGCAAAATGTTGTGCACACTCAAGACTTCCTTTTGGAACATGAGAGCCACACTTTATTTGATTGTGTGATCATGAGTGTGGCACACAGCAAGATCTCGCCACATCTTATGCTGCACATTGTAAACAATGGACAGGTTCAGCTTTAGCACAAAGAAAGTGCCAGAACATGCCATCTACATCCAAGTCGTTGGCGATGTGATTCACATTTTGATTACAACCAAAAAGCACATGCACTGCATTAAACCATTTGAATTACCATAAAATGGCTAGCATAGCCTCAACACCAAGAAGTCAAACTTCACAACCACTGCACTTTTAAGCACCACAATAACCGATGCGATTTAGTACCCCTTTAATGGCAGTGAGTGGGTTAGCTTGGTACTAGTACAATTTATCAGAATTGTTTGAAGTTGCTTCAAAAGCATGTTGCTCTAAAGGAGTGAGGAAAACTTGAATGCAGTTTGCTTGCCTTGGTTGCATTTTCCTTTGAGAAATTCCTCTTTTCCTTCATTTCCTGTCCTTTTGGACCCTGTTTCCCAGTTCCTTGTTCCTTGTTCCTTGAGGAAAACAAGGAAGAATGACTCAGAACATTTTCCTCCATTTCCTGCTCCTGAGGAAGCATGACTCACATCTGAACAATTTTGAATAATTTTGAACATTTTTGAAAAAGAAATCACAGACATTGTTGATCCAACTACAAAGCGATCAGCAAATCGTGTAAGTGTTTTTGATTGTTTGGATGACACTTTCCAAAAGAGGAGGAAAACAAGGAAAAGGAGCAGGAACAGAGGAATGCCCAGAGCATTGGATTATCCTCCTCCTTTTGGACCCTCCCCATAAAGGAACTCCAAAAAGGAAAATGCGACCAAGTTTCTTGCTAAGCGGGTGTGTTCTCTTTCTGAGAAGTGGAAGAGAGCCGCAACAGGTGAATTCAGAGCAGATCTGTCTAACTAGTGAATGCCCAGTTTAGGCATGCACATGTTTAATGACATGTGATGGTGAAGAACACCAATAGACAAATCATGGGAAGTGTGACAAGTTGCTAGAATGAAGACATTTGGGGCATGGGTTGGAGATCTTTCAGCTACTGTACATTTTGGAAATCAGGTAAATGAGCATCTGTTGGCAGCCTAAGTGACAGTAGGACAACATAGCAACATCTAGAAAACCGGGTCAAGGGAGTTTGACAAAGATCTGAGGAAAGTTTTGTAATTTTTTGCTTGTTAGGTGTGTCGATGACGCCAAATTGTTCATGGTGGCACAACACCTTCTTTCAACACAGTCACCAATGGCACTAGATGACGGCTTATGCATGTTTCTGCTAATCAAGAAATTGATTAAGCTTGTCACCTGATTGGCAGTGTTGGATTAAAACACAAAGAACCACTACCAGCAAAAGACCACACATTAGAAAAGTAGTTTGCTAAACAAAGTGACCATTCAACTCTACTTCCTGTGGATCAAACTGATCAAACTGACACCATCTGGTACCCAACTGACACCAGACATGGCACCCGTCCCATTTGCCACATTAGATGCACATTTGCTCATGCAAATAGCCACATCTTCCAACACACTCCTTCGATTTAATGCCCAGTCCATGACCAGCATAAGAATCACACATAGTCTGGGAAGCCCATCCACTCGGGGTGCTCGCACGTGTAGAGTCATAACCTTCCTCATTCTGGAAACGACTGTTCTTCTTCAACTTGGGACACTCAGTCCTTACATGCCCTAGTTCGTTGCATTCATAGCAACGCAACTTGCTCATCCCATTGAGCTGGGCAAAGCTAGTCTCAAGTCCTGTGTTGTCGTCCATCACATTGTGGACACCAAACTGGTGACCCTGGTGGTGAGACAACAACATAACTACATCCTCAACGGATGTTGGGTAATTGTCCTTCTTTGCTAGGTATGAATTGTTCAGCTCTTCAAGCATAACTCCATGCCTCTTCTTGTCCGCTCCGGCCAGGAAGATCATTGACAACACATTGTCACGTGCCGTCTTCTTGTCGACTGATCCTGAACCAGTGGTTAGTTTCACAGGACAAAACTGACCCCACTGTGCTTCAACGACTTTGGTAGTAGCGAGGAACCTCTTATGGCAGTTGGACACAGACTCAATTGGTCCTTGATTGACTGCTGTCAAACGTCTCAAGACATTCTGCAGTGTCCAGTGTGGGTGCTGGACTCCACTAGTCAAGAAAGCCATTTCTTTCAGCATCTTCAATAGCCCAAGTGCATCATCACTATCCTCCGAGGCTTTGAACCCAACATTGTTCACCAACTTGTTCTTGACTTCAGAGCAACACTGACCAAGGATCACTACAAAGACTTTCGCCTTCTGTTCAGTGTGTGCCTTCATGTCCTTGTGCTAAATCATTAGTTCTGTGCGACATTTCTCCAGTCTTCCTGGAGCCGGGACCGTCATGTCCATCGCTGCCCTTGGGGGCAATGGTTCTGTGAAGATCTTTTCATTGCTCTTCTTTGCCAACATCCTTGTGTCTCTACCATGTTCAACACCTACAAAGTCAGCAATGGCTTCTGCAGTGCGTAGATGCATGTCAGCCTGGTCCTTAGCATTGAACTTATGGATCAAATTACCCAATTCAACTTCCTTGCCTAACACTTGCCCTCCATTGGACCTATTGCCAATGGATGATCCTGTTGAGCTGCCCAACGTAGCAGCTTTGTCAACAGTGGCACTGTTTGTAGACTTCATCTTGTTCTAGTTGTCTTTGAGCTCTGAACACTCCTTCAATTTGAGTGTGCAGTTCCACAGTGTGACTGTGTGTTCAGTTGTGTTGATCAACATCCAGCAAGATGATGTTGCTATTGGTCCTCCTGAGTTCACACGGTTCTTGTAGCATTGTGCGGTGCAAGTGTGCTGACCGACTGTGTCGGTCATCTCACTTCAACTTGTCGAACGTTCTTTGTGTCTGGTGCTCATTGATCGTCTCTTCCAATGGTCAATCCAACATGATGCAGTCGCACTGATCCTCTGTGTGATCAAACGCACTGCACTCTTCGACTCTTGTACCACTTTTTGCGTCACTTGGTGAACTTCCCTTGTCCATGCCTCAACGGACGTTCCAGTGATTTGCGGTCTAAATGCCAGCCTTCTTCGTTAATCGTCTCACTTGTTCTTTGTCTTCTACGGCACAGCCGTTGACTGTCCGTCTCAACGCGTTCTGCATCGATGTGGACCACTGAACGTTAACTCCACGCAAGATGATGCTTATCGTCTCGTCAAGTGTTGAACGATTGAAACGCATAGCATTTAACACGGTGACTCTCTCAACTGTTGCCGTGCACTTCATTTAGTAAATGTTGGATTGAAACACAAAGAACCACTGCCAGTAAAAGACGACACAGTAGAAAAGTAGTTTGCTAAATAAAGTGACCATTCAACTCCACTTCCTGTGGATCAAACTGATCAAACTGACACCATCTGGTACCCAACTGACACCAGACATGACACAAGCCCTATTTGCCACATCAGATGCACATTTGCTCATACAAATAGCCACATCTTCCAACAGGCAGGTTCAAGGATCCCAGTGGCTCTGTGGAGCTTGAGTTTCCTGCAGACACCATGAATGTAACAACATCAGCATTGAGAAGGAGCAAGACCAAAGGTTTTGGAACACTGAGTGATTCAATGGAGGCATCAATTGTTTGAAATGCCACACTGGAAGTCTTGTCAAACCATTGGGCATTGGTAACCTGCTGGATGTTCCCATGCGGCAGGTGTCAACAATGTGGTTGTTTCCCCTTGGGCCACTCTTGGGTCAGCACTCTTTTTTGGCTGGACTTGGGTCATAGATTAGGCTTACCCCACAACTTGATGTGTGATGCAAAAGAGCTCTTCAGCATCTGTGCTTCTGCTCAGCATCAAAACCATAGCAATCACTGCTAATGTGGAAGACAAGGTGTCAGAGAGCAAAGCAGTTGGGGGGGGATTGAATGACCGTGAAATGCCACCTGAGAATGGACATAAGTTTGGGGAATGGTGACTAGAGCTTTGATTGTGGTGTCTTAACTTTGGACCTGGCAATCATTGAACTTCAGGGGCAGTGTGATCCTACAGCAGATGCTGTTAATGACAATGCAGTTCAGGTCCAAATCCAAAGGGAGAGTTGTAGCGTTATCAGGCAGCCTGAACTGAGTTTGGATAGGATCTGACTGAGAATTACATGTGGAAGGATAATGAGGCAAAGAGACCACAACGTTGGCTCTTGACATCCTGGAGCTGACTGTTGAGCTCCATTGTGACAGCAGAATCCTGAAGCCTGCGCACCGTCAGTAAGAAGCCAGGTGCCCCATGTTGGAGCAGCCTGCCCACATTGGCTGATAGGATGCCTATCCAGCTGCGTCAGGTGTGAACCTTGACGCACCAAACGGCAGCTGCTGGAGTTAGCCTGGTTGTTTGGTGGATTCAGTTGCAGTGACACATGCGTTGTTTCTAAGCACAGGGTGCTGGCATTTTGGGGTAACGTTGTGGCGTGTCGGCCTTCTCCATCCTGCTAGCTAGTAGCTAGTAGTGAGAAATGATCAATTAATAAACATGATTTTATCCTTTGCCCATACCCATAGGCTTCTAGTTAGCTAGCAGTCGGCGGAACCCTTGACAAGAACAGCTTCTTCGTCATCAAATTCTGACATGCGTAGGACGCAAGAGTCCAAGTTTTGGATTGCTTCAGAGGCATCTTCTAGTGACCTCTCAGTGGATTCCCCTGAGACTTGTGTCTCTCCATCCGAGCTTGCAAGATCGATCCAGAACGTTGTCATTTCACCCTTTCCCTTGGCGATAATCTTATCCTCTCTTTCCGTCAACCATTTTTGCTTTCCTCCTGCTGCTATCAGATCTGCGGTGGATTGGCTGCAGTGAATCTTTCCAGTTGCAGAGTTACTCTCCATCCTTGCTGCAGTGTTGACAGTCTATATTGCAATGGAATGCGTGAGCAAGGTCACGTGCAAAGTCCTGACACGGTTATTTCAGAATCATGATCCACTTACATCGCCAAAGAGTTGGAAGCGGCCCTTTTCCCCGCGGAGGACTCCTGCAGTCACAGGACCAGAGTGGAGTCCAACTCGCAGGTTCAAAAGACTAGTACCTGGGCCCAGTGTACCTTCCAGACAACGAAAGACTTCATGACTTTTTCCAAGGCAGTCATGAGCAAAGCGAGTCATGCCCAACGCGTGGTCTCGTCTCGGCGTGGGAAGGCCAGTAACTGCCACATAACAATCCTAAAGAGTGTCAAAACGTGTCAAGAGTGTGTGAGGAATGGGGCTGAACCAAACCATATTTCAAGCAGCACTCGGGTCGGACAGACTTACCCCAATAGTCTCCACCTTAAAAATGCGTCCTAAAAGATCAAGAACGAGTCATGAAAGAAGCGTATTTTGCTGAGATCTTCATGTTCTGTTGTCGCTTGACGGCACACATGACAAACGATGGAAACAAAAATAAAACTTACTTCGCCTAGCAATGGCATCAAATTCACCATAAAGAGTTTCCAACAACACAAAAACTTGTGCGGGATCACGGGTGCTGGACCAGGCAGTGAACCCCACAAGACTGTATAGCATTAGGATTGGCAAGAATAGGTCAGAGAGGGCCGCGAGGTCGGGTGGCGACCAACAAAGATACCGCGCGACACCGGAAGCACCAACTTACTCGGCAAAAAAGACAGTACAATGGGGGTACAAGTCAGCAATGGGGGCCTCTTTCAACACTGTCACACCACTGGACGCTGCTTGACTCTTTAAACGTTGCGAAGCGGTCAAGGCGTTATTCGACGAGTTGCTACCATCATTCAAAAGGCGCTGGAGTTTGGAGTTTGCTTCCGCTCCACCCGCGTTGCCATCCATTTCCCGGTTGGCTTGTTCTTCGGCTTGTTTCATGATTCGTTCTCGAACATTTTCCGGAAACAGATTCGAAATAATGGCGGTGGTGCGTTTGGCAATGGTCATGACCTTGGTCTGACGTCGTTGCACAAACCAAACGAAGATGAAAAAGAACAATGCCAAACAGGCAAAGACAATGGCCAGGAGACCGGTAAACGTTTTGGTATCATTGGATTTGTACGGGTCCTCGAATTCTTGGGAGGGATAAATGCGCAAACTGTAAAAACAAGATCGGTAGGTCCGAGTGGTTTCTCCCAGGAAATGCGATCCAAAATCCACTTCTTCGGCCATGCTTTGGTACTTGGGGTCGTGCAAGTCCCCTTTGCCGAGAAAAATGGCAGTGGGGCCGTTGACCTGGAACGAATAGGCTTGACCGCAAGTATTCTTGAGCACAGCAATAATGCCGTTAATGCCGGGAGGTAAAAGCTCGGTCAGGTACGAGTCCCAGGGCAGCGATCCGAGAATGACCCCCGTCAACGAACGATTCTGTAGATCAAAGTTGTCGTAGACAGGAGTCATTAGGAGCGAGTGGGGAATATCTTCATTTTCCTCTACCAGTGTGTTTCCGTGATCGCCATGTCGGTTGGGTCCCAGTAGCTTGTCGTACAAAAGTGGATTATCATAGACGGCGGAAAGGGCCGTGTGCTTGGATTCTGTCATGGCATTGAACAAATATTTGTACGCTCTATCCGAGATAATGTTGTAGTTGATGAGGGAGGCATCTGCTGGCGTGGGAGAGACCATCCAGATGGGCACCGTGAGAATGTTGTCATCCTCCACAATGCTACTATTCCCCAACTCGTATTGTTCCATGTCAGCTTTATAGATAAACTCCTCGGGAGCGTCGGTTTGATTGGCTGACACCAACAACTCGCGTTCGTAAGCAGCAAAGATGGACCATCGGCGTCGATCTTCGTAGGTGACCAAGGGTGAAAAGGCAATCATTTCGAGATAGGATTCCACGCGTGCTCCCCTGGCACGGCGTTCAAAGTCTGGAATGGTCACAAAGGGCCAACTGGCTGGCGTAGCTCCCGTGAACGAAGTAATAGTATCCGACATGGATTCCATTGATCCCACAACCGTCTTGGCATGGAACCGACATGCCTCGGCCACAACGCTGGCGTGTTGCTTGAACTGCATTCAAGACAAGGATGTAGAAGATGGTGAGTATAAGCAAGAAAACAACGAGATCACAAATACACCCATCATCATGAAGCACTTACACCGCTTTCAAATTGATTCTTTTGATCATTGTTCAAAAAGGAAACTGTAAACGTCAATACAATGGCCGCCGTGGCCCCAATCATGGCTAGGACGATGAGCATCCACAAGACCACATTCTTGGTATCCTTGCCCACCCAGTGCCAGTGCTTGTCTTCTGCTTCCACTTTGCCATTTCCCTCCAACGTGTTGGCGTCGTGGATGTCCTGAAGATCGTCGTGCGAATGATCATTTGAATGATCCGAACCACCCAATTCGGCATCGGAGTCGTCGTAGTACACGCCTTTGTTCATGGAAAGGTCGTTCATGGTCGTCGTCGTGTAACAGCGTTAGTGGGTAAGTTTTGATGGCAAGTGTTGTGGCACCAAAATATCACGAGATGAGGCTTTCGTGCTGTTTCTATTGCTGAGAAAAAATGAGAATAAACGTTGGATCGATGCTCTGACCGAAAAAGTGCCCTTCTGTATGGTTGGGCACTACTGTTGACCTCAACTTGTGATCGTGTGAAAAAGCGCAAAGATTTCTGCTCAGCTAACTGGTTGACTCGGACTTACGTAAGTACGAAAAGTAATTCTGTGTCTGTAAGGTTCGCACTCCGAGATTACTTGGTGGGCGTACAATATTACTACTCCGTAAGGTTTCCATATTTACCGAATCGGGGTCATTGAGATTACCTAGTAGTTTCTTGTGCCCGGATTGCTTTGTATCAAAACAAATGTACCCGAATGACTAATGAATCTCGAAAAAAGGGCCTCAACCGGCATACTATACTCCAGTAACGGTTCGAGCACCTTCGCAAACGCTTCAGTCGATTGCCAAATCAGAATTGCTTCGCTTTTTGTTACACTCTTACCTATAGTAAATACTCCATCTCAGTGAATTTGTTCCCCATGTTGGTAATACCGTAGGTAGAGCGCACACGTACCTAACTAGTAAAAAAAGTTGGTACTAGCTTCTAGCTAGCTAGTTCATACTGTAGAAGCTTTTGGATTTGTGACCAGTGATGAGTTACTCGAGTAAGTAATAGTACAAGCAAGAGCCTCTTGGCCGAGGATCCGTTGACGAGTGCAAGACCATGCATGCAATCGATGAGAATGATCAATCGTTCCAAACTGAAATAAAAGCACCGACCATCACTTCGTTTTGAATTTCCTCTCATTGTGTGTTGACCGAATCCTACAATACTCATTTTGTCAGGATCAAATAGTCTTCCAAAATTCATCAAAGGCAAACAAGATGAAAGGTCTCTGTTGGAATTTATCGTCGTCCAAAGCGGCCTTGCTAATATCGTCCTTCCTGATCTTGCTCGAATTTGGTCTTGCCGAGATGATTGTTGGATACCAACCACAGGCTCGTGTGACAGATCATGTAAGTGCATGTCTCTGCGTCTCTTCAACAAGCGAGCGCAAACCTGCAATTGAATGGACGCCTGTTTATAAACCTTCTTCATTACTAACCTCCCCTGTATTGCGCAGGCCGCCATTGACCTGGACCAACAACTCTTAGAGTCCCTCTTGGCCGACCAAAATTTGAAGCAGGCTTCGCTCGTTTATAATCAAGGCGCGCATTCGAAGTCCTATGCTTCCATCACATTGGAACAAGGTACAGGCAAGATCGAAACGAACACTGTGTTTCTAGGAACGACCATGAGCGGAAAACCGGTCCAACTCTTGGCCTATCAGGATTACGAGGCTGGAGAAAGGCAAATTAAGTTGCTGTACGCCACGAGCGATGTCTTGTCCGAATACCAGTTTTGTCAAGTGGGTGCCAATAACGAGCCGGTTTTGCATGGATGTTTGCTGGCCAACGGTACCATATCCCTGGATGGGATCAAAAGTGTGGACTTGTCGTATTCGTACAATCCCGACACGGACAATCAAAATGGCCGAACCTTGGCCGGATTCAGTACCAAGGCGGAACCATTAATGGCCAACTGTGGTCCCTCTTGTCCACATGCCGATTATTCCAAATACTACAACTATTATGGTGTACATGATTATGGTCATCAATATATCACGGCGGCATTGGGGCAACGACAAACTCCCTTTGTCCATGGAAATGTCGACTTTAGTACCTATTCCATGCCCGCACTGGAAAAGACGATCCAGATTGCTACCGTCAATCTCAATGTTTGGATGTACATTATTTATGAATTTGAAGATGCCCTCAACGATTGTGCCAAGGGATGTGCCTCGGACGAATGCAAATCCGACCAAGTCAATGCGTGGGACGAAGGAGTGGCCTTTTATGCCGGGTCCTTGGAGGGAGCGGATGGGTCCGGGGATGGGGTCTTGTCGTATGCTTTGGCCGATGAGCTCTGTGTCGACTTCCAAACGTGTGGCGTGGATGGAACGGCAGACACGGGTCATGCCTTTGCCAATCATGAGATTATCCGTCTTTCCGAACCAGCCGTGGATCTGCTCATGAATGACATGTGTGCCGAGACACGCGTCTACATGGAGGAAATTGTGGATCACATGACATCCGTCCTCGTTCAAGCGCTCCTACGATCTACCTACGACACTAGCACGAGTCGGACGGAGGAACTGGACGCCACGGCCAAGAATGTGGCTCGGGGAGAGGCTGCCGCGTATGCGGCCGCCGTCTTGCCCATTCTGCACAATTGCAGTGCCTCCGACGCAGCTGTGGTCTACGAGCAATTGGAATACGACAACAAAGACCAGGATCGTGACTATGTGGCCATCAAAAGCATTCTCGAAAAACACTACGAGTGCATGGGAATCACCTGCGAACAAGTGGGGGGTCTTTGGGACCCCACGACCCAATCGTACCGGAAGGATGCCTCGCCTTGCGCTAGTAGCCCACAGGACTCGGACGATAAGCAGGTTGCCATCATTGGGGGATGCATGCTGGTGGGGGGAGCTGCTCTCGTCGTACTCGCGGCCTTACTAATAGCTGTTCGCCAAAGAAGAAACAGCAGCAAGGAAGTGCAACAAAAAAAAGAAGTAGAAAATGGAAAACGAGGATAAGTGAATAGATATTTTATTTTAAGAACAAATTTACACGGATTTCATGAGCGAGCTTCGTATGCGAAGCATGGAAGTGATCTGGCTCAGACTTCCATTTGAAAGGCCAAAAAATCGGCTGTCTTCCTACAATATTAAAATACCATGCAATCCACTTGGACCATACAAAGTAGGGGACAGCTTTAATAGCTAGCTTTATTTTGAGATTTTTATACACCATTGTAATCATTCGTTCCGTAAAAAATCAAATGCCACACCCACGCGGGAACTTAAAACCCGCTCACTCTAGTAGAGACAATCCGACGGAATTTTTTGCTCTACTTCCTTCGCAAGCTGAGGATTCTTCTTTTCCAATCGCGTACGGACTAAACTTGCAACTTGACGAAGACAACTTATGGTCGATTCCGTCAACTTTTGCTCCCGTGCCACGTTGACATTCAGTGTCGACAATTCCTCTTCGATTTTCACACACCCTGTTTCAAATTCGTCTTTGGTCTTGTTGAGCTTGTCATTGATTTGCTTAAGTTTCTTCTCCCGGCCCGAAACCTCGCGCAAAGCAGTTTCACGGATCTTTGTCCCGCCTTCCATTCTCCGATTGGCGGCCTCAAGGCGATCGATCTGCTTCTGTATTTTTTCATTCGACAATTCATAATAGGCCATTTTGTCCTTCAGAGATTGTTCAGCATCAGCGCGGTCGTCGCCTTCATCGACATCGATAATCTCTACCGGTGTTGGAATAAAATTCGGAACACCCAAGCTCAAGTCCCGTTGCAGCCTGTCCTGAAATTCTAGTTGCTTTTGTTTCAAGGTCTCTTGGATTTTCCGGATATCCTTGGCAGTTTCCTTTTCGATATCGGCGATACGATGGCGTTGAACCA
>Ga0163149_10006936_pt1 | contig 11496 bp, 18 predicted proteins | sample OliLakLV19MP5G1_FD_148604 | JGI IMG/M metagenome (GOLD analysis project Ga0163149, IMG submission 148604) | Freshwater microbial mat bacterial communities from Lake Vanda, McMurdo Dry Valleys, Antarctica - Oligotrophic Lake LV.19.MP5.G1 | ecosystem: Environmental > Aquatic > Freshwater > Lake >...
GGTTAAGGTTTTGCCCGTTGCTTCGTAATCTTCAATTAGGAGTTCCAATACCTCTTGGGCATTAGCGATCAAATCTTCGTATGTCTAAACAACCTTAAAATATCGCTGTAGTTCGTGGGCAAATTCAGGTAGCTCCACCAAATAGCAATCATCTTCGTCTGACCAGATAATATTAATGCGGTACTTGTGCTTCATTATTCTCTTCAAAACCTAGCTCGATACAATGGGCGTGATTTGCAGGAAAATCCGAGATAGCGAGAGAAAATTTGATGTTTACCTAAACAATTACACTCTCTTTGGTAATCTGAATATATTCTAATTTCACAGAATTTTTCCACCTCTAAATAATCTGTTGATGATTTATGAGTCCTAGTATAAACTAGGGTTAGAGATAGCCAATAAATAATCGATCCTTTAGTTATTCTAAAATTCTTAGGATTACCCATTGAGATTAGCGGTAAACTTTCTTAAGTCATAGGATCAATTATTTCTTGATGGTCTCTTATTCAATTATCCTTGAAGAAAGTAGGCAAATTATGGCAAGTATCGAAGTCATTATCCGAGACGACCAAGGTAAGATTTTGCGTCAATCTGTGGATGAGGATGTGAAGCTATCGTCTCTGAGTTTGAGAGGAGTAGAATCAGCAGTGGAAAGATGAAGACACAAGGTCTTACCAAAAGTAGAAGTAACCTTACTAGAAGCGGCACAACAGGAATTCACTGAGGCGCAAAAAGTAAACTTAATTTACGACGGAACGGACATCGTTCGGTGATTATAAAGACGTTGCATGGCTCATTCCAATTTGAGCAACAGATGTACCAACAATCAGGACATAGTGTTGGCTTTATGGAACTGACGGATAGTCAAGAAGAGAACTATGTGAGTCGTGGGATTCAAGAATTCATCGCCTACTACAGCAATCGTTTGAGTTATGAAGATTTGAGTGAGTTGATTCAGCGTACTAGTGGGGCAGACTTGATCAGTAGCCAAGGTGCTTGGAATATTGTCCAACAGAATGTACAACACTTGAGTGACCAGTTATCAGAACAATTTACAGCAACGCCAAAAACGGAAAGGTCGCCTTTAAAGTACCAGTTATCTGAATCGCTAGACTTATCTGATAGAACCCACATTCCGCTCGTAATGGAAGAGGAAAATAATTAAAATTCAAAACAACCGTTTAGCAATGGTTTCAAGGATCTATCTAAAAATATATGATTCTCAATAAATTAGCATTATTGAGAATAGAGTGAATTTTGATCGCTGAAATCCCTATTGCCTCGTTGTAATTATTTCTGACCTCTTTTACGAGCGGAATGTCTGATAGAAGTTCACCAGAAATCCTTTTGTTTGATGATGGGATTCTGGTTAAAGCCCAGAAAGAGAAACGAGAGAAGCCAACTCCAGAATTGGTTGAATCAATAGCTATAGAGAACTCTGGACGAGAGAAAACAAACGTTTTGAGTGATGTCATTATACTTCAAATTGAACTGGGTAAATTTGAATATTTATTGCCATCGATTAATACGGATGGGACGTTCCGAATTCCGATAGAAGACATGATTCTTCAACGCCTTCATCACCACTATGGTTCTTGGACGAAACCTCTGCCATTAGTAGTTATCAGTGATGGTGCAAGAGTCATTCGCCAACGCATTGAACGCATGTTTGGGCTAGGCATCTGCGTGATTTTAGATTGGTATCATTTGAGTAAAAAGATCCGAGACCTAATGTCGATGATCGCCCAAAATAAGACAGATAAGGCCTCTCATATTAAGGTGCTGTTGCACTTACTATGGCAAGGGAAAGTGAAAGAAGCGATGATCTACCTAAAAACCCAAGTCACTGTCCGCAACTCGACTAAACATCAAGAGTTGCTGACCTATTTAGACAAACATCAAGCTGAAATCATTGATTACGAACGCCGCAAGCAGGCTGGCAAGTCTATTGGCAGTGGTCGGATGGAAAAAGCCGTAGACCAAGTGATTGGGCATCGGCAGAAGCGCAAGGGCATGAGTTGGAGACCGCAAGACAGTCGAGCATTAGCCTTACTCAAAGTACTGGAACTCAATTAGGGCTGGCATGATTTCTGGTTCTCCAGTACTACTAATTAGTCAACAGATTATTTAGAGGTGGAAAAACTGTGATCGCCGAATCAGCTCTTAAAAATAGAACTGCGATGAGATTTTCTAGAAAACCTTTCTGCACTTTGTTGATACTTCATCACGGAGAGGCTTTCTAGAACAAAGATTTTTGTAGCAGGGTAAATATTCTCATTCCATGAGGGGATCTTCGCTATCCTGATATTCTTGCTCTCCTTGCCTATTGATTTCCTTCCAAAAAGTGATCGCTTGCCCAACATCGGCACTTACTCGCTCAATATTAGCTATATGCTGCTTATTGAGCCGTTCGATCTCTTCTCTGATCCAAGCCTTAATCCATTCTGCTTTTGCCTTTTCTGCTTGATTTGCGGTCATGCCTGCAACATTTACCGTTGGAGATGGTACACGATTGGGAACATTCTCAATTGCTTGTTCATGCTCCCGTTCAACTTTGGAAATGATTTCTATCCCCATTCCTTCAATCTTTTTAATAGTTAGTTTAGCAAAGTTTATTTGGGCAACAGCTTGAGCTTGTGAGGCACTGCGGATACTACGAGATGGACGAGGGCTGGAAATGTATTGAACCAAGGCTTGAATACGTTCAATTTTTAGGGCTTCTATCGCAGGAATCTCTAAGGGATGGAGATCGCGTTCATAATCATTGAGTAAACGCTCCGAGGCTTCAGGTACATCAAACCTATCACTTTGAACCTTCGCAATCACCAAATTCACCATGACAGGGAAAATCGCACTAGCAGAGGCGATTGGCAACCCCGCAGGCAAGGTCAATAAGAAGCCAATCACCCCTTCTACTACTACGGCGGCAACTGCCATTAAGAGATCGGGATTAGACTGTTTGCCTAGATATTCGCCTTCGCGAGATTTTACCGTTTCGATTTTGGACTGAAGATAGATTTTATTGAGATTCATGTGTTTCTCCTTAAGTGATTAATCTAGACAACCAGAAAGTTACTGTGTAACATTTACTCTGTTTTAAGCCTGACTTTCCGTTTCAATACGAGCGATCTCATCAAGGGCTAAACGGCGCATTTGCCGCTTTGTCATGAAACTCTCGAGGTACTTGTCTGTTAGCACCGCAAAAATGCCACCAGTAATTGCACTCACCCCAACTTGAATGGGATTACGCCCTGTAGAATCGCCAAAATTACCAAGAGCAGTGCCAATAGCTAAAGCCCCAAAAGCTCCAATCGCAACTGTCAAGATATTTTTGATAGGCTTAGACCAAGCAGAGTCTGCGATCCGTTCTAAAGCTTCATGGCGTTCTCCAGACTCGTCAGAGATAGCTTTATTTTGAAGGTATTGAGAAATACTAGCTAGATCTCCTCCCAATCGTTCTTGTTCCTTTTGTGATAAGTTGCGCCAAGAGTCAATTTTTTGCAGATAGGGATAATTTTCTACTAGAACTGTCTCTGGGTTAATGTACTGCTCTTTCATGTTGGTGATTCTTTGATATAAAGGTTTGAAGAAATCTATGAATGTTGCTAAAAATAACGTTAAAGCTGACGTGCTAAGTCAACGGCTTCACGGATGCACTTATCTTGTTCTGCTACTGTACAAATCTGAAGATTTTTGAGTTCAGATCGCTTAGCATTCATCTCATCAAGTTGCTGGCGGAGATCTCCTGTAGGGCCAATTAAAACAACTGAGCCTCGTTGCTTTTGCACTGCCGCAATTTTGTCGGCAAGTAAATCAAAATTCAGGGGTGGAAGGTTTGGACCAGGTTCTGCTGCTTGGAGATAGCTCAACACAACTACAGCGTCGTTATTGCCTTGTTTGCGCTGTGCCGAAATACTGTTATTGATTCGATCAAATAAGAGCATTGGTGACGTACCTTGAGATTTGCCTAAACGTCCAGCAATTTTTTTGTTGCGGTACTCATCACAATGAAGAAATAGGGTTGTGGGAGAGCCAACTTTGCTATTGCGCGTGATTTCAGTAGTTTCGGCATAGGGAATATTGGCGAAGGTATCTCCAGAGCGCAATCGTTGGATGGTATTACGGCAGACATTTTCTCCTACGCTGACATCAGCGATCGCTGAAGCAGAGGAATCTAAACTTAGAATCACAATCGCTCGCTTGGTTGTCATTTCAGAATGAATTGGTATTGCGATCGCAATTAGAGCAAAAGTGAGACCGAAATAAGTCCAAGGAGAAGTCCAAAAATTATGGTCTTTAGATGGACGGCGTAACGCTTTTGTCTGATTGCGTGGTTGGCGATTCAATCCGCGATCACGCAAATGTCTAGGCTGACGGTGATTCATAAAAGACCTCAAATTTGCTATTGACAATTGAAGTTGGGATATAGCTCTTGGAGCGCTTGAACAGGCGTGGCGATCGCCAAAGCTGTAAATTTTGTAATTACAGCTTTATTGATTCCGATCAGTTTGCCCTCGCTGTCTAGCAGGGGGCTGCCAGAACTACCAGGAGCGATCGCGGCAGTGTGGAACAAATTCAACTTTCCTTCTTGTCGGCTGACGATGCCATTGGTGAAGGTGTGTTCCATACCTAGAGGACTGCCTAGTGCATATACGATCTCTCCAGAACGAAGAGATTGGGTATTTATGGGTATGCATGACACAGGAGCAGCAATACTAATGATTGCGAGATCGCTCTGTTCATCTTTACGAATCACTTTGGCATCAAATTGCCTGTTGTCTGAAATTTTGATGCGGATAACTGCAAAATCTTTGACAACGTGGTGATTGGTTACACCAGTCCCATTTTGATCAATAAAAAATCCTGAACCTTGTGAACCATCTAGGTTATAAATAGTAAAAACCGCAGGATTAACCGCAGCATAGATATGTTTAGGACTTTTAGTGATCTCTTCTTTAGGTTGTTTAGGTTGTTTAGGTTGTTTAGGTTGTTTAGGTTGTTTAGGTGCTGGCGACGTAGGCTGAGACTCAATATCATCAGATTTGCGACTAATATTGGGCTGGGAAGTAGCCATCATGTGACCTTGTAAAAATGTCGATAGACTATAAGCTGCTAGTAGAGAGATAGCGACAAAACCAATGCTCCAATACCAAGCTGGCGAGAACGAGGGAGCATCGCCAGTGATTTTGCTTTGGGGTTGGGCATCTATTTCTACTGGAGGTGTTCTGGAGTTGGAGCGAGGGCGACGTGTAGCCATAAATTTAATTGTTAAAATTTGTGGTGTCATATTAATTGAGAAAGATACAAAGCCTTTCCCTCAACCCCAAGTCAAAGGGATTGTTGGAAAATCATGCTCAGGAGAGATTTGAACTGTTGTTGATGGCTTTAAATTTTTTGGGCGGTTGTTTTCAAATGTCGAATCTAGTTGAACTTGAGCTAGAACATCTTCCTCGTCACTTAAAATTTCATCGGCGAAACGCTCGGATTCACTTGCCATGAAAGCTCCAACAAAGCAGGCAAATGCTAAACCAAATGAAAGTTGTTTCCAAGTTTTGTTTGGTAAATCTACGCAAATGACTGCTCCATAGATAACTAAGCCGATTCCCATAGATAACAATTTAGACATCTGTGAATAGTGCTTACTTGCATGCATCTTTTGATTAACCATAAGAACCTCCAATGATTGACCCAAAGGTTATAGATAAAAGCCTTAAACCAAATGCCCACTTAATATCAGCAACTTTACTGGAAGTGTACAGGTATAGAAATAAGGGAAAGACAAGAAGAACAAATACGAGCAGCACACCAACACGCCAGTCCAGTATTGCCTTGTTAAGCAGAAATCTGCCAAATATGGATGTGAATAAGGTCGAACCAGTCACCCACAAGCAAGCATCGATACATACACCAGAGATTCTGGCAGGCAAACGAAGTTTCTTAATTTGTCGCTCAGAATCATAAGTAGAGTGCGACTTATCTTTTGGAAAGTAAAGGGGAACAATTTTTTTGCCCCCAAAAGGCTGTTGAACTTCAACATAAGTTCTATGATTCGCCGACATTTGACTATCGTCATCATCACTAATTCTCATATTTACACCCCACACTAGATGCTCCAGCTAGTGAAGCGATCTCTAGTCTTATACCTACTTCTAGTAGATAGGGTATGGGGAGAACATCACTACTAGTGGTGGGTTTCCCTCTATGGTCAGCACAGTTTTTGATGGTAGGATCATTCATGTCGATACACATTCCTGAGTTTCAAGCGCGGGATTGCTGTTTCAGATATCAAAGCACCGAACTTAGTTAGCGCTAAGCTTGGTGCTTTTTAATTTAGCATAATTGAAATCAAAATTACAACTAAATTGCAATTTTATAAAACAATAAATGACAGTTTTAATATGATGTAAAACGCTATTATGATAATAAATCTTATTTGTCAAGGCTTACACTCGTTTTACACGTAGTTTTACATCGATAAATTTGTTTAAAAAAGGTCAATTTTATTTCTGGGTGTGGAATAAATGAGGGGTAGAGTGACAATATTTTACAATCATACAAATAAATTTTAGTCATTAGGAACAAAAATAATGGTGTGACCATCATTAGATACACCATTTGTAATAATCTTGAAACGATAGCTATAATCGGCGTATCTAAGTACTAAGTTAATGCAAGTGGGTGTAGCTATCAAAGCTGTATAAGCATAAATTTGGTAGAGTATATTGGCAACTAGGTAATGTCTGATCAAGATCTCCCAATATTTCATTCGATACAGTTTTAGGCTAAGTAAATGATGTAAAATTTTTTGCTTGTTTGGTAAGTACTGTTGTCAAACTTCATGGTTAAGGTTAATCTGTCATGGCAAAAGTAATAAAACTTAGTTTTACTACTTTTATGCTCTTGATGTTTAAACGTAACCTTTGTCTGGCAAAGCGGTTAATTTGTAAATTCAATAAGGAGGTAAGTGATCTCTGTGGCACGTCCAAAAAGAATTCGTCCTGAAGAAATTGATTCTCAATCTAAATTTATTAGTATTACTAAAGACTTTCTTAATAAAGAAGGCGGAACAAGTAAAGACTTAGAAGCTGCGCTCAAAAGGGAAAATGTAGAGACACAGTCCAAATTTGTTTTGACTGTTGAGGAATATCTTGTCAAGGCAAGATGGACAAAAGCTCAATTTATGGCAGAAATGCAAGTTGGAGAGTCACAATTTTATCGGTGGGCAAGAGGTGAAAACATCCCAACAAAAGCAATCATTAATCGGGCAGCAGTTACTCTAGCAAGTCGTTTTGATGTACTTGATCGGGAATTACCTCATAATCCTTTCCCAATGTCTGACAAAATTGACGGCTTGTTGAATGAACTCCTTGTCGCATCAGGCTATAGTGCAAGTATAACAGGGGATCCTTTAGACTCTAGTTGGCAGGATATTTTGAAAGATCGTTCGTGGACAATTGGATATACCTTAGTCCCCCTAAGTTGGGCAAAACCTCCCGAAAGAAAAAATGGCAACCCAACAGGTATTGCCATTGAATGCGCTGAAAGAGTGGGTAAGTTGCTTGGAATAACTACCGAATGGAAGTTTTTGACTTGGCAGGAAATGCCTCGTGCGATTGCTGAACGCGAGGTTCATGGAATTGCTCCTTTTATGTTGACTGCTCCAGGAAGAGTATTAGACTATCGGTTATCTGATCCATGGACTAAATGGATGAAGATGGAAAAGGAGACGAGAGAACCGTCAATCAAACTAGCTGGAGTCACTCTATTTAATAAAATCAAAAAAGAAGTTTCTTTGGAAGATTTATCAGTTGAACATGTTCAACTAGTCTATGTAGACAATGAAATAGGAGAGATAATAGTTGCTCTGCTTGACAATACTTACGATAGTTTCAAATGTAAAACCTTGCAAGAAGCTATCGCTTATTTGGATTCTTTTAAGAATGATAAAGGTGGAACTATTCCCATTATATGTTCAGATGGAGTTTTTTGTAGAGAACTCAGTTCTAATGAGGTTTACGCTAAAAGTATCTCTACAACCAGTGAATGGCAATATGTCACGATAGGAGAGTTGGAAAAGTATAGGTTTAATCCAGCATTTGCTTTTCATCCAAGCGAAGAAAAACTAACTGCGGCTGTTAACTCTGTACTTAAATTGATCAATTAATCTACTTTGCACAAAAATATAACAAAAAATCAGTGTATGAAAAGCTCATCTAATCAATTGGTAGAAAATATAGTTAATCATGAGGAATCAATTCTCAAAAACTTAACTGTTGAAGCTTCCTTGTCCAATCTTACTAACAACGTCGAAGGCTTAAAGCGTTTCGCTGAAGCTTTTCACTTTGTCCGCTATGACTTCTGTCATCTTAACTTCATTGTCGGAGAGAGATGTTGTAACAATGAATTTCTTTGGTCGGGTCTGGCAGTAAACTTATACGAAGAAATGGGTGGAAAAAGTGGACAGAGTCACAATCAATTGTATCGAGATTTTTTAGCCTCAGTTAGTTCTCAAGTTGAAGTTTCTTTAGAAGAACCTCCTTTTGCTCGTCAATTTAACCTAGCTTGGCAAACTTATTGTCGTCAAGCTCCGCTTGCTGAAGCTCTGTTTGCGATCGCAATTTATGAAGCTCTTGATGTGCCCGATTATCAACTCTTGCTGCGCGTGATGAGAGAATCAGGTGTCCCACAACAAGGTCTAAAATTTTTCCATGTTCACGCAGTTGCAACTCACTTCGATCTATTTGAAGATATCGTATCTTGGCTTAGAGATCAGGAGGATGGAGAAACGACATTTGCGCGAGCAAAAGAATTCGTTTTTCAGACGAATACACAGATGTGGCTTGGACTTATAGCCAATCTACAAGGACAGTCTACATCTCAACTCGCACCCATATATGCCCTTGGAGAAGTTTAATGAGCACTAAAAATGTCAGAAATCGATGGTTTGCGATCGCCATTTCCTTAATCATGATTTGCTTGGTAGGGCTAACCGCTTGCACCAAAGATACAACATCGCAAGGCAGTACCGATGTCTCAACACTAGGACAAATTGCTGCCAGTAACAAAATCAAAGTGGGATATATCGTATTCCCACCTGCGATCGTCAAAAATCCAACTACTAATGAGCTAAGTGGGCATTTCGTTGATACTATCAAAGAAATTGCTCGTCTAAACAAATGGGAAATTGATTTCGTTGAGACAGATTTTGCGGGTTTTACCACAGGGCTTAACTCTAAGCGTTTTGATGTCTCGATCGCACCAACTTTTGTCACCGTACCTAGAGCATTGGCAGTCTATTTTACTAGACCACTTATGTATGTTGGTAATAGTGCGATCGTGCGTACCAATGAAACTCGATTTACCAGCGTAGAGAGTATCGATCAACCTGAAGTAACTATTGCAGTGACACAGGGTGAAGCAGGTGATGAATATGTTAAAGCAAACTTCAAAAAAGCAAAAATCACCCGATTCTCTGGAGGCGATCAATCCCTTGCATTCCAAGCAGTAGTCAGTGGACGTGCAGACATCGCTCTTGGCGATGCCTATGTCACCTCTCAATTTACTAAGGCAAACCAAGCCAAAGTCAAAGACCTATTTGCTGATGCCCCTTATAACTTAACACCAGTCTCGTGGGCAGTTCGACGTGGTGACGATGAAACCCTTAACTTTATCAATAGCAGCCTTGATGCTTTTGACTATCAAGGACGCTTAATTGAATGGGAAAAGAAAGCTGGAGCAAACTGGCTACACCTCAAAAAAATCTGGGAACTTACTAGCAAATAAGCGACACATTAATCAATGGAATGGAATCTCTCAATAATTTGGAATAATTTAGTACCGCTTTTACTAGCTTTTCTAAGAACTATCGGCATTAGTGCAGGTAGCATTATCTTTGGGACTCTAATTGGAGTTTTATTGGGAGTTCTATCATTGATTTCATTAGGTTTCTTGTCTTGGTTTGCCAAGATATTTATTGAGCTTTTTCTCGCACTGCCTACACTGATTGTACTTATCTGGCTATACTACAGCCTCCCTTTGATGATCCCCAATTTTTTGCTGGATGGACAGAGTTGTGCCGTGCTAGGACTCAGCTTAAGTCTCTCAGCATTTGTTGCTGAAATTATACGCGGTGGCATCAACTCAGTGCCACTTGGCGATCTTGAAGTTGCTTACTGTACGGGGATGTCAAGATTTCAAGCAATCCGCTATATCTTAATCCCTCAGGTTATCAGAAAATCTTGGCTTCCGCTAATGGGGCAATATATTACGACTTATAAATTTTCGACACTTGCCTCAGTAATCGCTGTTCCTGAAATCTTACATACCGCAAACTCAATAATTGCCCAGACCTATCGACCATTAGAGATTTATTCAGCAGTAGCAGTGATGTTTGTTGTTACGGTTATCCCTCTTAATCTCTTGCTGCGCCGAATTCAAAGGGTCGAACAGTTAGGTGGCATCGAAAGGATTTAAAAACAATGACTAACAGATTTCTTTGTATTAATAATCTAGAAAAAAAGTTTAAACGCTCTATCGTCCTCAGTAATATTTCGTTTGAGATCGCGAGAGGAGAAAGTTTAGTTATTCAGGGAGAAAGTGGATGCGGAAAAACTTCTTTATTACGATGTATTGCTTTAATGGATGGTATAGATGATGGTCAAATCATTTTTGATGGGGAAGTAGTTTCTAAACAAGGCTATACCAAACGCTTTTCTAGCTCGAATGAGTTAGCTATAGGAATGGTTTTTCAGCAACTATACTTATGGCAACACATGAGCATTTTAGAAAATGTTGCTCTCCCACTTTGGCTTCGCAATGGCAAGAATCGAAAACTTGCAGAAGAAGCAGCCAAGGAACAACTATCTCAACTAGGAATTGCCGAAAAATTCAACGAATACCCAAATCAGTTATCTGGAGGACAAAGGCAGAGGGCTGCCCTAGCTCGTGCGCTTGTACATTCTCCTAAACTTCTCCTCTTAGATGAAATTACTGCTAATCTGGATTCCGAAAACGCTCTAAAAGTGATGGGTATTATAGAAAAAATCATTGCAAAAGGTACGTCAGTAATACAAGTGACACATTCTAATCTGTTCTCAAGAATCTGGTCACACACCCTACTTTTTGACGGCATCACATGGAAGCTTGAAAAATTATCGTAAATTAATTCACTCTCTAGCTTGTGCTGTTTTGCTAAATTCGCAAAGGAGATCGGAAGAAACCCATAGCTTAGCGATCGCCTATAATACCAACCAGATAGCTAGGACACATTTGGGGTTACCAATGCTACAAATTGATCTCAAACATCTACCCACCAGCGATGAATTACCTGATTCTGATGATACACCTGTGGATAACGAAGACCAGAATTTTTCCACCTCTAAATAATCTGTTGATGATTTATGAGTCCTAGTATAAACTAGGGTTATTCAATTATCCTTGAAGAAAGTAGGCAAATCATGGCAAGTATCGAAGTCATTATCCGAGACGACCAAGGTA
>Ga0163149_10006938_pt1 | contig 11496 bp, 8 predicted proteins | sample OliLakLV19MP5G1_FD_148604 | JGI IMG/M metagenome (GOLD analysis project Ga0163149, IMG submission 148604) | Freshwater microbial mat bacterial communities from Lake Vanda, McMurdo Dry Valleys, Antarctica - Oligotrophic Lake LV.19.MP5.G1 | ecosystem: Environmental > Aquatic > Freshwater > Lake >...
GTTAATATCCTAATTAATAACCTAATTAAAAGTGTTTTAGTATAGTAGGAAACATTTTGAGGTGTTTAGGCCCCCTTATGAAGGAAGATTCAAAATCCTTATCGAGGCTTTTTATCCAATACACGATTACTTCTATCTTGTAGTTCTTCAGCGGCTTGCTCTATGCCCAAAGCTTTTGCCAAGGGCACAAAGAAATATAAAGTCTCCTTGGCTATTTTCTCTTGTTTCTCATACTTAGCGTGGCCTTCAATGGTGCGCATGTTGTGCATACGGTCTGCTATCTTTACATACAAGGCTCGTTTGTCAGTTGCTTCTAGCAACATCCGCATGTTCTCATCTTCATTTAATTTTCCTCTGTAAAAACTATTTTTAAAGCTTTCCAAATGGGTCACGGAATCTACGATATTTACCACTTCGGGGCCAAACATCATATCAATGTTTTCCAACAACATAGGTGTATCTTCCACTGTGTCATGCAACAACCCTCCTATGATAGTAGCTTCCTCTTGATTCCAAGCAAGTACAATCTGCGCAACTGCCAAAGGATGTAAATAATAAGGTTCTCCGGAATGTCTATTTCTAGCGCCATGATACCATTTGATCAGTTCAAGAGCTGTTTTGATATGCTCTATGTTAGCAGATGACTTTTGTTCTACAGCAGTTAGGAACTCTTGTTCTTGCTTCTGAGCACCTGGATACTGGTCGTTGGCTCTTACCAATGCTGCTCCCAACTCCATAGCAGGATTGTCCATATCTTTGGGACGGATCTCATTCAGGTCTGCAGGCACCACATAGGAGTAATAATCATAAGCAGTTTGCTTACTGATATCTACATTGGTATAGCCGTAATGTGCTTTGATAATCCGTTGATTCTCAACCAGCAAAAGTTCTTTGGCATTGGTTGGGTTAGGCAAACTAGAACTACTCATCTCCGCTGTATAACTCTTGGCCAACTCCGGTATATCGTTCGCTTGTTGTGTGATGGTAAACCGAACAGCTGGAATATGTTTGATATAGTCGTTGGTTCTATTCACTGAAGGCATCGGATAAGTCAATTGCGAATCCTGTACCCCTAGATAACAAGCTGTTTGCGGAGTATCGCTATTGTTCGGTAAAGCCAGCATAGTATACTTCAAAAGTTTTACCAGCTGGGTTGGATCACAAACAATCTGTTGATGCTTGGTTTGCTCGAGGTAATGTACTTTCCGATTAGGCAACTGCTCTTGAAGTTGTTCAAGCAGCTGATCTATAGCGATAGGCTTAAGCTCTAAACGAAGGTAATCTGTTGCCCGGTGGTCTATTTTGGTTAGATTCAGTGCCATAGTGGAAAGCTTTGACTCCACATCTTGTAAAGTATGCGCTAGAGAAGTTGCTTGCGGAAAATCTACTTGTAGTTGGGATCTCCCCTCCTTGAGTTCTTTTACAAACTCAGGTAACTTCTGGATCTGAGCACTTCTCAGAGTTGCTAGCAAGCGCATCTTTTCTTTGAACGTTTCTAAGTGGGCTTGTCTAGTTTCTTGCTCTGTAACTGCTAGACTTTGATGGTCCGTAGCAAGCCGATCATACCGCTGTTGTCTTCTACGAGCGAAAAGGAGGCCGATGAGTATACCAAAGATGCCTTGGTAGATCATTAAATACTTGTCTGTAAAGCTAAGAGATATAGCAAACGAGCCAATAACCAACTTATAAAAAGCGAAACCTAAGCTGATACCTAGTATACCCACGATGGTAGCAGTAAACCAATCCAACAGCACGAATAACAAAATGATAATCCCAAAGATATTGACAACCCATTCTATGCTAGCACCTGTCAACAACAGCATGAGGGTACTTGTGAATGGCAAGCAGTACATGACGGTGAAATGCCAAAAGGTAGGCATGTAGGGGAGCAAGGATGAACTCCATTTTTCTTTGACAATAAGTAAAACACAGAGCACTCCTCCAATAAGTCTGAGATACAGCATGAAATCTTCATACTGAGGAAGTGTGGGTGTCCAGATAAAGTAAGGGATTGTGTAGTTGATTAAAAGGAATATTCCAAACAATATATAAGGAGCTCCATAAGTGGCCACTTGGTGTTGAGAATAAGCAACAATACGTTGAGGAGTAGGTATTAGGAATCTGAATGCATTGCCAACGCTATCCTTATGCAATTTCCAGATAGATTCTTGTCCGTTGGTATTCCTAATAGCAAACCCTTTATTTTGCATAATATGAACGCATAAAAAGGCAAATAGGTTGGCAGTAGCACTAATTGGCGTAGTTAAATATTCATAATCTAGAGGAAGTGTAAGTTTAGCAATAATAAATGTTATGAGGGCAACAAAAAAAGCTGCATAAAAGCTTGTTTTATCTACTTTTAATCCTAAAATGCCTGCTATAAGAGGAGTAGCAAGTACAGGACCTGTAAGGCTTAGGGTTATAAATTTTAAGTTTAAGAAACTACTACTATGCAAAGCAATGACTATAGCCCCTATACTCATGAAAATAGTACTGAATTTAGCCCAGATTAGTTCATCAATAACTAGGTTAAACCTGGCGGCAATGGGTTTTACAACATCGCGCGCAAAGATCAAGCCACTAACATGTAGATAGGAATCAGCACTAGACATGATTACGGCTAGGGTACCAGATATAGCCAATCCTTTGAGTCCAATAGGTAAAAGCTCTTGGACCAGGTGTGGAAATATAAGCTTAGCATCAATGTGAGGATAAAGTACCAAGCCCCCTAAGCCAATCAACATACTTAGGATCCGGAACATAGAGTCAAAAGCAGCTACAGCAAAAAATTGATTGCGCAATTGTTGGCCATTTCTCGCCATGAGTAACCTTTGGATAGAAGCAGGTTTTATTATTTCAACAAAAAAGACACTCCACATAACAAAAAGAGTGAAATATTGAGGGGATTTTTTATGGCCAATAACAATAAACTTCTCGGCAGGTACTTGTAAAAATAAGTTGGGAAGCCCACCTACCTTATTAATTATCTTATAAACTAACAAGGGCATTAAAAGAAATAATACCACAAACTGGAATATGTCGGTGGTAGTAACTGCTTTAATACCTCCATAAGCTGCATAGAGTGCGATCAAGAACCCACCTATAATGATACTCCACGTAAAATCGATCTGTAATAAATTCTGACAAATAAGTCCCAGAGCTATTAATTGAATACCCGTTGCAAAAAGTGCATAGAGTATGCTTAGTATCCCTGCAATTACACCACTCAGCTTACCATAAAGCTTTTCCATTATATCTCCCACGGTTAGGCATCCATCGAAATACTTCATTTTGGGTGCAATAAATAGCGCCGTCCATATAAAGGAGATACTTAACCCGAAAAGGGCTACCGTCATGGCAATTCCATTGGTAAATACTTCTCTGGGATCACCTAGAATAGAACCTCCCCCTATATCAGTAGCCAAGTAGGTAAGCACTAGGGCTATGGTCCCAAACGACTTATTGGCAAGCGCATACTCTCGAATATCCTTAATTCCCCTACCTGCACGAAAGCCGATGAATAAGGTGATGGCTAAAAAAGCATAAACAATCAGGTAATCTATACTAAGGTATTGCATGGGTGATAAGCTGGTTTGTTAGGTAGCTAATTTAAGTAAAAAACATTCTGATTCTAACTTTTTACCTAAAAGTGTCTTACACGTGTTATAAAGATCTTCCTTCCATCTCCCTAGGAATAGGAATATGCATAGCCTGTAATATAGTAGGAGCAACATTTATCAGGGTGCCAATCCTTACAGGATGCTGATAGGTAGGATCTATACGTACAAAAGGTACTGGGTTAGTTGTATGCGCTGTATAAGGGCTACCATCCTCCTGGAGCATCTGCTCCACGTTGCCATGGTCGCTTACCAAGAAGGTAATATAATTATTCCTTAAAGCATGCTCCACCACCTGACCCACGCAAGTATCTACTACTTCACAAGCCTCTATGGCTGCCTGCCATACGCCTGTATGACCTACCATATCGGGATTGGCGAAATTTAGACATATAAAATCAAACTGCCGCTTATCGAGTAAAGGTGTGACCTTGCTGGTAATATCACCGGCACGCATGGCAGGCACCAAATCATAGGTAGCCACTTGGGGTGATGGACACAGGATACGTTCCTCTCCTGGGAAAGGCTCTTCCCTCCCGCCCGAGAAAAAATAAGTTACATGCGGGTATTTTTCTGTTTCGGCTATCCGAAGTTGGCTTTTGCCCTGTTGGCTTAATACTTCCCCGAGCGTATTTGTAAGGGCTGATTTATGAAAGATGCTCTGTACATCTCTGAAAGTTTCATCATAGACCGTCAAAGTCAGATAATAAAGGGACAAAGGATGCATCTGATAAGTAGGAAAGGGTGTCTGAGTAAGCGCCTGGGTAATTTGCCGCCCCCTGTCTGTACGAAAGTTGAAGCACAGTACCACATCTCCTGGTTGGATCGCGGCTACAGGCTCTCCAGAAGTCTGTGTTAAAATAATAGGTTGTATAAATTCGTCCGTAATCCCCGCTTTATAGGATTGTTCTATAGCAATCTTCCAGTCTTGTGTAGGATTACCTCTACCCTGTACCAGGGCATCATAGGCTACTTGCACACGCTCCCAACGTTGGTCCCTATCCATGGCATAATAACGCCCCATAATTGTAGCTAGCTTTACATGAGGTTGATAAGGTGTTAGCTGGTCAAGGAATCCAATGGCACTATGGGGAGCTGTATCTCTACCATCCGTAAAAGCATGAACAAACACTGGTAAATCTTCCTGGGCCAATAACGAACATAATCCTTTCAGGTGATCGATATGTGCATGAATGCCTCCATCAGAAACAAGCCCCATCAGATGAATAGGTTTTCCATGCTGCTTCGCATAGGTTAAAGCAGCTAACAAAGTAAGGTTTTTACGAAGCTCACCAGATTGAATAGCTCGATTGATTCTCACCAAATCTTGTGGTATCACCCTACCTGCCCCTAGGTGCATGTGACCTACTTCCGAATTTCCCATCTGCCCATCAGGCAATCCCACCGCAGCACCAGAAGCTTGCAGTAGGCTATGCGGATAATTTTTGTAAAGTTGATTGATATAAGGAGTACGGGCATGCGCAATGGCTGAATATTGGGTTTGCTGCGTAATACCCCAACCATCTAAAATTAGTAGTAAGACTTTTGGATCCATAGGTTAATAATTAGGAAGAACTATTTGAAAGGGTCATTTTTTAACAAAAACCTTGCAAAAAATATCCTTTTACAAACCGCCTTGATTAAAGAGCGTTAAGAAATTCGCCGCGTACCAGGCAAACTGAACCAGCACAGTGGGTAGGCATAGAAGCTTTAGTTTGTGATGGTTCGGTTCAATAGGATAGGAAGAGAATTTTAGCCCTTTAATCACAGCGGAGAGTTTTTTGTCTACTTGTTGGGTGGTTGCCAAAAAGTAGGGCCCTGGGCAGAGAAAAGAATCTTAGAAACCATTAGTAGTAACCTTAAAAGCAAGTTGACTAGCATAAAAAAGGGAAAAACCTCCTAAAACTAGTCTTAACTCACTTCTTTGCTCGTGGTGCCAGGAGCTACTCCTGGCACTAGGCGTGAGGGAAGTAGCTTCCCTCACCACTACGAAATTTTCCAAAGGCGGATTTCCTTCCTCCTCCTTTTTGGCAAACTTTTTGGCAAAAATCCCAATTCCCTTGCAATTATTTGGTCCCTCTTTGATGTGAAACCTGCTTTCTTAACTCCCCCTTAAGTGATCTTAGAGTCCTTAAGCATCAACTACTTAATAATCCCCAACCCAGCATGTCGTATAAAGCTTAAGACCGTATCCTTTTCCACACAGGCAGGTACCTGCTCTTCAATCTGTTGAAGTGCCTCCGCTAAAGGGATGTCTTCTTGAAAAATAAAACTATATATCCATTTAATGGTTTCAATCTGTTGAAAAGTAAAACCCTGTCTTTGAAGACCTACCACATTCAATCCACAATACTTAACAGGTTCCCTAGCTGCTTTGACAAAAGGGGGAATATCTTTTCTCACCAAAGACCCTCCTCCCACCATCGCATGTTCTCCTACCTTGACAAACTGGCGCAAAGCAGCAATACCTCCTATCTTTGCATAGTTCCCTAACTCTACATGACCGGCTAGTTGCACAGCATTGGCTAGGATACAATAGTCTCCTATGATGCAGTCATGGGCTACATGGACATAAGCCATCAACAAAACATGCTTCCCAATAATAGTAGCAGAACCTGCAAAAGTACCTCTATTAATGGTCACAAATTCCCTAACAATCGTGTGATCCCCTATCTCTACCAAGGAGTCTCCCCCCTGAAATTTCAAGTCTTGTGTAATGGTTGAAATGACTGCTCCTGGAAAAATTTGACAATAACGACCTATTCTAGCTCCCGACATAATGGTAACATGTGGCCCAATCCATGTACCATCACCAATCACAACATTGTCTGCAATGGTCGTAAAAGGTCCTATACTAACCTCTTTACCTATCTGTGCATGAGGATGTATCTGATGAAAGGCCTGATCATTCACTCTGTTTAACAATTTGTGCGGTCATGATCGCTTCGCAAGCTAATTTATTACCCACAAACCCTCTTCCTCGCATCTTCACAATACCCCTCTTGACCTCTGTCAACAACTCACAATGCATAATGAAGGTATCTCCGGGTACAACTATCTTCCTAAAGCGACACTGCTCAATAGCCAAAAAATAAGTAGCATAATTTTCTGGGTCTGGTACCCCGCTTAATACCAACACGCCTCCTGTTTGTACAATAGCTTCTATCTGCAACACACCAGGCATAATAGGATTATGAGGGAAGTGGCCTTGGAAAAAAGGCTCGTTGATAGTTACGTTTTTAATGCCTGTTATAGTACGCTTATCTAAATGAATAATTTTATCTACCAGCTGGAAGGGGTACCTATGGGGTAGCATCTTGGTAATGCTCTTAATATCTAAAATAGGCTCTATCGTAGGATCATACGTAGGGATGGTTACACTCTCCTGTTGTAACATGAGCTTACGAAGTTTCCTAACAAAAGCGATGTTAGCTGCGTGCCCAGGTTTATGGGCTACAATATGCCCCTTGATAGGTCTGCCTAATAAAACTAAATCACCAACCAGATCGAGCAATTTGTGCCTAGCGGGCTCATTGGGAAAATGCATCTTCACATTATTCAGTACACCATTTTCTACGTTTAACTTCACCCCCTTTTTACGGAATAGCTTGGATAAATTCTCCAATTCTTGGGGAGATACTTCCTTATCTATGATAACCAAAGCATTATCTACGTTTCCACCACGTATCAACCCATGTTCATATAGCGACTGGATCTCACTTAAGAAAGCAAAGGTTCTATTAGGCGCAATCTCTCGATCATAATCTGATATATTTCCTAAGTAAGCATGTTGGTTACCTAGCGCATTATTCTCAAACCCAATCATGACTGATAACTTATATTCATCCAATGGAAAAGCACTTATTTCGGTGTCCTTATTTTCACTACAGTATACGACCGATTCATTTACTTGGAAGAACCTTCTGGGTAGTCCTTGGTTCACAAGTCCTACTTCCTGAAAAGCCTTTACAAAAGGAGCTGCACTTCCATCTAGGATAGGTACTTCAGGTGCATCTATCTGGATAAGTATATTATCAATCTCTAACCCACCAAGAGCTGACAACAGATGTTCAACCGTATCTACATAAGCCGTATCATGTCGTAAAGTGGTACTTCTCGTCACATCTACCACATGATCTACCAAAGCTTCTACGATAGGTTGGCCTGCTATATCAGTGCGTTGGAATTTAATACCATGATCTGGATCAGCAGGTAAACAGGTTACATTGGCTGTGCAATCTGAATGTATGCCTACCCCTGTAAATGTTACAGGGCTTTGAATGGTGAGTTGCTTTACTTGCATAGGTTTCGTAATTCTATCAATGAAGAATCTAAATATAACGAATAGCTCAATAAGGCCGCTAACTTTTTTAACCTCTTATATATTACTCATGCCTTCGTACAAAACAGTCAGTCATTGCCAGGGAACCAAGTGCCCGTGGCAATAGGCTTTTCCGAGTGACCAAATTTCTGTCATCACAAACATTTATGATGACTTCGTTGCTGAAAACAAGTTCTTCAGTTGCCTAAAGATGGCATATTCTCTTAGAAACTTTTTTCTTTCTATAGCAGGCATCCCCATGAGGGTAATATTACCCGCTTTATAGGACTTAGTAACACCAGCTTGTCCTGCCACCATGGTTTTATCTCCCATTTCTGTATGGCCTGCTACACCTACCTGTCCACCCAGCACACAACTATCCCCTATTTTAGCAGAACCAGCTATCCCTGTAAGGGCTGCTATTACCGTATTTTTGCCAATTTCTACATTGTGGGCTATCTGCACTAGGTTATCGATCTTGGTACCTGCTTGAATTCTTGTATTACCCATGGTAGCTCTATCTACTGTGGTATTGGCTCCTATTTCTACATCATCCTCCAAGATCACATTTCCTATCTGAGGTATCTTTTGATAGCTGCCTGTAGCCTGCGGTGCAAACCCAAATCCATCGCTACCAATGACAGCACCGGCATGGATAATACAATTTTTTCCTACCTGGCAACCAGGATATATCCTAGCGCCACTATAAATGATTGTATTTTCTCCAACCACCGCATGAGCTCCTATGTAGGTATGTGGATAAATCTGCACACCCTTTCCAAGCTGTACATAATCTCCTATATAAGAAAAAGCTCCTCGGTAAATTCCTTCACCTAAGGTTACATGATTGCCCAGGTAATTGGGTTCTTCAATTCCTATTTTAGGGGTATTTAATAAAGATTGATACTTGTTTAATACTTTAGTAAACCCAATATAAGGGTCTTCAACTAAAATGAGGCTGGCTGATAGAGGATGGGCTGGTTTGAACTTTTTATCGATAATAACAGCACTGGCTTGGGTGGTATACAGGTATTTTTCATAACTAGGATTCGCTAAGAAAGTAACACTCCCTGGCGTAGCTTCTTGAATCTTGCATAGACTATCTAGCTGGAGAGCTGCATTACCTATTATTTCTCCTCCTATAAGTTGTGCTATTTCATAGACCGTAAAACCCATATCACGATGTTAACTAGTAAACTACTGGCACTTACATGCTGGCAAAGCTACAACTTAAAAACATAACAATGCACCAACCAATTAGAAAACAAAGTAGAAACTGGCGCGGAAATTTCTTCCGTGCTAGTTAATATCAACTCTTACCTACTTGATGGGCAATATAGGTATCTACTACCTGTAATAATTCCGCAACCCGTGGATCTGCCTGATAAGTATAAACATGCCTGGCAAGTGAGTTACGTATTAAGAAAGTAAGTAATTGACTAGGATTAAGCCCTATTTCAGCAGCCTGATGGAACAAAAAAGAGGAAGGATTCATACCCGCGGTGGTATTAGGATCATTCAAATAGATTGGGCCATCGGTAGATAGTATACCATCTATGCGTGCATATACCTGAAAGTTCAAGTCCTTGAAAAGCGAAACACAGGTTGCTTGTAAGGACTGTAACTGTTCCATAGACAATTGCATGGGGGTCTCTTTACGGACCAATCCAGGTAAATACTTCGCCCGATAGTCAAAGTGGAGATCTCCTTTGAGCATTTCAGTAGGAGGCAAAGCAATGGGTTCATTCCCTGCTTCCTGCAGCACAATACAAGAAAACTCCCTCCCATTAATAAAAGACTCTACCAGCACAGCTGCCTCCCCCTGCAAACTAGCTAGGCTGACAGTGTCTTCATGAGTTGTAAAATAAGCATTGAGGTAATCTAACAATTCATCTGGATAATAGATAACCTGCCCCTGCACCCTAACAGGCAACCCGATACCTGACCGAAAATCAATCAACCTGATCAGCCACTTATCTTTTTCTTGTGCAGTAAGCTGACGCCAATACGGTGCTGTAACCTGTTCTTCAAAAAAGCTACTATCTATCGCCTTGATAAAAGCTTCCAAATCCCGTTGGTGGATGATGCTTACACCAATAGAAGAACCTTGCCGGGGACTCTTGACTACCAATGGCAACCCTAGACTAGCTATCAATTCTTCAAATATCATTGACTTATCCAGTGTATTTTGCCAAGTAGCTCGATCGATCACCTGGTAAGGGGCTACTACATAACCAGCTGCCTGCATCAACCTTTTTTGAACGATCTTATCGATTCCTATCGCAGCGCCCAAGATGCCGGATCCTGAATAAGGTAGCTGCATCCATTCCAAGAGGCCTTGTATGCTGCCATCTTCACCATAGGGGCCATGTAAAGCCAAAAAAGCAAAGTCCATTACTTCCTTTAATTGATCGATAGTAATTCTCTGCCCTATCTGTTGGATATGGGCCTGCAGTTGGTTTGGTGGTAAGTCACCTAAGGAGTCCGCATACAGTTGGAATCTACTAGCTGGAATACTACCATTAGGTGGATAAAAATCACGTATACTTCCTTGATATAGATAACGCCAGTGGAGGTGTATGAGGTGATGAAAGCTGTCTACAAAGATGGGTATAGGTTCAAAGAGTCCTTTATCTAGATTATCGTATACCGTACGTCCCCCTGCAAAAGATATTTCCCGCTCCCGAGAACGCCCTCCTAAAAAGATTCCTACTTTAATTCGTTGATTCATTGGTTGGTTGAATGGAAGGATTTTGTGTGCTGTTTTATAGTTTAGCCATCAACAGCTCCATCTCTCAAAAATACATATAAAACCAATAAGCCTACTATGCTATCCCACTTAAGCCTAGCTTAAGTACTATACTCGCTACCTAGTAGCCATTTCTAATCCCATCTGTACTTAACTTTACAGATTAAATGGTATTTTTATAAACATATACAACAGCAGATTCATTGCGCTACAAATCATGACCATCAACTATTTAGTGATTATAGAAACAACAGATACAGGCTATAGCGCCTACGTACCAGATTTGCCAGGATGTATTACCGTTGGCGATACGTTAGAAGAAGCAAAATCTAACATGCAGGAAGCTATGCTATTTCATATAGAAGGTATGCAAGAAGATGGTATAGGGATACCTGTACCTCATACACAAGCTGTTACTATGTCTATTGCTCGGACTGCATGAAACTAAAAGAAATTACCTCCTTGATTCAGCAAGATGGGTGGTGCCAAGTTGCACAAAAGGGTAGTCATAGACAATTTAAGCATCCGAATAAGTCAGGACGAGTAACAGTTCCTGATCATGGACTGGGCAAAGATTTAGCTAAAGGAACAGTCAATAGCATATTCAAGCAAGCTGGGCTTAAAATGAAGTCCTAGGCAAGCATCATTTTACAAACATCTATGAAGTTTAACCTCACCTCTTCCTACCAACCGACTGGCGACCAGCCTAAGGCCATCCAACAAATCATCCATGGCATTGACCAAGGAGAAAAAACCCAAACCCTGCTAGGAGTAACTGGATCTGGCAAGACCTTTACCATGGCCAATGT
>Ga0163149_10006942_pt1 | contig 11494 bp, 18 predicted proteins | sample OliLakLV19MP5G1_FD_148604 | JGI IMG/M metagenome (GOLD analysis project Ga0163149, IMG submission 148604) | Freshwater microbial mat bacterial communities from Lake Vanda, McMurdo Dry Valleys, Antarctica - Oligotrophic Lake LV.19.MP5.G1 | ecosystem: Environmental > Aquatic > Freshwater > Lake >...
GTTCTTCGTTAATTTCACTGTGAATTTTTCCTCACGCCAATCTCAAATCCAACTTTCCGCAATGAAACAGAATTCTTGTCCGGTAGTTGGTGAAGTTGCGAAACCCACGTGCATTGGCCTTGATGAGTTGGATTGCGCTATTGAAACCTTCAGCGCAGGCATTGCTGATTTTGTGTTGACTGAAGTTGAGCAAGCCCGTCTCATGGCGCCTGAGCATCTTGACTACCTTTTTGACTGGCTCCAGGCACCAGGCCCGACTGGTCTTGAGATTGAGTTGGTGCAAAGCCCGAAAGGACACCGCCTCAGCACTGCGCCCATCAGGATAGTTCTTGAGCCACGCCCATTTGCTGCCCGTCAATGGCGATGTGCCCGCTGGGGACAACCTGCGGTGTTCTTGTTTTCTCACCGCGTCCACGGCCTCACCGAGGTATTTGGAGATGTGAAACTTGTCATGCACGATGTCGGCTTGGGGCATGCACTGCTTGGTCGCACTCATAAAGGCCGGCCACATATCCATGGCCACCGCTTTGACCGATGCGCGCTGAGATGGCGTGAGCGTTTCAAGCAGGCTGACGGCCGCATCGAGCTTTCTCTCGGGCACCAAATCGAGTACCCGCGAGCGGTCAATATCGGTCAGGATGCTGGCATAGCTGTGGCCCTTCTCAGAACTTTTCTCATCTATTCCCAGATAGGCAATCTCTTGTTCGGTGCGCCGCAGCATGCCCCGCTCTACGGCACTGACCATGATCGCGTTGACGGTGCCCCAAGACAATCGCGTGAGCGCACACACGGCTTGGACAGGCTTGGAGCAGTTTGATAACAAAACAGGTCATCAAGGTGGTGACGCGGCTATAGCGTTCAGCCCAGGGAACGGTCAACTCTTCAACACTGCCATCGCTGTACTTGAGTTGGGGCACACGCGCTTTGATGATGGTCTCAAACTGGCAGGTATCCAAGTGTCTCCACTGGCGTTCGCTCCAGCCGTTGACGTGCGCTCTCTTGGTGTCGTCGGTGGGGTCAGCCCACACCTGGCCTCGTCTGAGAACAACCTCAACCACAACACGCTGCTCTGTCAGCGAAAGGTCCACCGACTTGACCGCCCAAGGTGTTTTCAGTCCAAGAAGGTGCTCGTACAGCGCAGTGTCTTTCATGGTGTCGATGAGAAATATGAAAAACTGGATTCTGCGCGAACCAGTTAAAAATCACAGCAGAATCGATGAAGAACCATAAAAAGTATCGCGCCGCCGGCACCCCTTTTGACGCACGTACAGCCTGCAGCATTGTGAGGAACCATTGATGACAGAAGTCGCACATACCGGCTCGCCGATCCTTTACCTCGGATTCAGCCTGCTCGTCGTCGTATTTCTGGTCCTCGATTTCGTACTTCTCAAGGCGAAGGGTCAGCATAAGGTGCCCGTCGGCGAGGCGCTTGCCTGGGCCGTGGTGTGGTTCGTCGCGGCCATGGTGTTTGCAGGCTGGTATTGGTGGTACGTCGACGGCACCCACGGTCGCGAGGTCGCCAACGCGAAGACCATCGAGTACGTTACCGGCTACCTGATCGAAAAGGCACTCGCGACTGAAAACGTCTTCGTCTGGGTGACGATCTTCACGTACTTCGCCGTGCCGCCGGAGTTTCAGAAGCGTGTGCTTCTCTACGGCGTAGTTGGCGCAATCCTGATGCGGGCGATCCTCATCTATCTCGGCGTACTGCTGATCGAGAAGTTTGACTGGATGTTCTACGTCTTCGGCTTGTTCCTGCTCGCCACCGGCGTAAAGATGTTTTTGTTCGGCGATCAGAAACCGGATCTGGCGAAGAATCCGGTGATTCGCTGGATTCGCAATCACATGCGTGTCACCGAGGCATACCACGGTGAGCGCTTCTTCGTCATGAAGGACGGATTGCGCTACGCGACACCGCTGTTTCTCGTGCTGGTGCTGGTCGAGGTCACTGACCTGATTTTCGCCGTCGACAGCATCCCGGCGATCTTTGCCGTCACCACGGACCCGTTCGTCGTCTTCACCTCGAACATCTTCGCGATCCTCGGCCTGCGGGCGATGTACTTCCTGCTCTCCGACATGGCCGAGCGCTTTCACCTTCTCAACTATGGTCTGGCGCTGATCGTCATGTTCATCGGCGTGAAGATGCTGATCATTGACCTTTACAAAATCCCCATCCCCTGGATGCTCGGCACAGTTTTCGCGATCCTCGCAATTTCCATCGTGGCCAGTCTGCTCAGGCCGGCCGGAGACACCCGCAAGGGCGGAGATACCTGATGCGCATCGAGATAGACACACTTCCCGGCTGGCGGGGGACGCTCGCGCGGCACATTGAATCGAGGTCTACGCAAGCTGTTCTGATCACGCTCATTCTCATCAACGCCGTGATTCTTGGCCTTGAAACGAGCGAAGCCATCATGGCTCGGTGGGGCTCCGTGCTGGTCGCTTCCGACCGCGCAATTCTTGCGGTATTCGTGGTGGAGATCGGGCTGAAGCTTGCCATCTGGAGGGGCGGCTTTTTTCGTGACCCCTGGAGCGTGTTCGACTTTATCGTGGTCAGCATCGCGCTCATACCGGCGGCAGGACCACTGGCCGTGCTGCGGGCGCTACGGGTGCTGCGGGTGCTGCGCCTGATCTCGATGGTGCCGAGCATGCGCCGTGTGGCGGGAGGACTGCTCGCCGCGATCCCCGGGCTCGGTTCGGTGGTCGGCATCATCGCGGTAATTCTCTATGTATTCTCCGTCATTGCCACCAAACTTTTCTCGGAACACTTCCCGCAATGGTTCGGCACGCTCGGCGAAAGCGCTTACACCTTGTTCCAAATCATGACGCTGGAAGGCTGGGCGGATATCGCCCGCTCGGTCATGGAGGTCTACCCCATCGCGTGGCTGTTCTTTGTCATATTTATCCTGGTGTCGACGTTCACCATGCTCAATCTATTCATCGCCGTAGTGGTGACATCGATGCAGAGTGAACAAACGGGCGAGATCGACGCCGAGCGTACCGATGCCCTGTCGGATACCGAACTGAGGCGAGAACTCGCCGAGATGCGTACGGAGATGCGCTCGCTCCGCGCATTGCTGCAGCAGAACGCTGACGAATTACCGCGCACACGGCGGGGTCTGCCGTGAGCGTGCATACCGGTTTCAGACGAGTCGCATCCGATGGCCAATATCGGAATCGGTGCCGGCCTGCCGTTCGTCCCTGCCGAAACGCATTGCGTCTGCCCCCCGCCGACGATCCCACGGGAGCATCCTATGGAGCCACTGACTACGCTTGATGAACTGCGCCGCCAGATCGGATTGCTGGCCTGCGTTGAGGAGTCGCACGCGCCTTTTGTGAGCTGTTTTCTCAACCTAGAACAAGGCAGGGAAAGCTACCGCAAGGCACTCGAGGAGCGTGCGCTGGCCGTGCGTTGCACGCTGGATAGCGAAGCGCAGACCGATTTCGACGCCACCATCAGTCAGATTAACGATTACCTAGCCGGAATGTTACAGCCCGACGCGTTGGGCGTGGCCATGTATAGTCGCCACTTTCGCGGCGGCGCCATTTTTCTGCCCATGCAGTTCGCCGCACCGCTGCCTAACTGAATTGCGGTCTATCCCTCCCCAAACCTCTTTCATCTGATGGCGCTGAAAGACACCTATCACCGCTACGTCGTGTTACTTGCCAATCAGGCCTCGGTACGCATTCTCGAGGTGAACCTTGGTGCAGCCACCACTAAGGCCTGGACCGAGCAGCCTGCACTACGCGAGCGTGTCGGACGCGAATGGACCAAAGCGCATTACGAGAGCCATCGATGCGAGCGTACCTCACGCTTTCTGAAGGAGCAGATCAGTTTGCTCGAACGCCTCATTGTTGCAGGCGGTCATACTCACCTGATCTTGGCGGGCGAGCCGCGCCTGACTGGAGAGATACGACGCGCACTACCCAAGTCGGTCGCGGCCAAACTGATCGACACTATTCCGGCGGCAAGCCGGGTCACGCAGGACGATGTCGTTGCCGCCACTCTGTCAGCCTTTATCGAAGGCGAAGAACAGGAATCACAGGAAATCGCAGCGCGTTTTTTGTGAGGTATTCGGACACAAGATCGGGCGGTGGCGGGTGCGACTGCCTGCCTGGATGCGCTACGTCAGCAGCGGGCAGATATGCTCCTGCTGGCACGCGATCTTCTGCCCGCACCGGGTTGGCGCTGCGCCGCTTGCGGAGTAATCCGCATCGAGCATCATGCGCCTGCTGCATGCCCTGAGTGAGGCAATATGTCGGTACAGCCTGTCGAAGCAACGGTCGAGTTGGTCAGACTGGCCGGACAACAGGAATGCCCAATCGAGGTCGTTGATCATTGCGACCCGCTGATGGCTTTGGACGGCATTGGCTGCCTGCTGCGTTATTAGCGCGGGACCGTCGGCCGATGAGGGCATTGACGCGGCGGCCGCGAAAACTCCAACCAGAATCAGGAGACATACCAAGAATGGAAACGATAGCTACACCATGGATGTGGGGTGGATTCTTCGCCTTTGTCATCGCGGCGACCGCCGTCGACCTCAAGGTTCTCTCGGCGCGCGGCGCGACGCGGGTCAGCGTCAAAGAGGCGCTGGGCTGGACCACGGTCTGGGTCGCACTATCGTTCGCCTTCGCCGGCTGGCTCTGGTGGCATCTTGCGGGAGCAGCCGGTCCAGAGATCGCCCGCGAAAAGACACTCGAGTTTCTGACCGGCTACCTGATCGAGAAATCGCTCTCGGTGGACAACATCTTCGTCTTCCTGATGTTGTTCACGTACTTCGCCGTGCCTCCGGAGCTGCAGCGGCGCACGCTGGTTTACGGCGTGATAGGCGCAATCGCGCTGCGCATCGTCATGATCCTTATCGGTGCTTGGCTGATCGCCAAATTCCACTGGATCATTTACGTGTTCGGTCTGTTCTTGCTGGTCACCGGTGCGAAGATGCTGTTCTTCGCCGGCGACAAACCAGACTTGGAGAAGAACCCGGCGCTGCGCTGGATGCGCGGCCATCTCCCGGTCACGCCAGGCTTCGAGGGCGAGCGTTTCTGGATATTGCGCGATGGGGTCCGCACGTATACGCCGTTGTTTCTGGTGCTGGTGATGATTGCCATCACCGACATTGTTTTCGCGGTGGACAGCATCCCGGCAATCTTCGCAATCACCGACGATCCGTTTATCGTCATGACATCCAACATCTTTGCCGTCCTTGGCTTGCGCGCGCTGTACTTCGTGCTCGCCGACATGGCGGACCGCTTCCACCTGCTTTCTTACGGTTTGGCACTTGTCCTGATGTTCATCGGCGTGAAGATGCTACTGATCAATTTCTTCAAAATCCCGGTTTTTCTCGCCTTGGGCGTCGTTGTTGCGCTGATAGCGGCGAGCATTGCCGCGAGTCTGATCTGGCGTACGAAGCTGCCAGGCTGAGCGACCGTGGTGCTTAGGCCCCTTCGGTCGGCGTCCGCGGCAATGGCCGTTCTGGCCATCGGCGCGATGCCGGTATGCACGGCGAGCGAGTGCGCGCCGCCGTCCTGGGAACTGAAGATCCTCCGGTGGTTTGCCGAACAACGCCATCCCGCGCTGGATGCGCTCTTCGCAACCGCTACATGGCTGGGCTCGCTATGGCTGCTGCTGCCGCTCGGACTTGCGCTGGTCGCTTCCAAAGTTGCAGCCGGACATGGCGCCAGGGCGCGACGTTTCGCCGCAGTCTTTAGTGGTACCGTGGCGCTGGGATACCTTGCCAAATTCATGTTCGCGCGGGCGCGGCCGTCTGTGCTGGAACCACTCATCGCAATGCCAAGCGACTCTTAGTTCCCGAGCGGGCGCGCAATGCAGATCACAGCCTTTACACTGGCCGCAGTACTGATGCTGACACCACCGACGCAGCGCGGCCGATGGTTCGCGCTGGCGTTGATACCTATCGTGCTTGTCGGGGCTTCGCGACTATACCTGCAGGTGCATTATCCCAGCGACGTGCTGACGGGGACCGCCGCTGCTGCCCTTTGGGTCTTTGGCTTCTCTCCCGCGAACATAGGGCAACATGCGTAACAAGTTTCTCGGGACCGGCGAGCCGGGCTATCACCCACTGCGCAAGCTCCGCACGGTCTGTTCCGGGCTGCGCTTCGCCGCGCTCTATGACTTCAGCGTCGCCTACAAACTCGCGCTTTCAGCGCTGCTTGTGGCAGCGGCGTTCTGGCTGCGGGAGTGGGTGGACATGCTGCTCATCCTGTTCGCGACCGCGCTGGTAGTGATCACCGAGATGATGAACACCGCGATCGAGGCACTGTGCGATTTTATCGAGGTACGCCACAACGAGAAGATTCGCGTCATCAAGGACGTGGCCGCAGCAGCGGTTGGGATCAGCATTGCAGTATGGGCGGTGATCGTCATCGTCGAGGTGGCCCGCCTATGGCCACGGCTGTTCGGTTGAGAAAAGGAATGAATGAGTGGAATCGCCTGATCGGGAGGCAACCCTATTGATCTTTCACTAATTCGCGACAGCGAATTGGTGCCATGCTCACCCTCGCCCTCCGGGAGAGGGCCGGGGTGAGGGATTGAGCGTTCCAACTGTCATCAATTATCAAACGCTCAATAAGTTCGCCGCGCCGATATATCGGTTTGTTCGATGAGTTTATATCTATAAATCGATTTTACATGATGATGAGGCATCTCTAGAGTAGCGTGATCGGTCATTGAGCAACAAGGACAACGAGTATGCGCATCGACATCAAGGGTTCGGGTTTTCCGGTCACCACAGCCCTTATGGATCATACCGAGCGTCGGCTGCGTTTCGCCCTTTCACGGCGCTGCGACCGGATCGTTCGGGTGGCGGTACTGGTGGGTGATACCAACGGTCCGCGCGGCGGCACGGATAAATTCTGCCGGATACGGATTCTTTTGAAGCGCGCACCCGAGGTACTAATCGAAGATTCTGGCGCCGAGTTGTACGCCGTCATTGACCGGGCGGTGGAACGCGCTGGACGCAACGTCGCCAAACGCGTTGATCGAATGAGGGCGAACGTTCGGCCGGCAGGACTGAAGCCGCTGCACTCGCCTCCAAGCGGTGCTTCTGACGTCACGGAGAACTGACGGAATCTGACCATAAAACGCATCGCACTTTTTCTCGCTACCAACCTTGCCATCGACTGGCGTAGAGCCTTGGACAAGGCGTTTTTGCAGGCTGCGCGGTTCCTGATGCGTCAGTGGCGGCGTGGCATTGACAACATGCGTCTGCGTCAACGTTCCGTCCCGCTGAGCAACGGCGAACAGCAGCCAGGATGAATGCCCCGTTTAATGAGAAGACCATGAAGTTCCCTACCTGCCCTGAATCCGCACTGGTGATGGCCGATAGCCTAAGCGTCGAGATTGACTATTGCCCCGACTGCCAGAGCGTCTGGCACGACCGAAATCGGAACACGGGCCGGCAGAAGTCGTGGATGAGCAACGTTTTCGATTGACGCCGCCCCCCTCACCCTTGGAGAAGACAACATGCGCATTTATCCTTGCAACAGCCCGCAGGCCGCGGCCCGCATCGTCGCGCTGACCGTCCTCGCAGACCGGGACATCGACAAGACCGAGTTCGACCTGCTTGACCGCATGGCCATTCACGAGCAACTGGGTATTGACCGGCAGGAGTTCCATGCCGTGCTCGACAGCCTTTGCGAAGACCTCTTGTCGAGCGAGCAACTGCAATGGGCGGACACGTGCCCGGTGGATAACCGCACGCTGGCCGAGTTGATGGGCGAGATCGAGGATACAGCGCTGCAGCGAAGGCTGCTGCGCCTGTGCATCGTAATCGCCGAGGCCAACGGGCAGGTTGCCGAGGGCGAATCGATCGTGTTGACCGCCGCCGTCGAGCACTGGGACTTGCACCACGAGATGCTTCGGTCGCCGGACCGGGACCTGCTGGCAAAGACAATGACCTAAACGTAGCGGGCGAGTCCATCGCGGCGAACTGCTGCAACCACGCGGCATCTATTGCGCCGTGGTTCTGGCGAATATCGACCAGCAAATCAACCGCGCCAAAGTGCCCAAACCCCACACTGGTGCACGGTGACTGAAAAGGCCTGGAACCCACATGAAACCAATCAAGCGAATCCTTGCAGAGACGGATTTCTCGCCTTTGGGCAATGCGGCTGTTGAGCGTGCAATCATGCTTGCCGCGCGCGATAAAGCCAAACCCCATGTTGAGCACGCCTTTCCGAAGCTGGGCATTCTGAATGCCATACTGGCCACGGAAGACAGCTTGCACGAACAACTGAGGGGTGGGCGTGCAGGAGTACCTTGAGGAGTTGGTCCGGCAGGCGGGAGCAGGTGCAGCGACGATCAATGCGAAGGTGCTGGAAGGATCTGCCACGGAAGTGATTTCGATGGCTGCAGGTGATTTTAGCCCCGATCTCATTGTAATCGGTGCGCATGCACAGGGCGCTGTCCAGCAGTTCTTCCTGGGGGGCACGGCATCGCGCATTCTGGTGCGTGCGAGTTGCCCGGTACTGGTCGTACGCAAGCCAACCCAGGCTGACTATGCGCGGGTACTGGCAGCCGTGGACCTGGAGCCCGACTCCACGCGAGTCATCGAAAACGCACTGGCGATGTTGCACCACGGCCGGATCACCATCGCTCACGCATATCAGCCGCCCTTCGACTCAAATCTGAACTACAGCGCCAATTCCGCGGAATACCTTGAACGCCTGGCCGAAACGGAGCCACGAAGGCACAAAGCCAGATGGCGGAGTTGATCGCGACGCATGAACTGACCGGAGCGAGCCTGCAGACCAGGGTCATCCGGGGCCGCCCAATCCGGTTCTCTTGGACCTTGCGGTAGAAATAAACGCAGATCTGTTCGTGGCGCTGCGCCACAAGGGTTCGCGAATTGAAGAAACGATCATGGGTAGCATTGCCCGACTGCTGGCCTACTACGCTCCCTGTGATGTCCTGCTGGCTTGAACAACTAGGCATGGCCTGCTGCCCGTCGCAGATCACGCGCAAGTCCCTTACGAAATGTGCGCAAAAAGGACGTTGATGAAAATCATTGTATGGGCAGTGTTTAGTGTGCTGACGGTGGTGTGGACTTTGGGCGCGATAATTGTTGCGGAACTGGTGCAATGGGGCGCTCAGTTCATCGCGTCGGGCGCGGCCACGGAACTGGGCCATTCTGCCGCACAATGGCCGGCTCCGGCATGGCTCGCGTTGTGGCTTGATCCGGCGGCGATCAAAGCCGTGCAGGAAGGCCTCCTGACAGGGTTCGAAGCATTCCGCAGCGCCTTGCCCTGGATCGGATCGGCCGTAGGCTGGTTGGTGCCGCTGGTGTGGCTATCATGGGGCATTGGCGTGGCGCTGTTGTTGTCAATGGCCGGTGGCGCGCACTGGCTGGCGTCCCGTGACACACGAGCCCTGCGCAACGGTTGAAACCCCCGCGAACGGCAAGAGAGATGGAAATCATGCAATCAGAACAGCAACGCGCCCTACTGGCCATCGGCCTGCACGCCGCATTTTCCGACGGCGTCAAAGATGAACGTGAACGCAGTGAGCTCCGTCGTATCGCCGAATCACTCGCTGAAGAAGCCTCTACGCCCGATCTTGCACGGATCTATCAGGACGTGCTGCTCAAGCGCGTAAGCCTCAAGGCTGCGACAGCGGAACTGACTGCGCCGGAGCAACGCCAACTTGCTTACGAAATGGCAGTGTGCGTTTGCGATGCCGACGGCCGCCAGAGCGAATCCGAGCGCAGCTTTCTGGAAGCACTTAAAAAGCTGCTGCGGCTCGATCCAGACCAGGTAGCAGCATTCGAAAGCGAGGCGGACGCCATCGTCGCTCTGTCGGAAGCCGCCGCGCCTGCCGCGGCGACGAGCAGCTTCTCGGTCGCCCCTGGCCCAGTGATGGCCGCAACGCCAAAAGTGCCTGGGGAGGAGATCGACAAGTCCATCCTCAACTACGCATTGGTCAACGGCGCGTTGGAACTGTTGCCACAGTCGTGGGCATCGATGGCCATCATTCCTTTGCAGATCAAGATGGTATACAGCATCGGCAAGGCGCACGGCGCCGAACTCGACCAACGTCACATCAAGGAATTCATCGCCGCCGCCGGGGTAGGCCTCACCTCCCAGTATCTTGAACAGTTCGGTCGCAAACTGTTGGGCGGGCTGCTCGGCAAGGCGGCTGGCAAAACCTTTGGCAAGCTCGGCCACGCCGCCACCGGCGTGGCGTTCTCATTCGCCACCACTTACGCGCTTGGACATCTTGCCAAACGCTACTACGCAGGAGGACGGGTGATGAACACCACGGTGCTGCGTGATTCTTTCCAGAGCCTCCTAGGCCCGGCCAAACAAATGCAGATGCAGTACATGCCGCAAATCCGGCAGCAAGCCGACAATCTAGATATGGGACGGGTGATGGCCATGGTGCGAGGCACCTGAACACCATGCACGTAACCTGTGCGCTGCGCGAGTTTGTCTCATTTGAATCCGCTGCTGGTGTTAAATCTAACTTGCTGTAACAGCGGCGCACGTTCTTGCCAACTCACCGATCGTTTATCTATACGCCACCTTCTCGTCCGTGGAGAACCGTGAGGACTCCGGCGTTGAGCCCGGCGATGAACGGTCTGGTTGCTGCCTGCGCCATTACCGACGGACATGATCGGAGTTGATTCTTATCCCGGCATGCCAGACTCGGTTTCAAGTGCTTTTTCCGTCTCGATCCTCGTCGCGCGAGATCATGATTCTTGATCCCTGTTCCGCGGGCATCGATTTAAAGCCAGAACGCCGATTGCCTCCAACTGTTCGATTGTCGGCACCTCCGTCAGCTCATGGAATTATTGAACAACGACGTCCCGCATGTTCAAGTGTAGCGCCAAACAACGGTCATGCGGGTAGGCGCGCCCGGTTTGAACGGCCAACCAGCATTGCATTTTCAATGTCTTGGTGAGAAACCTGCGGGCGGCTGATATATACGGCACTTCTGCCGGTTAACAGGAAGCGCTGTCCGTTGAGCAGGATCGGCGGGGCTATGGAAACGCGTTCACCATCTCTGTCCCGGCGAAAATCTGAACGAAAGAATTCCGCAAATAGCCGCTTCACTGGCGGCCATGTGCCCTCTACCTGCTAGTTGCTATGAGGCATAACGTGCAAGGTACCCGGCGCGCCAGAGGCTGGCGAAGCCGCGCCGAAGCGCGTCCGCGTTGACCGCCCTGTTAGGGCCCGGCGGTTTGTGAACGCGCACGTTCGGAAAGATAAACAGCTTTCAGTTCCGCCGGCCAAGCCGACTCGTGAAACAGGACATTGTAGCCAGCCACTTTGTGGATATACAGCCACCAGTCTTCGAGTTGGTCGACGTTGATCAGAAGTCCGTAGCCGCGCTTGCTGCCAAAGGAGAACTGGACTGCGGAGATCAGAAGTGGTCCCGCAAATCTGAACAGCGTTATAAGTGGAAACTCCGGGCTTAACGTCGGGCCGCAGGCGGCCTGGCCACAAGGAGTTTTTGATGATCAAGAAGTCAGCACGT
>Ga0163149_10006946_pt1 | contig 11490 bp, 12 predicted proteins | sample OliLakLV19MP5G1_FD_148604 | JGI IMG/M metagenome (GOLD analysis project Ga0163149, IMG submission 148604) | Freshwater microbial mat bacterial communities from Lake Vanda, McMurdo Dry Valleys, Antarctica - Oligotrophic Lake LV.19.MP5.G1 | ecosystem: Environmental > Aquatic > Freshwater > Lake >...
CCGGAAGATCGCCCGCAGGTTAAAGTGGAATGTTTGCGCTTGCTGGCAACTCTGCGGTTAGACCCAGCCCGAACGCGCTTAATCTCAGGATTTGTGGATACCTATCTGCAACTGAATCAGTCAGAGGAGCAGGTATTTCGAGGGGAGATTGGTAAACTGGAGGCAGCAGAACGGGAGACCACAATGGAAATTGTTACCAGTTGGATGCAACAAGGAATTGAACAGGGGATTGAGCAGGGGATTGAGCAGGGGGAGCGATCGCTGATCGTCCGTCAACTTACTCGTCGGTTAGGAATGCTGTCGAGTGAAATGCGATCGCAAATCAACGGGTTGTCCCTGCCTCAATTAGAAGCCCTAGGTGAAGCACTCCTCGATTTTGCGGCTCTGTCCGATCTAGAGGCATGGCTGAAGTTACCTATTTAGTACGACACTCGATTAGAGGGGCACAAATTAGACAGAGGGCAGCGATCGCAAGCAGGATTGCGGTAATAGCAGCACTTTTGCCCATGCAGCATCAACACCTCGTGGTGATCATAAACCTGTTGAGCTGTCCAATCAGCGGGGAGTAAGGCTTCTAGAATGGCATGGGATTTGCCAACATCTACTTTTGCAGGCAAAATTCCTAAGCGTATGGCAACGCGATGATGGTGACTGTCCACAGGCAGGGCACGACCGCGCAGCCGACTAAATGCCAATACTGCCGCACTGGTTTTGGGTCCCACTCCTGGCAAAGACTCTAGCCAGGTACGGGCTTCTGTAACGGGCATCTCACCCAAAAAATCGAGCGACCATTCTCCGTCCAACCGTTCTCCGATCAAGCGCAACACTTGCTGCAGCCGAGGTGCTTTTGACTCTGCCCAGGTGCAAGACGCGATCGCTGCTTCTACATTCTCGGTCGGTGCATCTCTAACTAACTCCCACGTTGGAAACCGCTCGATTAATTGCTGGAACGCTTTGTGGGAGTCCTTATTTTTCGTGCGGTGAGACAACAGCGATGCAACTAACTCACTCAGCGGATCGAGGTTGTGAAAGTAGGCGATCGGACAGCCATACTCAATGCAGAGGCGATCGTGAATTAAAAAAAGGCTCTGCTGTTGATCGGACGAAAAGGATGAACTCGTTTGCATAACAGCTAACAAAAAGAGAGATGTCTTATTACTGTGAGGATTTTTTTACTAAATAGAGTGCCACTTTGGGAACAGGCTCTTTGTAGAAAGCAGTGATTTAAGGACTTGTGATACTTGAGGTAATTGATGTGTTTCTGGTGAAAGGAATGAAAATGAGGAGTTTAAAACGTTGCTTGATGGTGCCGATAGGAATAGCGATCGCGTTGTTAGGAAGCGCTGAGATCGCTTTTGGTCAACCCATTACTGTGACATCCAGTTCGCAACTGCCTCCAATGAGTGGAACATCCGGTGGCAATCAGAAGGATGGAAGCTGCGCCGGATTTGTTGCCGCAGTTCCTAATCATATGGTTCAGGTAACAGAAGATGCGGATCTACGATTTGTTTTGCAAGGCAGTGGAGAACCTGCATTATTGATCCGTAGTTCAAATGGACAAAACTTTTGCGTTCCGGCAGATAATTACTCAAACGGTAAGGTTGAAATTTCAGGGCGCTGGCGTAGAGGAACCTACTCAATCTACGTCGGCGATCGCGCAAACGGTCGTCACTCTTACACCTTGCAGATTGCTCGAAATTAGAACCCTGCCCAGTTAAGTTGGATCTATTAACCGTCAAAAACCTTGTGTGCCTATCACACAGGGTCGATTGTCTAGGGTGTTTGCAAAACGATCCATTGCTTACTGTTCCTCAATGCGTCTCATGGGAATTTCCGCAGCATTGGTTTCAATTTCTACAGCACTTACCTCAATCGTGCCTGAAGGTAAAAGCCGCACAAAGCGCTTATCCTCTACTTTCAGCGGTTCATTACAGTTAGGACAACGAAACTCTGCACCCTTTAAGTTCACGGATTCAAAGCTGCATACTGGGCAAGCTGACTGAATCACATTGCGCTTGAGCCACCATCGAAAGCCCACAAAAGCTACGACTGGAGCAACCAATATTAGCCCGAATAGAAATAGTAGTGATTTGACTAACCACCCCAATCCGATCGCACCTAGTAGCCAAATTATCAAGAACGGAAACAGCAGACGGCTTATATCTGCTAATCCAAGTTGAAGATCTTTTAAGCTGTTCTGGTTCACAGCCGTCTCCTAATCTGCTTTTGAGTTAACTCTTATATCCTAATCGCGATCGCAAAGAAGCAGATGGTGCGGTTTCCCGATTTAATTCGGTGGAAAACTTCCTTGCAACCAGCTCTAATTTGGCAGGCTCTACTTTAAATAGATAACACCCATCAAATTCTCAGAAGCTAAAGCACCTCAAGAATTCAACAGGTGTTAAATAAAAATAAAAAGCCTTAAAACAAACCCAAAGTTAGAGCTTTGTCAATAGGCATTGTGGCACCGATACCCAAGTACAAGGTTACTAAAGTTCCAAATAGAAACACAGTAGTTGCAACAGGGCGGCGGAAAGGATTTTGAAACTTGTTCACATTTTCGATAAAAGGAACAATGGTCAAACCCAGTGGAACAGAAGCCATGAGAACCACACCCAACAGCTTGCTCGGTACAACGCGCAAAATGTTGAACACAGGATACAAATACCACTCAGGCAAAATTTCTAAAGGAGTGGCAAAGGGATTTGCAGGCTCACCCACCAAAGCTGGGTCTAACACTGCCAACCCTACACATAGAGCGATCGTTCCCAAAATTACAATGGGAAACACGTATAGCAAGTCATTTGGCCAGGCAGGCTCACCATAATAATTGTGACCCATGCCTTGGGCTAGTTTGGCGCGCAAATCTGGATCAGAAAGATCCGGCTTCTTAATTGTTGCCATATCTAAAGGCACTCCTTAAGTCTAGAAGGTCGGCGAAAAATGAGTAGAAGTTAAAGCGATCGCCTAATGTCGCTCAACAGAGATGAGTAAACAAAATCTGTTGTAGAGAGACATTAGAGCGGTCCAGAGATACCTTGCTTGCGAATCATCAGGAAGTGCAACAACATGAAGACTGCAATTAGCCAAGGCAAAACAAACGTATGGGCACTGTAGTAACGGGTCAAAGTAGCCTGACCAACACTAGAGCCACCCCGGAGCAAATCAGCAATCAACACGCCAACTACAGGAATCGCCTCTGGAACTCCAGACACAATTTTGACAGCCCAATAGCCCACCTGATCCCAAGGGAGAGAATAGCCAGTCACACCGAAAGAAACGGTAATGACTGCCAGCACAACCCCAGTTACCCAGGTCAATTCGCGTGGCTTTTTGAAGCCACCTGTTAAATAAACGCGGAAAACGTGAAGAATCATCATCAGCACCATCATGCTGGCTGACCAGCGATGAATGGAGCGGATTAGCCAACCAAAGTTGACATCATTCATGATGTATTCAACGGATTGGAAGGCTTCTGCGACCGTAGGTCTATAGTAAAAGGTCATGGCAAAGCCAGTGGCAAACTGAATCACAAAGCAAACTAGTGTGATTCCGCCTAGACAATAAAAAATATTGACGTGGGGAGGAACGTATTTGCTGCTGATATCTTCAGAGAGAGCCTCAATTTCGAGGCGCTCGTTAAACCACTGGTAAGCCTTTGAATTGGTTACCTGCTTGGTGAACATGAAGCAAGAATTCCTAACAATGTATTGCTGTCCATACAACAATGTAACACAGACACCAAGCGGTTTCTACCTGAAGCGGGATTTGGCTTGACAGAAAAAGGAGCGTTGAGCCAGTTTTTAATCTGAACAACCGTTTTATGCTTGAAGGGTGAATTGTATTTCTGTAAATTTACCGACTTAACAATAGAAATGATCAGTTTTAGTTGCTTCCTCGCCAGAAAATTCTTAAGCTAAGACAAAGTTTTGTTTATGAATCGCTACACTAGTCAATCTCTACTAAAACTTTGAGAGCAAAAAAGTTTTGATCAAATTTTTTGAATTAGCTTTTATGAAACGAAGGATATTTTGGGTGAAACAGCTATTTTTGCTGTTGTTAGCCGTAAGTTTTATGTTTGGAGGCTTGGCATCTCCCGCGATCGCTCTGACTGAGGAGCAGCGTTTCGTATCAGAAGCATGGCGGCTCGTAGATCGGGCTTACGTAGACGATACCTTTAATCATCAAAACTGGTGGCTCGTGCGACAAAAAGCACTGAAGCAAGCAATACCTGATCATGAATCTGCCTATTCATCGATTCAGAAAATGCTGGCGGGGCTAGATGATCCATTCACTCGATTGTTGAAACCCGATCAATATCGCAGTTTGCAAACAAATACATCCGGCGAACTGACGGGAGTGGGGCTGCAAATCTCGCTGGATGCAGAAACGAAAGTATTGAAAGTGATTGCCCCGATCGCAGGTTCTCCCGCCGATCGCGCAGGTGTGAAACCCGCCGATACCATCTTGAAAATTGATGGAGTTCCAACAGCGGGTTTGAGCTTGGATGAAGCGGCAGAACGAATGCGAGGGGCTACGGGTAGCCGTGTGGTGTTGACGATTCAACGAACGGATAGTGAGCCGTTGAGTGTAGAAATCGTCCGCGATCGCATTGCCTTAAATCCAGTCACGTTTGAACTGAGAGTCGCGGATAGTCAGTCAGCGGAGCGTCCTAAAACAAAAATCGGCTATGTCAGGCTGGCTCAATTTAATGCCAACGCAACGACAGAAGTGAGTCGAGCAATCAATCTTCTAGAAAAACAGGGAGCCGAGGCTTACGTATTGGATCTCCGCAGCAATCCGGGCGGACTATTACTATCAGGGATTGAAATTGCCCGACTGTGGCTGGATGAAGGGACGATTGTGTATACCGTCAACCGTCAGGGCATTGAGGGCAGTTTTGAGGCGACGGGGCAAGCGCTAACTAAAGATCCGCTGGTGGTGTTGGTGAATCAGGGGACGGCAAGCGCCAGCGAAATTTTAGCGGGTGCCCTGAAAGATAATCAGCGTGCCACAATCATAGGAGAGCGCACGTTTGGCAAAGGGTTGATTCAATCGCTGTTTGATTTATCCGATGGGGCGGGTTTGGCGGTGACGGTTGCCAAATACGAAACTCCTGCTCATATTGATATTAACAAACAGGGAATTAAACCCGATGTGATCGTGCCGCTCGATCCACTTGCGATCACTCCATTGGGAACGCAGCGAGATCGCCAATATGAGGCGGCAGTGGAGTTTTTGACGACCCCATCGATGGTTGCTGGTGCTGCCTAATTCTGGACGAACTTATCACGATCCCTTGCATGGCGCGATCGCGTTAGATGGCAGCGATCCAATCGAGGCGCTGATCGTTCGGCTAATTGATACTCCTGCTTTTCAGCGCTTACGCCGGATTCGCCAGCTAGGTGCAGCGAGTCTGACTTTTCACGGCGCAGAATCGTCCCGTTTCACTCACTCGATTGGCGTAATGGCGATCGCCCGTCGTGCCTTCGACCGCATTGCCAAAGCCTATCCCCAACTGCAACCCTATCGTTCAGTGGTGCTGTGTGGCGCATTGCTCCATGATATTGGGCATGGTCCTTTTAGCCATACCGCCGAAGAAATTTTTGGCTGTGATCATGAACAGTGGACAGAGCGAATTTTGCAGGAATCTCCTCCAATTCGGCAACTGTTAAGTGCCTTCAGCCCGACTCTTTTAGAACAACTGCTTCAGGTTTATCACCATACTCATCCCGTGCCGTTGGTGTGGCAGTTGGTATCTAGCCAGTTAGATTGCGATCGCCTGGATTACTTGATGCGGGATAGCTATTTTACGGGCGCATCCTACGGCAAAATCGACCTCGACCGGATTCTGATGGCGCTGGATTACGATCCGGTTTCACAACAGTTAGTCGTATCGCGTAAAGGCATGGCAGCGGTTGAGCATTACTTAATCGTTCGTTATTTTATGTATGCCCAGGTGTACAACCATCCTAAAAACATTGCTGCCACTTGGATTTTGGAGCAGGCTTTTAACCGGGCGCGATCGCTCTTATCAATAGGCAATCTGACTGCCGATGATACCGTCACTGCATGGCTGACTGGAGACTGCGATCGCATTCCGCTCACTGCCTACCTTGCCGCCGATGATGGTGTGTTCACCTACCATCTCCAACGCTGGCAGCAACACCCCGATCCAGTGCTATCCGATCTTTGCCGCCGATTTTGCGATCGCGATTTGTTCAAAGGATTGGACATTACGCACCTAGATCAAACGCAGCGAGAAACGCTATTTAGCAAAACGCACCATTGGCTAACTCAAGCGGGGTTTGATGCGCCCTACTACAGCGGCATTCGGATTTCCCTCAGCCGAGGCTACACGCTGTATCAAAAGGGCATCAAGATTCAGATGCCAACCGCACTACGGGAAATTAGCGAACTTTCGCCCCTAGTGCAAACCCTGACCCAGCCCTACGAACGCGCTTGGCTGATTTATCCCAGAGAAATTGAGCCAATGCTGAAGTTTGAGCTTTGAGTCGTTTCACCAAATTCTGATAGCAATGGGTGTAGTGATTTGATGAAGTTTATGGCGTGCGATCGTGATCTTGCGGATTAAGCAGGGAAGTATGAAAAAGGCATAAGCCATTTCACCTAGCGGATGCAGGATCAACCTTTATGACGGTCTATACTTTGGGTATTAGAGCATAAACCTTCCTATTAAGTTGCTGTACGCCACTGATAGGCTTGACAGACAGCGATTTAGAGAGATTATCTGGACTAAGTTTATGGATCTACTACTCTTACTAGCTCTTTTGGGTCTCGCCGTGGCTTGGGTTCAGTTAAAACTCATGCAGAAAGAGCAAGATCGGCTTGATAGAGATTTATTTCGGTATAAAAATTTGGCTTCTCCAGGGGAGCTTGATGAACTGATTCAAAATAATGAAGATCTTGCTAAGCGGTCTAATAGTCTACAACAGCGGCTATCTAAACTTGAGAATGATTTTCTAAAACTTTTGCTAAAAGCTTTTAATACTGAGGTTGAAGATGTAATCCTCAAAGTTAAGCCTATTAATATTCAGTCTTCGGAAGAACGAATAGTTAGAAGCTTTAAGAACTTGAATAAGTTGTCGGAAACAGCTACTCCTAAAATCCCAAAGAAACATCTCGACTTGAAGTTATCAGAACTACATTTCCAATATGAAGTGGCTTGTAAAAAGCAGCGAGATAATGAACGGGATAAAGAAATGAGGAAAGACGAAAATGAACGCAGAATGCGCGTGAAAGCCGAGGAAGAGGTTAAAAAGGCAGAGCAGAAAGAGGAAATGTCTCGGCGAAAGATTGAAAGCATTCGCCAAAAGATACAACAGGTCGAGAGTGAGAGGCATAGACAATTAGAGCTAGACAATAATCGCCTTCAACTTCAGCTTCAGAGCGAATTAGCAAAAGCTGAAGCTGAATTAGAGAAAGATGAAGTTGAAACGGAACAAACTAAATTACGTTGGAGGGCGGGGAAAGAGGGGCATGTCTATGTGATCTCAAATGTTGGTTCTCTAGGGCACGGCATCTACAGAATATGTAAAAGTAAAAGTGTTCGAGAAGATTACTTCATCAGCGACATGAATCCTGTCCTTCCTTTTCCATTCGATATTCACCTTAAAGTTCATTCAGAAGATGCCACAGGCACACTAAAGCGTTTACATAGTCAATTCCAGTCTAGAAGAGTCAACTTGCTCAACAATAGAAGGGAGTTCTTTCAAGTTTCAATAGATGAAATTTATCAAGCTATTGATGAAATTAATCGGCAGACAGGGACATTAAATATTCTTAGTTACGAGCCAAAAGCTCAGGCATATGAATATCATGAAACTGTTGCTGAAAAGGGCAAAAAGCTTGGTTCCAGAACAATTGGCAACTACAATCTCAATGCGACAACTGAGGGCTTTTCTAGTCAGGATGACGATTTATAAGCTTCGTACAATCCGAAAACCAATGTGATTAGCAGTTTGCTCTGAATTTCTCCGTTGACGATAAGTGGAGCGACAATTAGAAGGCTCGTTAAACCATGAGCCACCTCGAATTACATATGCTTGATTATTGATGATATCTATCCAAACCTCTCCGTTAATAGGAGCGCCATTATAGTTTTCATGCCAATGATCTTGGCACCATTCCCAAACGTTACCGTGCATATCAAACAAGCCGAAAGCGTTAGAAAATTTTAGTTCTCCAACCTGTAATGTTTTTGCTCGACTCACTCCTTTTGGCTCTGAATGATAGATACAGGTGCCATCATAGTTTGCTAAGTCAGATGTAATTGTTCGTCCAAAGTGGAAGGGAGTTGTAGTGCCAGCCCGACAGGCGTATTCCCATTCGGCTTCGGTTGGTAAGCGGTAAGTGTGTCCCGTCTCTTTTGATAGGCGATCGCAAAATTCTATAGCATCATGCCAAGAAACCTCCACAACAGGTCGTTTTGCTCCCCAGTTGCGTGGTGATGGACGGAGTTTTAGTTTTTGGCGAACTGGTTGTAATGATGCAACTGCTTTCCACTGGGAAAATGTGATTGGATATTTGCTCATCAAGATCGCTGGAACTGTCACCGTATGCTGAGGTCGTTCATTTGTATATCTCTTACCCTCTGATCCTGGTGAACCCATTAGAAAAGTTCCACCGGGTACAACGACCATTTCAATTGCTACTTCATTGACTTTCTCGGTAATAAACTGATTTTCTCCAGTATGGCGAGAAGTGATTTTTCCATAAGAGTCAATTTCTACAATCTCAAAGGTAAACTCTTGAAGTTTGGAACCAATTAATTCAGGGATTTGAAAAACTCGCTTTTGCTCCGAATGCTTCAAAATTTGAACTGCAACAACGGGAGTTGTCAAAGTAGATAGCTCTGACGTTTTTTTTTGAGTTTTAGTAGGTGGCTTTGGGGAAGCTTTAAATGCTTCAGATATTTGGCGTGTTTCTGCTTGAGAGGAAGTGGCATCTGCATAAAGATGGCTATTCCACCGAGCTATTTTCTTGTCAATTCGATCAATTGCAATTCGAGCTTCTCGTTTTTGATCACTAGATTGAAAGACTTCAATCACTTGCCACCATAACTCTTTAGCAGTCTCAAGGTTTTCCTCTAATTCAGCTTCTTTAGCCCGATTGACAAGAACTTCTATATCGGCTGATGTAACGGCATCAGGAAGCAATGAATGAAAGGCTTGAAAGGTGGATTTAGTCTCAATTCGAGGCGTTTGTTCAACTCGATTGTGCCCATGCTGCAAGTTTAAGGCTGGAACCCGTTTTCGCAAGTAAGTTTCTAGGTGGTTGGGTAGTGTGTACTGAGCTAATCCTTCGATTAAAGCATAGGTAAACGCTCCTTGCTGTAATGACTCTAGCTCATAAGAATATTGCCCATAGTCACAGGAGAAAATGGTTGTAATGCCGCGTTCTTTGGCAGACGAGATCGTCTGTTCCACAATTGAGCTATCAAAACTCTTCCTGCCCAACACCTGACGACAAGCATCCAAAATTAGAACAATATCTGCATTCTGGTGTAATCGTAAGGTGGCAATCACCTCATCGATTGGTAGAGCAAACCGCTCGATCTTATCTTCCAAACAGTCCGAAGGGATTAGGTAACTACGCCCATTGTGACTTACCCCATGACCACTGAAGTAGAACCAGAAGCGATCAACTTTTCCCAAGCGCTTGGGTTGGAGATCTCGTTCAAGCAATTGCAGCAGATTAGAGCACGTAGGATAAGTTGAACTGCCCCGATGTGCCTCATCTCCTAAACATTGGATGACATTCTCTACGTCAAAGCCTGCTTGATTGCTCAAAAAATTGCTCATCTTTTGAGCATCGTTGACAGCGTAGTTTAGCCTCCGTTCTGGATGATGCTGGTAGTCATTAATTCCAATGACGATCGCCCAATTACTTGCCATTTACTGCTTATCTAATCGCTTGAATTTCAGCTTAATCGCCCCTTTTCCAGCAGCTTTGCCACCTGCCACCAATTTAACTTCCCCTTCCCCACTGACTTCAACCGCTAGCTCCACCTCATCCAGTTTCATGTCCGAGTCTGAACCAATCTGCTGATCCACCTGCTTGAACAATCGCCCGATCAGTTGCAAAAACTGATTCATGTTTTCCTCTAGCTGCGAGACTGGCAACCTTACTTCCTTCAGGCTAGAGATGCGTTTAGTGACCTCCTCGCGCCATCCTTTCTCACCGTCGATAGGCATAGAGACTTCATCAGTCTCATCGGTCACGATCACAATATAATCTTCGGGCATAAACTCTAAGGCTAGTGGGTTAACCCGATAATAGCCTTTAGCAAAAGACAAAAAGCATGGAAGCCATATCTACAACGCCTAGAAATAACGCCAGAGGGGAATGCCTTGGAATAATGGTAACTTTTCTACTTCCTACGTGATTTGACAATGGATTGAAAGGGCGAGGGGCGATCGCCTCAAGGTTAGGGTGTAGAAGATGTGAGTCGCGTGAGAGAAATTGGGGTTATCTTGGCTTTAGGGGCAGCTTGAAAATTTTGGCAGAGTGGAACTGGGAGAGCGTTATGCAGTCTATTCAGCAGAAAGTGTTAGCAGCGTTACAAAATCTATCTCCATTGGAGCAACAAGAAGTGCTGGACTTTGCAGAATTTCTCGGCAGCAAGCGGGAGACAGAAGAAAAGCTGCGTGTTCAGTCTGCTCACGGCAACCTTGGAAATCATCGAGCGACATTTGAGCAGCAACTCACTGAGATGGCAAACGATCCTGACATTCAGGCAGAGTTAAGAGCTATTAATCAAGAATTTGCAACAACCGAAATGGATGGCTTGGGAACATTGTGACGATTCAACGCGGAGAAGTTTATTTCGTCAATCTCAATCCTGTTCAGGGCAAAGAACAAGCTGATCAACGCCCTGTCCTGATAATTTCGACTGACACAATCAATCAACTGCCTCTGGTAATTACTGTGGTAATCGGCACAAAAGGAGCTCATATACCTCGTGATTATCCAACCAACGTTCGGCTTTCACCGGAAGAAAGTGGACTGCCGCTAGAAACCGTCTTTTTATGCTTCCAAATCAGGTCTCTTGATGTCAGCCGCTTTTCGCAAGAACCAGCAGGCAAATTGTCTGCCAAATCAATGGGATTGATTGACTCAGCAGTTCGTTATTGTTTGGGGCTATAAAGATAAGTCCATACAGAAAAAGTTTTCAATCCGTTCCGCCAGCCCTATGAATGGATCTCTCCACAAGCGCGGTATTCTTCATAGATAGAATGATAAAAACGAGGTTATCTTGGCTTTAGGGACAGCTTAGAAGTTTTGGCAAAGTGGAACTGGGAGAGGTTTATGCAGCCTGTTCAGCAAAAGGTGTTAGAAGCGTTACAAAATCTATCTCTATTGGAGCAACAAGAAGTGCTGGACTTTGCAGAATTTCTCGAAAGCAGGCGAGAGCCAATAGAAAACAACGAGCAACCAGGCACCACAGCCGTCTCTTTTTTGGACGCT
>Ga0163149_10006949_pt1 | contig 11488 bp, 5 predicted proteins | sample OliLakLV19MP5G1_FD_148604 | JGI IMG/M metagenome (GOLD analysis project Ga0163149, IMG submission 148604) | Freshwater microbial mat bacterial communities from Lake Vanda, McMurdo Dry Valleys, Antarctica - Oligotrophic Lake LV.19.MP5.G1 | ecosystem: Environmental > Aquatic > Freshwater > Lake >...
AATGATGACAAAAGAGCCAGCCCAACACACAAAGTTACCACAGATTTTACTAGGTGCAATGTTTGCCTAGCTGATGTCTAACTGGAAACACTGTGAGGACCAACAAAAAGAAATTATTTTATATTTGTTTCCAGAGCACTAGCCTTAGAAATAATTCCAATAATTTACTATAAATCAGCCACTCTTTGCTGTCTAGTGTGAAACTAGTAGAGTGCACATCCAAGGAAGTTGGATCCTCTATTGTTCCACGTCAACTTCAACATTGTGATTGATGTTGGTGATTTGCACTGACTAGACGCACCAAGCCGCACAAGAAGATGGACATGCTGCCACTCATCCATGCATTTAGTTAGTCAACTTCTTTTTGGTATTTTTGGTAATGAGCAGGCCAGTGTAGCAACTCCAAACTATCATTGGACAACTCTACTGTATGGCCTAATGATCAGTGTTTTTTATTGCAAGGGTTAGAATGGCTGGATGCCTTCAAAACTTAGACTCTGACATGCCCCCCAGGGCAACATTTCTTCTGACCTCACTGTTGCATATTGCTTGCACTCATTTCAGCATAGAAGTTAGCCCTGATTTTTGCCAGCACAAAATGTCTGTTATCTTCCGACCCACGTTTGGGAACTGGGGTCCAATTGTCACTTCCACAGCACCTTAGTCCCAAATGTCAATAGCAGGCAAGGAAGACAAATGTGTATTTTATGTTCTGACTGACACAGCTCTAGCTTCCCACTAACACAATTGCTGAACTACAATCTTCCCTAAAACCTATCAATCCAAGCTCTTCATGTTGATAGCGGCCCAACCATGGCCAAACTTGGACACTCACTGCCTACGTACACAGGAAATAATTTTTGCATGGACTTTCGCATGTCCCAATTCACATGACAGAAGTGAGGGAATCATCCTGCCCCTTTTGCAAGGGGGGCTCTTTTAACCCAGACCTTTAAGTAATCTCTGACTACACAGTAGTTAGGGGGCATCAAGCCAGGCCTGCCAGTGCCCATGGGTGTCACCTCATTTGCAATGAGCAGAGAGAAGAATGGTGAGCTTGCCAACTCACCCTTTTTAATCCAGGCCTAATAGACAATTTGTCTTCATTGCTGACAATGAAGTGGAGACTTTCCTTGCTTTCAAGCAACTAAAACATCACTTGCCTATCAATAGCAATCACAGGCATTTTCTCCACAAGAAGAAAGTCCACTCCAAGCTGGCCATTGATGTTTGCTAGTAATGTTCCGGGGTTCATTCAGTCAATGCAGGTGCCATTTTTTGAGCCTCTTGCATGTTCTGCAAGACAATGGTCCATGTGAGACCTGGGTGGGCACTGAATCTATGAATGAGACCCTTGTGGGGTTCTATCAAAGGGAAGTTTGTTGTCTTCACAACACTCATGACTGCTGTGATGCAAAAATGAATGCGGTGGGGATCATTGATCTGTTATCCATCCAATGTTCTCTCTTCTAGCAAGGAGCTGACCTCTACTCCACCACGAGGCACATAGATAGGCATCTGTCTTGGATGAATAATTGAATTTTCACCAGAGACATCTGGGGCCACTGCCAGGTGGCCCAGCATGGGCATGTGGCAAAATGCACTCGCAGATTGAGAGAAAGCAAACGAGGATCACTAACACACTGCATCTCCTAAGTTTTTAGTTTTTTAAAACTTTAGCTTAGAGCATCAATCCTAGTAGCATGGTAATAATTAGGTAACATTCAATTAGAAGCCATTCCTTATGATGGGGGTGGTGTGTGGGAGCAACTTGTTCATACAGGTACAAGTGCTGCTGAAAACTCCTGTTGATTCTATTATGAAGGCAAATCGATATCCCGGGGTACCTTTAAGAACCTGGAGCGTTGCTCATTAAATGATTTCTACATGGGAGCATTTAAGAGCCCCTATCCCCTAAAATAGGGGAGAGTTTAAAATAGGGGAGCGTTTGAAACTCTCCCCTAACATAGAGGAGACTTTGAAACTCTCCCCTAAATTAGGGGAGAGTTTTAGGGGAGGGTTTAATTAACAACACAGATCTGTGACATATTTTTACTTATGTTCAAAACTCTCCCCTAAAATAGGGGAGAGTTTTGAAACTCTCCCCTAACTTAGAGTAGAGTTTAGAGTACTTTTTGAAACTCTCCCCTAAGTTTAGGGGAGAGTTTCGAACTCATCTCTAGTAGTAGCTAGTTTAGGGCTCATTTGGCATTACAGTGTACTAGTACTTCGCCACGTCGATATCATACAGTATCCACACCATGCACGGCCTCTTTTTATTTTCTTCTCGTTGCCCCAAGACGCCGATACCCAAGCGAAGACCAACAAAAAATAGACAATAACAACACCCCCTCTTCAATCTGGAGGTAGCTACTAGCTAGAGCAGAGAACAAGATTTTAGAGCAGTGCCAAGATAGAAATCCAGGGCTTTTTGTGAATTTTGTACAGAAGAATATAGATTCTCTTAGTCGAAAAAATTGAATTGTAAATAGGGAGAGAAAAAATGCGGTTTCCCAAACCTATACGACAACGATTCCGTCAAGTGCCAAAGAATGTTCACGATCGCAATTGGCTTCCACAAATATCATCCACTGCAACGACAACTCGTTTTTCAGCTACCATCTCTAAAAGCGTCGTTCCAGCAGGAAGAAGAAGTATTTCCACCACTTTCAATAGTGCCACCTTTGCCACAACCACAACCAATTTGCCTTCCAACAGCAACAGCAATGAGCAAAATCATGACACGCAAGAAGTGGATTCATCGACTACAAAAACGTTAGCAGTTGCACCACTATCAGAATCATCATCCAATAATACAAGCTTGGTCATGGATTCCCAAGTTCAAGACTTTGTGGAAAAACTTCGGTCGATCAATCTCAAATCCGCAAAAGACGATCGTATCGTCGCACAAGTCCTGGACGATGCGTGGGAATTACTGCATCAGAAGCAGCAACTCCAGCTCAATTCGTCGTCATCAGAAGATGCATTGTCAAGTCAGAAAGAAGCAACGCTGCTGTTGCAGTCCATGGAAGATTTGCTGGAACTATGGATTGCCAAGCACTTTGAACTTGCTTCGCAACCGACAACGGGTCGCCCCTTTCAAATCATGGTCGAAGCATGGGCCAAGGCGGCGGAAACGACTCATGCGTTTGCTTCTCCAGTGGCGGCGGAGGAAGAGGAGGTGCGAGATGCCGCCCTACAAGCCAGTACCGTCTTGCAACGATGGTACGAATTGCTGGGAGGTAGTTTGGATTTGGCACCCGACATGAAAGATTACAATTGTGTCTTGGGTGCCTTTGCTGCCACAACGACCAATCTTGCTACGAGAGCACAAAATGCCCATCAACAACACTTGATCCCAAAATCAGAAGTAGCAGCAATTGGCAGCGACGACACCGCCACCACCGCTGCCACCACCACCATCAGCACCACTACCAACAAGATCAGTTGGACGGATGCCGATCTATTGCATTTATTTGCACTGTCATCCGAGGCTTGGGATGTTGTCCAGGAAATGCGGGCCTGGGGATACACCAAAACACCCACGATGGAAACCAACGCTCATGTCATTCGTTGCTTGTCCAATGTTATTACTACCACGCACTTGAAAGATTCATCCATGGCGTCGTCATTGTTGTTGCACCCCTCAACTGCTGCCAAAGTGGATGCTAGCGAAGAGGATGTCAATAACAATGCCGCTACAGCTTGGAATCGACTGAAAATCATCATGAAAGAAGGCATTCAACCACTGGAGGAAAAATTGAACAAAACACAATCAGGTTCCGACGTTCGCCGCCCAATTATGATTTTTGATTCCAATCCACTGAAAGAGAAACATTCGATGGAGAATTACTTTTTGCTACAAGCACTCTGCGATGCCTTGTCGGCAGGCAAAGTGTTCTTGTCCTCTCGTGACAACAATGATCGCCCCGTTGGCTTGGAAAATTTGATATGCTGGCAACAGTGGGGTGCATCCATGGGAAGCATGCTAAATAAATCCTCTGAGGGCATTCAGGACACTCTGGAGTATGGAGAAAAGAAATGCTTACCTTATGAACCGCGCGATGGAAGTCTTATCCCTAGTCCCCTTCCGTCCGTGTATCGCATGCTAGTGGAAGGTAGTGGTGCGATACAGTACTTGTTGCGACGCTCTATTTACGATCATCAACGTTATGAAGACGACGATTCACAGCAACTACAACAACATTCTCCCGGAACTGTCGCCTTTCATATCAATGCAATTTTGGAACAACTCGAGGACTTGGGAAAACGATACGCTACCACCGACAAGGAAAGGCACCACGTGAGTATTGCCTTGTTGCGTAGTTATCTCTTGACCATTCGAGCCTGGAAGGCAGAAATCCCACGCATGGACGATAGCGCAATGGGAGTTCAAATACGCGACGGGGTATTGCAGCGCATGAAGACCAACCACCACGATCTTTTTGCCGCGGAAGAAAAGAGCCAAGTCTACTCACGCATGAATTTGCTCTCGCTCAATTTTCTCATGAGAGCCGTGTATTACGCGGGTCATGTTGATGAAGTACATCAACTCTGGAAATTGTTCGGCCAGTGCCGCGTCGTCCCCGATAAGGCTAGTTATGATATTGTATTTCTAGCCTTGGCTGAAAGCAAGCGACTCGACGCTGCCCCAATCGCCCACAAAATCTTGAGAAAAATGAAGTCTCTATGGGATAAATTCCCGGATCCCACCATGTATTGCCGACCAACTGCTGATCATTACGCATCTGTCATCCTTGCGTTGTCCAGAAATACTGATCGAAGCGGTAAGGCTGCGCAAGAGGCGATCTCACTCTTCGACCAGTTGCAGAGAGATTACGCTGACAGTGGCGGGAACGATGAAACACTCAAACCAAGCAGTTATCATTACTCGGCGCTCTTGACAACACTTTTTAGATGCAGAGATCGAAGTAGAGAAATTGACTCCAAAACTATTGAAGTGGTCGAAGAAATGATGAACAACCTTTTGATTCGGTTTGATGATACTGCTGTATTGTATACTACATCTTTGAACGCTTTATCAAAAGCTGGAAGTCTTGAAGCTGCTCGACTTGCGCAACGTTTACTGGATGCAATGGACGATCAATCTTCGACGACGAGTTATCGTCTCCAACCGAATGTATATCATTATGGCAACTGCTTCTTTGCATGGTGTCGCGCAGCAGAGAAGGGGGAAGCCAAGGATGCTCACATGATGATCGAACAGCTCTTGAATCGACTTGAGGCCAACTTTGAGGCGTCTCAAAATGACCCGTCACTACTTCCAAGCAATATTTTGTACTACGCATGGCTCAGATCTATTATTGCTAGCGGTGACAGTGATATGGGAAATCGGGCAGACGAGGTACTCCGACGCATGCAAACAAAGGCGGCCGTCGGAGAAGCAGAGCATCCCAACAGTTCCGTTTTCTCTCATGTCATGCATGCACATCGACTTTCGGGCACTCCGGATTGCGGTGAAAAAGCGGAGGCAGTCCTCAATCAAATGCAGGAAGCTTTCAACACTGAGGGCGATCTTGATGCTAAGCCTAATGCGGGTGTGTACACCATTGTCATGCAAGCATATGGGAGAGGTGCCCGTGCTGATAAAGCAAGCCATGCATATCGTCTCTTGAAAGAGATGTATGACAGGTTTGAGAACCAAGGCGATATCAGTCTTAAGCCCGAAGCTCAGGCGTATCACACGGTACTGAGCTGCTGCGCCATTACCCGAGAAGCCTCAGCTGACGCGCATTGCCACGAAGAAGCAGTCCGAATTGCTCTTCAAACTATGCTTGACATCGAATCTCATGGCGTGGATCCATCACCTGCTGTTTATTCCCTGGCTCTCCAGACTGCCCAGCGCAGCGTCGAGGATCCTCAGAAGCGGGAGAAGTTGGCCTCAGTTATTTTTGAGAAATGCTGCTCTGAGGGATGGTTGAACGCGTTGGTTTTGAAGAATCTCAGGTTTTGCTCACCGCTCCTGTACAAGAAACTTCCCAAGCAGATGCCCGAAAAGTGGTCTCGAAGATGTGGCAAACCAGCGCAAGCTGGTAAGAATGCAGAATTGAGTGGGGACAACACGAAGGTTGTTGACACCTTGACCGCGTCGCGCGGCAGCAAAGAGAAGAGGTAATGAAAACGGAGAAATACCTAGTCCAGGTTGAGGCACTTGACTTCGGCAAGTATAATCCAGCAACAGATTTAGAACATCTTGGGTTGGACCGTCTAGATGGTGCTTTTTTTCAAATGTGTGTAAGTTGCACGCTTTTCAAATCCATTGGGCAGCGGGGATGCCTATCATGGTTTGCTTTCTTGTGGAGACAGAGTTACCCCGAAGGAAAGAGCAGTTCGATTGTTTTCACCTAAGGGCTTGGATTGAAAGGAATAAACCCCCGAAAGTGAGAGCTAAAGACTTCAAAGTGGAAAAACGACTTTTTCATTCTTTTGCCGAGACCAGGGTATAGTTCATTCCGGAAAAATGTACGCGAATTCGACTTCCCGATCACGCCCCTGAGATTTCGTTTGGGTTGGTTGCCAGACCACGATATGGGCACGGACATCGTCGATGGGATATTTCGGGAAATCAGCTTACACTCCTCATTTCCTTTCCCATGTCGTTTTTCATTATTGAACATACTATCTCTTGACGACGACATCAGCATCGTGGACTACGGCGAAACCTATGCCTCGATGCTCCATGCATATGATGGCGACAGCATGACGACTAGATTGTACTGAAGAGAGTCCACATTTTGCCATGCGAGTCTTTTGTCGCTATCCATTTGCGCTGTGTAGCGCCTTTGTAGGCTTATCTCGCAGAACCTGCATCGGATAACGTCATCAGCAGCCAGACAGCCCTGAGGGGGTTGTAATCTAGATAGACTGGGCCTGCATGATAGCAGCATCTCTTGCATGCTGCTAATTTGCACAATGTGGCTTGAAAAATGCACAACCAACGATAATAGGACGTGGGCAAAGACAGGGAAACCAATAAAAAAGGGCCAACATTGGTGCCGCCACGCTCCTCTAGTAGGGCAGCCTCAACAATGTGGCTTCTATAGAACTAATAAAACTAGATTTTGAATTTCTTCCTGTACAGCCTGATTTCGCTTGCTAACCAATACAGTGTAAAGAGGCCTCGCGCGTATGTTGACAGCTACAGTATTCAATTTACTTCTACACACAGATGAAGATATCTACATATGCTGGCCTGCAATGTACTTTCATGAGCCTTTCTTGTTGGGCCTTGTTTTCGATCTCACAAATACGAGAACTCTTTTTTCCTGTTCTGACTTTAGGCTGATCAGCTTGGAAACCTGCACCGCGGTCATCGTCGTGCAGTCTTGCCCATCTACGGAAACAAGCCGGTCTCCGACGCGGACTTTATCGGCCAGTATTGACGTGTCTTTAATAGCGTGCACCACCGGGAATCCGCCATTCGGTGTATCAATGACCATACCTAGCTTGCCGGCTGGAACGGTGATCTCAAATGGGACCTGGTCTTCAGTTTCCGAGAATTGTTCCTCGAAGGAAGCATCATCCGAAAAGATGGACTCGCCCATCTGCGACAAGCCAAGAGCGGATTTCATCCCTGTTTTGCTTGACGATCCGCGGGTGAGGTCTTGATCTGATTCAGACCTCCCTTCTTCCGACATCATCCGAGATCGTGTGTCTTCCGACATCATTCGAGGTCTCGTTGGGTCGTCGGCATTATTAAAGTTGTGGTGCTTTAGATACTTGTAGTCATAATCGTCTCCAACGCTACGCCACAATAAAAGGAGTCATTTTGGTGAGAAGACAAGCAGGTATCAAGGTGCGTTGAAAATAGCACAGATGCACAGTGGATGGGCTTACCTTGCCGTTTGCTCGTCCCTTTCCATGGTGTTCAGCATCATCCCTCCACCTTGATTACCAGCATACAACGGCTCTCCGAGAGTACTCACGTCGTCTCCTTGATTCTCCACAAAGATTTCCCTGTCACAATAAAAAGAAAACAACTGAGTGTCTTGTCGGATGCTTTCTCACAGTGTTACAGCAATGCGAGGCCAAAACTTACGTTGTGACTCCATTAGCATTCGAGGATGCATTCATGGCAGTAGACGCGACTTCCGTTCTCCCACCAGCAGATGCTTGTTTTTTGCTAACGTGTCTTCTCCATACGAAAAAAAGGATAAGCAGGAGGAGTGCTCCGCCTCCAGCACAGCTACCGATAATAATAAAAATTGTCATATCACGGCCCGTTGTACCCTCTCCAGTTTCAACTTCTGGAATCACTTTTCCTCCAACCGAAACTGATACAATGTCTTCCAAATACTGAAATGCCGCATCATTGGTACGCTTCAGACTGTTTATGTATGTCTCTCGATCCTCGTCAGTGTTGAATGCATCTGAAATCAATTGTTGGATGTTGTGATCCTCTCCACTTGACCGATATGACACGGCCGTATCAAACTTAATCTTAAGTGGCGTTAAAGTGCTGGTCGTCGCCTGTTGCAAGGAACGACGTCGGCGAACAGTAGGTGCGGATTTGGGAGCAACCGCTGGCGCTTGCGATGATTCCACCGCTGGCCCGAGAAGCGCTGCTGCAACCGGGGCATCGGGCTCATCTAAATCCAGCTCTGGAGTTTGTCCGACAATGTTGGTCGCCACACGAAGATCGTCCATGGGAGGATCAATGCCCGCGGCAACCATGGAATTGAGAATGTGCGTTGCCGTGATTTGTTCCCAAGTGATAATTGACAAGCCTTCCAGTACCGAACTGTATCGCAACGTCATGACGACACTTTCTCCTTCACTTTGAAGAGATAAGGACGGAGCTTGAGACGGGCTCTCCGAAGGCCCCATGGTGGGCATAATAGATGGACTGGAAGTGGGTAGTTCGGAAGGCATAGGCGACGGCATATCCGTAGGAGTGAGCGACGGCATATCCGATGGTGCCGGAGAAAACGTGGGCGACTGTGTTTCTGTCGTGGGAGCTGTGGACAGGGTCGGGAACCACGTTGGGACATTCGATGGCTGATCAGACGGTGCGGACGTGGTGGGGGGCATTGTTTCAATTGTTTCTGCAATTGTCGGTGTTGTAGATGGGCAGGTTGTTGGCTCAGCCGTAGGAGGTTCCGAAGCATGACTTGTCGGAAACGATGTGGTAGGGCCAACAACTGGAGCAGGTTGGATGGTGGGGTACCGAGTAGGATTGGGTGTTGGATAGAGTGTTGGCGGCTCTGTAGGTGCAGATGTTGTTGGCTCTTCGGTTGATTCTGTTGGCGATTCTGTAGGTGCTCGAGTTGGCCTTCTGGTCGGCTTGCGTGTAGGGGACTCTGTTGGGCTCTCGGTAGGATCAGGAGTAGGTTTCGCTGTTGTTGGCTTAAAGGTCGGCGCCTCTGTCGCCAAAAGAGGCGGATCAGGTTCAGGCTGGGGCTCGGGTGCAGGTGCCGGCAGGGGCGCTGGCTCTGGATCCGACGCCACAGGCGCTGGAGTTGGTTCAGGTGCCGGCACAGGTGCTGGGTTTGGATCCGACGCCACAGGCGCTGGAACTGGATCGGGTATCGGGACGGGAGCTGGAACTGGCTCTAGAGTACCAATTGTAGAATTGTTGGTGCTATTTGTGAAGGAGGAGTTTGTTGTTGGAAATTCAAAAGTTGGTGCTTCGGTTGTGCCCACCGTGACAATGCCATGGCCAGGCGGGTCCTGTCGAATGCTACCGTCTACCTGGGTAGGAACAGGAGTACTGTTACTTTCAGGAATGAATGTCGGAATTGCTGTTTTATTGTACAACAATGGTGCCATGGTAGGTATTGTCGTGTTCACTTTCACGTCCATGATTGTGTCTAGATCTCCTGCCGTCAATGAGAAGCCAGTAGGTGCTACAGTAGGGGAAAAGAGTGTAATATGCGGCCCTTCATCTACATCGGATCTGTCTACCTCGGAAGGCATAGATGTGGGTTCTCCAGTGAGTGAGACAAGAGGCCCCTCACTATCTGCCTCTTTTGAATTCATGCTTGTGGGTTCTGCCGTTGGTTTGCGAGTCGGTTGTCGTGTCGGCACATATGAAATGGCATCGCTGACTGTTGCTGTTGGATCAAAGGTAGCGGTGGATTCTGTATGAAGAAAGTCAGCCTTGCCTGGTGTCGCACCCAAGGTGGATTCAAAAGTTCCTTTCAGAGTGGACTCTGAGGAAGGGACAATTGTTCCAGGCGCCTCTGTAAAAACCAATAGTATGATGCGAGTGTCAGTCATTGTGAGAAACAGGAGAAACTATTTCATTATACACCACAACAAGATTGCAACCGCGCAGTAGGCAACTCACCAGTTGTAACCAGACTTGAGCCACAGTTGCTATTCGTGGCCAATAAAAGTACCAGCAAAAGATATTCGTTCATGGAAGGAAGTGTAAATAATTTGCGTTTGGATTGGGCACCTTGTCGGCGACGTCGTCGCCTTTCCTTTGGCAAGGTTTCATTATTGGGGGAGGAGTTGTTGTCACGGCGGACAGCCTTCATCATCGTTGCTGAGTTTGTCATGAGTAATCAAATGTCTGTCAGCAATGCCAGGGGAAGAGGAACACAGGGACTTTTTATTGAACTCAAAGTGAACGAGTATTGGACGAAAACCTTCTAGGCCTGCGAACAAATTTGGTACACGTTGTAGAATACGCAACAATAGTATTGTGAGCAAGGTCCAGACACAAATTACTAGTGTCCAAGGGCACGCCAAAATTAGAAACTGCCGTACCGGTTAACGTGCAATGCAAGATTCCGAGTGGTCAAAAATGTACGGAATCTGAAGAAAGGAATTGATGTCAAGCACACACTACAGCAGCCTTTGAAAGCAATGACGTATAGTTATGTAGCTTGATCTCTATAGCTATCTACTAATAGCAGAATTGTAGGCCGCTAATGAATGTGTCGTTTTATCCGATGATAAGTTTTTTAGATGTGGGCCATGGTCGGCGTGTTGAAGTCTCACAGCTGTTATGCGAGGAAGCGTGAGCAAGCGAGCGGGGATGGCACGAAGAAAGACTCAATGAAAAAGCAAGAATGGAAGACTTAATAAAACAATTATTTTGGTACCCAAAGCTTACAGAACACCAAACGAAACATAACGAATAAGCGAGAGCTTATGCTGTATACATCGATGAATAAAGCATAATGTATTCCGAATTGCAGTGCGTCTTGCTTCCTGCGGGACTGGGCCGGCTATAGTAACATTCGAAACTGAACCAAGACTCATTTCGATGTTGTTTCCCATGTCTGCACACTTCCTCCTTCCTCCACCCAACGGCAATGGAAGAGCATGTCACCCGGTGTGTTAGGATAGTCTTGGAAGAGAGGGAAGTACTAAAAATAGACAGTAAATCGGCACTCTCGTTTTAAACCTAAGTAAACCCTTTCTCAACGAAACTCTATCGGGACCCTTGACCAACAATCAAAAACAACCAATTAATATCGTCGAAGCAGTAAATAAGAAGAAGGGCTGTGGTACTCAC
>Ga0163149_10006957_pt1 | contig 11478 bp, 10 predicted proteins | sample OliLakLV19MP5G1_FD_148604 | JGI IMG/M metagenome (GOLD analysis project Ga0163149, IMG submission 148604) | Freshwater microbial mat bacterial communities from Lake Vanda, McMurdo Dry Valleys, Antarctica - Oligotrophic Lake LV.19.MP5.G1 | ecosystem: Environmental > Aquatic > Freshwater > Lake >...
AGATATGACCGACCGAGAGATCATCGACTTTCTCGTCTCGCGGTATGGTGATTTTGTGTTATACCGGCCACCCTGGAAGCTCACGACTACGTTGCTCTGGGTTGGACCATTCCTCTTGTTGGGAGCCGGCGCAACGGGATTGGTGTTTGCGCTACGCAGGAGACAGAAAAAGCTGACCGACGTGACGTTGTCGGAAGCTGAGCATAACCGTGTGGAACAACTGCTTTCCGAAGGAGCCCGTCGTCCGTGACCATCATCTTCTGGCTTATCGCATCGGCCTTGACTCTGCTCATCCTCGGTTTCCTGATGTGGCCACTCCTGAAGCGCACAAGCAAGGCCACTGGTGAGCAAGAGAAGACGCTGTCTATTTTCCGACAGCAGTTTGCAGAGCTTGAGCAGGACCGCACACACGGTGTGCTCACCGACGAACTGTATCGGCAGGCACGCAGTGAGCTTGAACGCCGGCTATTGGAAGAAACGGGTACCACAGAGACAGCGCCCACAAGGGGGCCGCAACAGGTGAGTAGCAGGCCGGTGGCGTTTGCATTGGCCATTATCATTCCGACTGTGAGTGTGTTGCTCTATTGGCACCTGGGGAATCCGCTTGCCATGACGCAGCCATCCGCTGCCTCGTTGTCAGCACAAGGGGGTTCGGACGATGCGCATCCGACCGCTGACTCACTCGAAGCATTGATCGAGCGGCTCAAGGAGAAAATGGAGCAGAACCCGAATGATGGTAGGGGATGGGTCTTGCTTGCGCACTCGTATGTGGGAATGGGGCGTCACAGCGACGCCGCACCGATTTTCGAGAAGGCCGTGAAATTAATCCCTGACGATGCCCAGTTACTGGCCGATTATGCCGATACCTTGGGTGTTGTCCATGGTCGTAAGTTGGAGGGGAAGCCCGAAACGTTGATTCAGCAGGCGTTGAAGATCGATCCACGTAATGTGAAGGCGCTCATGCTGTCAGGGACCGTGGCGTTCAACGAAAGGGATTTTGCTCGTGCGGCCAAAGACTGGGAGCTGGCTCGAGCGAACCTTCCTGCGGAAGTAGACCCGGAAATGACGCAACAGCTGATGGCGGCCATTGCAGAAGCTCAGAGCCGATTGGGTGGCGGTCAAAAAGCGATGCCTGCGTTTGCAGAAGCGGCGGCGCCGGTTCGGCCAACTGGGCAAGCCGGACAGCCACGTACGATTCGAGGTACAGTGACTGTGGCGCCGAGCCTGGCCGGCAAAGGATCACCATCGGACGTATTATTTATATTTGCACGAGAGGTGGGTGGCCCGCCCATGCCGGTGTCGATTGTGCGAGCGACGAGGAAAGATCTCCCGTTTAGGTTTCAGCTCGATGACTCGACCAGCCCCATGCCGTCTAGAAAACTCTCCAGCGCCGGACCAGTGGTGATCGTAGCCCGTCTGTCAAAGTCCGGCCAGGCGATGCCACAAGATGGAGATTTAGAGGGGACGAGCCAGCCGATACAATCTGGAGTGGAGGGGATCACCCTCGTCATCGATCGCGAAAGACCGTATGCGGAACCGGCAGCGCCGGCCCAGCCAGTTGGGCAAGCCGGACAGCCACGTACGATCCGAGGTACGGTGACTATGGCTCCTGGCCTTACAGGTAAAGGATCTCCAACGGATACATTGTTTGTGTTTGCGCGCGAGACGAGTGGTCCACCGATGCCGGTGTCGATCGTACGAGCGACGGGGAACGATCTACCCTTTACCTTTCAGCTCGATGACTCAACCAGCCCCATGCCGTCGAGAAAACTCTCCAGTGCCGGGTCGGTGGTCATTGTGGCCCGTCTGTCGAAATCTGGCCAGGCGATGCCGCAACGTGGAGATTTAGAGGGGACAAGCCAGCCGGTACAATCTGGAGTGGATGGGATCTCTATTGTCATCGATCGCGAACGTCCGTAGTGCCTGGAAGCCCCACGCGGCCATCGTGTAACGTTACACCCTAACAGGTGACCCTTCCATTAGAGCCGTCCCCTCGTATCCTGCGATGGCTCGTCTCGAAATCCCTACGAACTCGCGTGCTGTCATCTGTGGCAAAACCTACGCCCAAATTTTCTTGACATTTTCCGATGGATGCTGAGATACATGTGCGCGGTATGCTCAATGACGAATCCTGCACGATCACAAAGAGTGCCTTCACACAACAAAGGAGCCTCACACATGGCCGATAAGTTTTCGACGAGATGCGGTCTGCTGGTCTGTGGCCTCTTGCTCGCTGCTACAGTGCCTGTCTATGCGGAGTCGGGGGCTCTGGCTAAGCCAATCGCGGAGGCGGGTCAGTCGCGTGCGATCAGCGGGAAGGTGGTTCTAGGGCCTGGTCTGGCCGCCAAGGGATCTCCGACTGATACGTTGTTTGTGTTCGCGCGCGAGGCGAATGGCCCCCCGATGCCTGTCGCGATTGTGCGGGCGACCAAGAAAGATTTGCCCTTCACATTTCAGCTCGATGACTCGAACAGCATGATGCCGTCCAGAAAACTCTCCGATGTGGGGATGGTGGTGATTGTGGCCCGTCTCTCGAAGTCCGGCCAAGCCATGGCACAAAGTGGAGATTTGGAGGGGGTGAGCCAGCCGGTGAAGCCAGGAGCGGAAGGGGTGACCATCGTGATCGACCATGAACGGCCATAGTGCAGGGAAGTTGGTAGGTGTTGCTTGAAAGTTGTCTTGATCGGACCTCGCGAAGTAAGTCCCACACGCTACGTTCACAAGGCAAATCGCATGTGTGTGCAGCATGAAATTTTATTGGCACAACAATCGTAAATCGTCTTGACATCTCGATATAAGCTGCGATACAAATGCGCGGCACCATATGAAGGTTGAGCACCGATCGATCAATATTCGTTAGAAATAATTTAGAAAATAGAATTCGTCCAGACAGTTTATTAGGTACGTGTAACATGATGAAACAGAGTGGGCCACTTAACGTTAGGAAAGGAGCATTCAGTATGAAGTCCAAACTTTGGGTGAGATGTGTTCTCGTCCTCAGCGGCATCTTGCTCGCTGGGACGGCACAGGCAGATTTCCCCACCGTCCCCAAAGAAACATACGAGGCGCTAAAGCTTGAGAAGTCAGCCAGCCCCAAGCAGTTGCATGAGGCGCTGGTGAAGCGCTATCTGGACCCGGCAGAAGGGTTTGGCAAGGGAAAGTTCGCCGAATATTGGGAGCCGCTTCCCTTCAGCAAGTATCTGGATCCCGCCAGCTTTTACAAGCCTCCGACATCGGTCAAGGATATCGCGACGCGCGAGCAGTGCGTGAAGTGTCACACGGATGAGTCTCCAGGCTGGGTGGCGATGTGGAAGAAAAGCACCCACGCCAATCTAGACAAGATTCGTAAGCTTACCCCGAAAGATGACACCTACTACAAGAAGGCAAAGTTAGAGGATGTCGAGACGAACCTGCGCTCCCTAGGCAAGCTTGGCGCAAAGGAGCAGTTGAAGGAAGTCGGCTGTATCGATTGCCACGTGGACATCAATACCAAGAAGAAGGCTGACCACCGTGCGGACATTAGGATGCCGACTGCCGATGTCTGCGGCAACTGTCACTTACAAGAGTTCGCCGAGCGCGAGTCCGAGCGAGATACGATCAAGTGGCCGAAGGACCAGTGGCCGAAGGGGCGTCCCTCGCATGCGCTGGATTACAGGGCCAACGTCGAGGTAGAAGTCTACGCCGGAATGTCGCAACGCGAAATCGCCGACGGCTGCACCATGTGCCATGTTCAACAGAACAAGTGCGATGGTTGCCATACTAGGCACGAATTCTCAGTGGCCAACTCGCGCAAGCCAGAGGCCTGCGGTACATGCCATAGCGGCGCTGACCACAACAACTGGGAAGCCTATACCATGTCGAAACATGGTAAAGAGTATGAGTCGAAGGGCAAGGGGTGGAATTGGAACGTGCAGCTCAAGGATGCCATCACCAAGGGCGGGCAGGATGCGCCAACCTGCCAGGGCTGTCACATGGAGTATAATGGGAAATTCACTCACAACGTAGTGCGTAAGGTTCGCTGGGCGAACTATCCCTTTGTGCCAGGTATTCGGGAAAACATCAAGACTGACTGGGCCGATAAGCGTTTGGACTCGTGGGTCAAGACCTGCACCCAGTGCCACTCAGAGAGTTACGCTCGTGCCTACTTGGAGTTTATGGACAATGGCACCTTCTCGGGGATCGATAAGTACGATGAGGCGCACGATGTCGTGCATAAGCAGTACGAGGCTGGTTTGCTCACAGGCCAGAAGACTAACAGACCAGAACCTCCGAAGCCGGTTCCGAATGGGTTCGAGCAATTCTTCCAGATTTATTGGTCGAAGGGCAACAACCCGGCAGCCATCGAACTCAGGCTCTTCGAAATGGCAGAAGACCATCTGGTGCAACTGCATGTCAGTCTCGCTCACCAACATTGGGGTTACACCTATACGGTTGGTTGGGCTGCATTGAATCGCGCTTACGTCGAAATCATGGATGAGGACACTAAGCTCAAGGAGAAGATGGCATTACAGGAGCGGGTGGCTAAGCTTGAGGCAAGCAAGATGAGCCTGCTTGACTTCGACAGCACAGATGGGAAGATCACGCTCGGAAGCGTGGGAGGCGGCATGCTGTTGACCGGTACGCTCGCGCTCGCCGGATGGAGCAGGCGCAAGAAGAACGGGCGGTAACACCTGGCGGCAGCGCAGACTATGGAAGCAGCGCTGACGCGACCAAGCAATAAAATCCTCCCGTCACTTGGAATAATCCTTGTGGCGGGAGGATTTATTGTGCTCAGTTGGCTTGGATACCTGTGGCTTGGCCCAGCACAGGCGCCCTATCGTTATAAGTTGGTTGAAGAGGGTGGTGTAGAGAAATTCAAAAAACTTGGGCTTGACGCCTGGACCGATCTCAGTATCAGTAAGCACGAGATCATTGTTGATGGGGTAGATCAACCGCTGGCTGTGGCGCATCTTGGGCGGCGAGGCAATGCAAAGCCCGTCATGCTTGATTGGGAGAATCGCAGCGACGAACCAACGGTCTTTGTCGACGGCAAACTCTCCGAGCTGACCACATTAGCATCAGCGATTACGAAACATGTGCCGAAGGATGCTGACATCCTTGCCTGGTGGGATACGTCGCGTCAGATTAGACTGTTGACGGGGTACCAGACAGTGTTTGTTTCGCATCTTGGTGAACCCCGTTTAGTGCCGGCCCTTTGGCATAGTAAACGTGGGGCGATAGAAAAGTACGAGCGCGAGTTCTGGGGTGAACCGGCGAGCGCTGAAGAGAGTCAGAAATTCACACGCTTTACCGATGCATTGGTCGCGAATCCGAAAGAGGGTGCCGCCATATTGCGAGAGCTCACCGGTGGACGTGAAGCCTATGTTGCAGTGCATCTCTCGGATCTCTATAAGCTTGGCCTGATGCGCCCGGATCGGCTTGGTGCCGCCTTTAAGGACTTTCCCTTGCAGGGCGGCAACGTGCATGGGCTGAGCGGGATGGTGAAGCGCTGGATGCTTGAGAACGGTCACACTGCGTATTCGGTGCATGGGCTGTCGGAGAACGTGGTACGCGTATACTTCCTCACCGATGATAAGAGTAACAACACCTTGCTCGCGAAGATGCTGCCCTTCACCACATCGAATCCTCTCGAGTTTAAGGATCTGGATCTGGTCTATCAATATGGCGGCTATTGGGTGTACAAGATTCCATCGATGCCACCTCCCAGTCACTGATTCTTTTATTATGAAAAAGGTGGGATTACCTAATCTTGTAATTCATCTAAACTGACGATAGAGTGTAGCCCCGTGGATTATTATCGTACGACGGCAAAGAGTTTTTCTTCGTAGAAAGGAGATACTGTGAAGCATCCCATGACATTCGCACTAGCCGCTGTGGCGTTATTCGCCGTCTTTGTCGGAAGCGCGGTCGCTGATGAAACCCCATTTGAGGGGCGGAAGAAATGCAGTAATTGTCACAAGAGTCAGGCCGACTCATGGATCAAAACCGCCCACGCCAAGGCCGTCGACTCGCTCAAAGCCGACAGGGGCAAAGAAAAGAACAGCGCCATGGTCAAGGCGAAACTCGACCCCAAAAAGGACTTTACCAAGGATAAAGATTGTATCGGTTGCCACGTGACTGGGTTCGGGTCTGATGGCGGGTATGAAATGACGGAGCCGGACAAGTTCTTGATCGGTGTGGGTTGTGAGTCCTGCCATGCCGCCGGCAGCAACTATCGTAAGGTTCACCGTAAGGCGGGCGAGGCCTTTGAGAAAAACAAAAAGGTTACGCCGCGCGAGGCTCTCGTGGAAGCCGGACAAGAGTTTGAGTTCATTGAGAAGTGTAACGCCTGCCATTTGAATTACGAGGGTTCTGGCTGGAAGGGCGTTAAGAAACCCTACACGCCGTTCACCCCCAAGGTAGACAAGAAGTATGCGTTCGACTTTGAAAAGCGTAACACCAAGGCCATGCATGAACACTTCAAGCTCGTAGGCACCTTTGAAGGTCCGCCTTCTCCGAAGTTTCATGACGAGTTCCAAAAAGATGCCAAGCCGGCAGAGATAGGCAAGGACGAGTAATGGCGGGGGGGATGAAGAACTATCTACGAGTATCGGGAGGCGCATTAATTCTCGGCGCAGTGCTGACGATTGGATCGATCGTGGTGGTGTTTGGCGGTGAAGCCGCCATCTCCAGGACTGAATTCTGCGTGAGCTGCCATTCCGAAACCTATCCCTATGAGGAGTTGAAGAAGTCCTCGCATTGGGGAGCGCTCGGCGCCGATCCTGGCTGCAAGGACTGTCACGTCCCTCAGGGATTGTCCAACTTCCATCTGGCGGTGTGGACACATGTCGTGGATGGCGTGCCATTCCTAATACAGGAGTTCACTAACGACTACTCTACGATCGAGAAATTCAACGAGCACCGGCCGGAGGCAGCCTACAGGGCACGTATGAAACTGAAGGGCTGGGATAGCATGACGTGCCGGGCTTGCCACAAGAATACGAAGCCTCCAGGGGCCTCGGCAAAGGCAGCGCACAAGAAGATGGAAACGGAAGGCGCGACCTGCATCGATTGCCATCAGAACCTGGTGCATAAAAAGGTCCCTGAACATGACCTCACTGCCAGCTTGGCGCAAGGGAAGGCGGTATTGAAGGAAGAGAAGAAAGAGAAGAAAGAGGAAGAATGATCTGCAGCGTTCTTCTCGAATAGGGACCCTACGTCGTCATACTTGGCGGGAGGCTGCATACAACGGCAGCGCTCCCGCCGATCTCGCACGTTCAAACAATTCGATATCTCCTGTAATACATGTGGCTCGTCCTTGATCGTCTGATCGTGAATGGGTGGCTCGCGGGTGTAACACTCACCGGAGTCTGGCGACTCATGGTTTCGACTGATCTCAGTTGAGTTGACGTGAGACGTACCGGCACAGAAGAGTCCGCAGTTCTCGCAGTGGCAGTAGATGTATTCGATGGCGGACAGAGTTTCGTATCGCATTCCGAGTGATCGGACAATTCATCGTCAGTCACGGATTCACGAGGGCGGAAATTCAATGAGGTCGAGTTTGCTGCGCCATTTCCCCGAGGTTGATGCCGTCTCTGCTCATGGGAAACGGGATTACATCATCGCAGCGATCACATTCGCCTCTGTCGCGATCTGTATGGGGTTCGAAGTAGGCGGGAGTATGTGGAAGCAATATGCCCTAGGGCTTATTGCATTGGTTTGTCTTATTGGGTTCTTACGTGGTGAGACGAGAGACGTACGATTACAGGTTGCCGTGGCTGTCGCGTTTACGACAGTCGGCGAATATGTGGCGTCTGTGTGTATGGGAGGCTATACCTATCGATTCGACAATGTGCCGGCCTATGTGCCGCTCGGTCACGGAATGGTGTATCTCACCTCCATTGCGTTGGCCCGTTCAGGGTTATTTATTACATATGCAAGAGTCATCGCCACCACAGTGATTGTGGTGTGTGGAGCATGGTCGATGTGGGGGATCAGTGGGATTTCAGAACAGGGTGATGTCGGGGGGGCAGTACTGTTCTCCGTATTTTTGATCTGTCTGTTTAAAGGTCGCTCACCCTTGGTATATCTCGCAGCCTTCTTTATTACGACATGGCTTGAAATACTTGGCACGGCAGCGGGGGCTTGGAAATGGGCGCTCGTAGACCCTGTGTTTGGTTTGACCCAGGGAAACCCGCCAAGTGGAGTTGCCGTCTGGTATTGCCTTGTCGATGCGGTAGCCCTCAGTGGAGGGCCTCTATTATCGCGTGGCATGACGAATGCCGGCCGGTGGCTTCAATCGATAGGATTCAAATCCGTTCGGAAGAATAGCCCCTCAGGGTTGTTAGGTTCTCCAGGCCATAAGCACGTCATTGACGAACCATGACCTTGCTGTTGAACCCATCGACAAGGCCTGATTCTCGTTCGAAATATCGGACTTTTTCGCCGAATGCCGCGTCGTGTGCTGCAGTGAGTTTCATCGGTCGTCAGAGCGCAGTAGCGAGGCTGCTGTCGAGCATATAGTGGGGGAGCTTCCTGACGTCGTTTCCCACATGCGGTTCCAGCATGGCACATGTTTGGAGTAGAGTGATATCCATACGGAATGTGGCTAGCGCCCCAACAGCCCTTTGAGCAGGTCTTTGCCCTGTTGCTGTAGGTCTTCCGGTTTCGTTGTCCCTTTCAGCAGCCCACCGACGGCCTCCTCGATTTTCTTCCGTACCTGCTTCTGCACGGTCCCTGTTAGGCCCTTCATCTCTAACCCATACGATGGGGTTTGTGTTGTTCCGGTAATCATCAGGGGAAGGCTCACACGGCCATTTTCCATCGCGAGCTTGGCGAGAGGGGACGCATTGGCGATCTTCTGACTCAGATCCTGAGACAGCTTGAGGTGCATGGTCAGGTTCAGCGTTTGATCAAACCCGATGGTGCCTCCTCCTGTGGCCTGAAAGTCGTGGCTATCCATCAAGAGTCGTTGGACCTGGATGATCCCCTCCTGTATTGCGAGATCGGTCTCGATCGTGGAAAACACCGTGGCGTTGGCGTTATCGAGCGAGATTCCGACAACCTTGAGGAGGGAGAGAGCTTCCTGGAGGAGGTTCACTCCTTCGATCGTACCGTCCTTCACCGCGACGTGCCCCGTACCTGCTAAAGACTTGGTGAGGTCCGGCATCGAAAATCCACGGCCTTGTACGTCCAGGCTGGCTCCTGCCATTCCGCTTATCGAGAGTGGAACGCGTGCTATGGCGTTGAGTGCCGGAGCGAGTTGTATCCCTTGGATCGTCGCCTTGGCGCTAAACGGGGGTGTCTCGGAACCGGATGTGACCCGCCCCTCTGCCACGACCTGTCCATCGAAGAGCTGAAAGGAAAGCTTCTGTAACAGCACGTTCTGGCCTTGTACTTGAACAGCGATCTGGAGAGTCTTGATATCAACGGGTTGTTGCAACGGTAGGGGAACCGGAAGATCGGCGGTATTGACGATTGGCGCACTGATATTCAGGATCGCGTTTCGTTCGACCGTTTTTCCGGTGATGGTGAAATCGGTTTTTCCTAGAGAGAGTTGGAGATCGATCGCATCAATGTCCGTGGTTTCTTTCAACGGACCAAAGGTACCGTCGAGCGTGACTGGGAGGTTCATCGGTTGGAGGAGCAGTCCGGCATGGAGGGTCGGGGATTGGCCGAGTCGAACCGATTGGAGGAGAAGCTCCATGTCTTGCAAGATATACTCGGTCGGCTTGGGAGCCGACAGATCTCGATAGGTGACTGTTCCGCCGGTGATGGAGACTCGATCGACGGCCAGCAGCGCTAGGATCTTGAGCGGACCTTCGGCCGATGGAATGGGCGCCCGCGATGGAGTTTTAGGCACCGCGACGCCTGTTCGCCCGATGGTTGAGACATTCAGGATGCCGTTCTTGTTCTTGATGACCGTGATAACGGGATGACGGAGCGTGATGTCTTCGACCTCGACGGTACCGCTGAGTAACGGCATGAGTTTCACCCCGACGTCCAGCGACGTGAGAGAGGCAAAGGGGCCGGCGCCGAATGCCGGGTCGTCCAGCACAGCAAACCCGGTCACCCTGGCACCGATTCGTGGCCAGATCCTCAGGCGGATGTCTTGCAGCTGAACCTTGCGGTTGAGCGCGTCTTCGATGAGCGGCTTGTATCGGTCTTGGTATTTATTGAGGTCAATCAGGAAGGGAAGCGCGAGGATGCCTCCGACCACGAGGACACCAGCAATCAGCAGACCGATGACGATTTTCACAGCGCACCTCCCTTTGAGCCTCTGTCAGTATAGGAGAGGGTTCGACCACGGTCAATGCGAGTCAGTGAGTCGCTGAATAATAACGAAGGCAGAGGTACCTCTCACTCTCCGTGCAACACATGGAGCGCTATTCGGTCATGACTCAAGGCCGGCATGGGAATATTTCACATGGAGAAGGTGTCACGTGCTTGCATCGAGTGTCCCCGATCGACTACGGTTGGCAAGATGAGCGAGCCGACTCAAGAGCAAGTGACCGACGAAGAGCCGAACGACAAGATCGTCATCTATTGGGAACGGGAGTATTCGACCGCGCTCGCGCCTGAGCGACTGAAGCTCGACTTCATGCCGCATCGGCCGTTGTTGTCCGGGTTGTCGCTGCACGAGCAGCGGACTGTGGCGGTCGAAGGCTACAAAGTGATCCCCGACGACTGTGGACCGGTGCGGACGGTGGGTCAATACGGCTGGCTTATTCGATCTCCGGTGGACTGTAAGATTCGTCGAACAGCCGAGGGGGTCAAGTGGCAAGCGCCGCCGATCTTGCCGGAAGAGCGGGTTCTCGGCTACAACTCTTTTTCTGGGACCTACGTCGATGTCATCTTAAACAGTGGGTATCCCAAGCTCTGCTGCGGCATTCGGTTCTACTATCCCACGCAGGTAGGACTGATGATGAAGGACGTGCCCAACCACTTCTACCACTATCCTGAGCGAACATTTGTTGTGTGGGAGGGAATTAAAACCCAGGAGTATAAACGCACGCCGAATAGGTATGCCTGGCTCACGGACTATGACGCGTTCACCGCTAATTTTCTCTTGCAACTCACGAGGCCGACGACCATCAAGCGAGGTGATCCCATCGGTATCGTGGTTCCGGTCCTTCTCCCAAAACAATTCGCATTAGAAGAGCTCAAGCCGCGCGGGTGACTGCTTCACGGAGACGGATGTGCATTCCCATCCGATTGTCCTCCACGTCTCCACCTACACGATGCAGAGGTACGAGTTGCGAGGTGCTGCTGTCAGTGTGGCCTCGTGGCTTGACAGGATTCCTCCGGCTTCAGTACTATGCTGGAACCTTTAATGCTCATCCTGCGAGGTGAGAAAGGAGTGCGTGTGGGTTTCAATCGGATATGTGTCTGTCGGTACGTCTCAACCTTCTCGTCGGATCTCGATGAGAGGGTTTTTTTATGCCGGCAGGATGCTGAAACAGTCCGCCAGCAGCGTTCTCGCTTCGTTCAGATCCTCAT
>Ga0163149_10006974_pt1 | contig 11468 bp, 11 predicted proteins | sample OliLakLV19MP5G1_FD_148604 | JGI IMG/M metagenome (GOLD analysis project Ga0163149, IMG submission 148604) | Freshwater microbial mat bacterial communities from Lake Vanda, McMurdo Dry Valleys, Antarctica - Oligotrophic Lake LV.19.MP5.G1 | ecosystem: Environmental > Aquatic > Freshwater > Lake >...
CCGTAAGTAGCAGAACTGCTAAAACGCCACCGAGTTTTTTTTGATTGCAGCTACTAGCAATTGAGAAGGAAACGGCTGCCAAAAATAGCAAACAAAAAATGATCACCTGAGCATCAGCTACAACAAGGAATAGATAATCGACAGTGATGAGCGAAGAAACAATCAGAATTAATGAGAAGGTTGCAACAGAGGCAAAGCGATATTTTGAAAGCATTGCGAGCGATTTCAAGACTTCCCCAATCGCTAAAAACATGGAGGGGATGATATAACTAGCATAAAAAGGCACCTGAAGAACAGAAGCAATTCCTGTTATTTGCACAAAAATCATGATTAAACAGGTTACGACAAATGTCTTTTGAAGAGGCAGTGCTGCCTCTTCAAAAGACTTGCTAAATTTAGAAAGCGAGAGAACCGCTAAACTTCCCGTCAGTACGATTAAGGGTAAAACCAACCAAATTGGCTTACCTAGCCATTGATGCGCATCATTTATCCAAGGATGCGGTTGACTTAAGGAGCTTAGCACAAAATCTGTCGAGGGCATGAAAAAGAAAAGATTGCCGCCAATCGCGTAACTTACAACACCTAACAGAATAGTAATCGCCAAAAAGCCGACTATAAAAGCAGCAATGCTGATAAAAGTTTTTTTAATTCGATGAGGATAATTGATCAGAACATAGTAGGTTATTAGAGAAATTAAAAAAGCCAACCAAGCGAGATTTGTATAAATCAAAGCTCCAAAAAAAACACCTGATAGAGCCATCCAGATTATCTGGTTTTCCTTTCCTGCTGCCCAACTCAACATCAGCACTGTCATTAAAAAATAGGCAATTCCTGCTCCATCAACATAATCCCAACCAACTGCCATTAGAAAGAAAGAGTAGCAACCCATTGAAGCGCTGGCGAGGAAAGCACCTCGTTTGCCAACATGAGGTTTAAGCACTAAGTAAAGTGAGAAGACAGCAATGTAATAAAGGACTAGATGCAAAATGTAATGTGCGATTAACGGAGGGAAGAGAGAATGGAGCAAATATCCTGGCAGAATCCATGACAAACGCGTTCCATAGTAGAAAGGGAAAGCTATTAAGTATTGCTTTAGTCGAATAAAGTAGCCAAAATACATCCAAGGATCGACATAAATATTGCTAAACATCCAGACTTGATTGATCAGAATTGATAGTACTGGGAGCAGAAAAAGTAATAAAATTTCCCAATTTTCTTTGACCAACCATTTAAGTGTTCTCATTTAAGTACTTTCAGTGCCTCGATAGATGTATCAAATTATTTTTTGATCAATGAACTTGGCTCGACTGTTCAATGTTGAGTGGTGAGTTCACTCATAAATAGATGGAATTGATAAAAGTGAACGCTCACGACGATTGATTTGAATCACAGCGCCTCTATATTTTCTTGGCGACTAGTAACAGCGACCCACCAAACAGTAATGACAGACCAAATCGTATAATCATTCGCTCTAGATTGAAAACAACCTTAAAAATAGTATTTAACCAACTGCTGATTTTCAACTCTGATATTGGATCGTACTGAGCTTTCGATTGTCGCTGTCGCAAGCGAGAGAGGAACATGAAGGGCAATAGTAAGGACATAAAAGAGGTGATTCTAAGAATCTGAAAGCCAGCGTTCTCTACTTTCCCTCTCAGTTCTTTCGCTGTATACCGACGGACATGATGAGCATAACTATCTGCCTGGCTCCATAGCCAAGGATGCTGTGGCACCGTAATCAACAACATTCCATGTGGTTGTAGAGCTTTATGCATCTGAACTAACACCTGCTCATCTTCTTCAATATGCTCTAGTACGTCAAAGGCACCGATCGCGTCAAACTCATCAACAAATGGAATGTTGCGCCCGTCCATTTGCATAAAATCAATTATTGGTTGTCTTTCAGCAGCAAAAGCCAATCCAGCAGTAAATATCTCACTGCCTTGAAGTCTCACATGCGGATAAGCTTTAGCAATGCCCGATAAAACATATCCGGTGCCACATCCGATTTCAAGAAAAGATCGAAACTGAGGGCAATACGTTTTTATCGCCCAAACAATTAATTGATTCCGTACTTGAAACCAGAAGTGTCCTGCTTCGAGTTGAGCAAGATTAGCAAAATAACTCGCCTTAAATCCACCCCCACTATGTGCTAGATCAGGTGCATAAGCAGGAAAGCCATCTATGCTAATAGGTTCAGCATCACAAGCTGAACAATATGCATTCTTAGAAGGGAAAGTTACACCACAGGTGAGGCATCTTTTCATTAGTGAGTTACTTAGTAATATCAACCAATTCATCTTTCAAGAGCGCTACTGCTAAACCAGAAACTTCCGCTCTTATGGACAAATCACCTATCTTCTAACACCGCAAGACCAAATCCCGTTTTTCCATAGCCATTACCGTTGTAAAGCATAAAGCGCTGGCCTTTGTGATCGAAAACAAAGGGATATTCAATCATCTCAGAATCCCAGCCGTTTTGGGAAACGTCAATGCCCGCATCGTCAAGTTGGAGTTGCCAGCTTCTTCCAGAAACACTATGAGCGTAGCCGATTCTATAAGTTTGTCCAGGCTGACCACTGCGGTAAGAGAACCACATATGATAAATGCCTGATCGGTCAGTCACAACTGTGGGGCGCGAAAATGCCTGAGCAATGCCTAATTTATAAGGAACAGACAACCCAAGCCGCTGCCATTGATGACCATCTATTGAAGTTGCAAAGTTAATGACATGAAGCATTTCACCATTCCCTGCATCCCACGTCAAGGTTGAGCCATACCACATCAGGTAAAGCTCGTTCTCTCGAATTACCCAAGGATAAGACAAACTGAATCGGTCTGTATCATCGGAACCCATCAATGGTTCAGCACTATCTAACTGGATAGAAAGGTCATCGTTTAAGCGCAAACACCCTATATCACCCCGCCAATGTTCATTAGGAGAACATTGCCAACCCATAAATAAGATATAGCGTTGACCCTCTACCTCATAGCAGTTGCCAATACTGACACCATGAGAGTAGAAGCTATTTTCTGCCCCATGCTCAAATACGGGTTTCTCACAAATAAAAACGACTTCACATTTTAGAACATCAATATCAACAAACCCGATCGATGAACGGTTCTGAACATCGCGACCACTAAAAAAAACACGATAAATATCTCCTTCTAACAATATGGCGAGAGGATTGGCAGCATGACTTTCTAGCTTGGGACGAATAGGCTCAGGAGAATAGAGTTGACCGAGCTTTTGCCAGTGCATCAATTGAATCCTTAAATCTTTTTCAGTCGAGTACTGGGCACCCGCGATCGCTCAGTTGCCTGACCGATATAAACCCCTTCTGGTTCAGCATCAGACAAAAGCAGCGCTCCGGCACCAATCACACACTTTTCACCAATTTTAATATGGTCGCGCAGAGTAGCATTGACCCCAATGAAGCAAGATTCATAAATTTCCACACCGCCCGACACGACAACGTGTGAGGCAATGAAGCAGTGGTCATGAATCGTTGAATGATGTCCAATATGATTCCCGCTCCACAACGTCACATTGTTGCCGATTATGACAAAAGGTTGAATTGTATTATCTTCAAAAATGAAACAGTTGTCGCCAATCTTGCCATCATTGAGTACTGTTGCAGAGGAGCTAATATAGCTAGCAAGTGGGTAACCCGATGCCTTTGCGGCAAGATATTTCTCTTTACGAAGCTGATTGAGCTTAGAGTAGCTCAAGGCTACAAAAATCTCATGCGTCGTAGGAGAGTAAGTAGTTGTCACCTCTTCAAATGGTGCAACGGGCAACCCACAAAACTCAGTTGCAGTGATGTAAGCTGCATCGACTGTAAACGCGACCACTTCATAGTTCGAGTCGCTAGAGAAATAGTAGTGCGCTAGTTGAGCTATGTCGCCCAAACCAAAAATAACGAGAGGCTGTTTCATGAATATTTTCTTACCAGAATTGTAAATTCATAAAGACCATAATCATGCAATAAGGCTACATTGCGCGAATATCGCTGTTTACAAAGAGCAAACAAAGCACAAGGATCAGCATAATAGAGGTGATTTTTCATTTTGTCTGCATCTGAATAGGATGTCAGGCAGTTAAAAGCAAAACCATGACGACTGGTGCAATCTAGAATGTCGAGCGTAGCCTCCAGATAGTCACTCCACTCACTATTGCTATATCCAAGGCGGACATTGAAAATACCGCTAGCGAGTCCGTAATCTGCGATTTCTTGCGGTTCAGAAGCAACAATGAAATGAGCATTGGAACTATCGGCATAGCGAACTCGCGCAACACTTATCATCTCGTCAGATATGTCATAGCCATTGTAAACAAAGCTTTGGTAAGACCTACTCAAATAGTCGCATAAAGCTCCATAGCCACACCCCAGATCGTTGAGCGAAAAGCCTTCGAGTGGATCAATGACCTTACTTAGCTGCTTGAAGCGCAATACCTGACTTTCTTCACCATTCCAATCGACACCCCGTGGAGTTTCCCCATGTTCGGCTAGCTTAGTTGAATAATATTGGGATACGTTTGACAGCAGATCAGCAATCTTGTTTTCCATGAACCCGTCGCATAATTGTGTAATGACGTTGCTTGGTTTCCAAATGGTTTCATGACCGAACATACTTCATGTAAGCAGGTGCTTTCTGACCACAGTTAAACAGCAAATCGAGAATAGTAACGTTGTGGGTGAACTCACCCCAAAGCTGCGGATATTCTGGATAGTTAGCGTAGTCAAACCAGGTCAGTTTAACACCGCGCTTTGCAAAAAGGCTTTCATCGGTATAACTTTTGGCGCTAGGACCAGAAATGTATTCGGTGCTGTTTGTCTGTATACAAAGATCAACCAAACGCTCAGTTTTACCATCAATTAGAGTGTAATCCCAAGAATTACTAATTTTGGTATTAATGCCAAGATAAGTGCATACAGCTTCAATGAACTTGCGGTTAAGCACGGATAAGTGCGTGTACTGATGCTGGTAAAGCGGCTCGAATAAAGCTGCAACTTCTTCAAAATGCGGAGTGCGGCAGTAATTTTGGGCGATCGCCCTCCAGTGGTTTTCTGTCCAGTCAGCATCGTTTATTTCTGTTTCCTGAATAGTTTGATAGTACTTTCCCTTCACTTTAACAGGAACCGTGAGCCATTGTGCACCGTGTGGTGTTTTTATTTGGTTCCGGTTACGCCAGTCGCGCCGAGTATACTGCACATCGTCGAACAGAATAAATTCATCCACAGCAGCAATTAGATCGAAATAACCCTTCCACGGAATATAATTGGACTGGACAACAGCAAGTTTCTTCATTAGGCAATCTGAATTATATATTACGTCTGATGTGCAGAATTTTTCAGCGAATTAGGGAGTTGAAGGAATCGCAAGAGCGCGAATGGATAAGTTGAGCAAGGAATATGTCCTATCAAAGACCTTAGTCAGTACTCTTAAGCAAGATAAACGTAGAGGATTATAGCAAAATCTGAGGTAACCGCTTTGATCCATAGAAGAATTACAGCAATTCAAAATTGAAGATTAGGAAAAGTGTAGTGCTGACCGTCGCATTCGTCAGGTAAAGCCAGAAGACAAAATCTCCTAGAGTAAAACAAGTAGCTTCGTCGAGATTATTATTTGTAAAGGCAACTGGAATTTTGTTGGGTTCGGTATTGTGGTTATACGTTTTAAAGAATATGACCAATGAGCATTTATGCTGGATTGCAGCAATGACTATGGAAAAGCGGAGTTTGGTGTGACGATTTTGGAGTTTAATTGGCAGGAAAGGAGGTACAATGCCCCAAGTGAGCGTAAGTAGCGATCAGCACTGGCTGAAACAAACGGTAGAAGCACTGAGATGTGTGGGCTATGCAATTGTTGAAGAAGTTTTAGACGACTACTTTTTAGAAGCAACTCGAACTGCTTTGTATAAAGTTCGAGAGCAAATTATTTCTGAAGTTGGGGCAGAACGTCTGAATAAGGCAGGAGAGTTGGGCGTTTTACGCTTTATGACAAGGTATGACCCTCACTTCTTCAAGTTTTTAGAGATTCCGGCAATGTTCCAGATTGTTGATCACACTGTTTCTGAGACGGCTATCCTTCACCTGCAAAATGGGTTTATCTTGCCCTCTTTTCCCGTCGATCGCGCACCCAAGGTTTTTCAAAATCAGTTCCATAGGGATTTTCGCAGGGTGCTGAACGGGTATGTTGCATCCATCAATATTTTCTTTGCCATTGATGAGTTTACAGATAATAATGGTGCAACGCTGGTTGTTCCAGGCAGCCACCAAAAGCTGGAACCACTCGACCCAGAATACATGCAGGAAAACGCGATCGCTGCTGTTTGTCCTGCTGGTTCAATGTTGGTATTTGATTCAACCCTGTGGCACGCCGCTGGGGTCAACACTTCCGGGCAAGACCGTCTGGCAATCAATCAGCAGTTTACGCGATCTTATTTTAAGCAGCAGGTGGACTATGTGCGATCGCTTAGCAGTGACGTGCTAATGTCGCAACCACCCAGAACCCAGCAACTGCTGGGATACTATACACGCTTGCCCTGCAACCCTGATGAGTACTACCGCCCAGCATCAGAGCGACTATATCGCAGTGGACAAGGATGATGGAACAGAGGCAATCAACATGATTGAAATTAGTGTCGTTGTTCCAGTTTACTGTTGCGCCGATTGTTTGACTGCACTGCATCAACGGCTTAGAACCGTTTTAAAGTCTCTAGTGCCGAGTTTCGAGATAATTTTTATTGAAGACTGCGGCAGAGATAACTCCTGGGAGGTGTTAACCGAAATTGCTAGACAAGATAAAGCAGTAAAAGTCTATCGCCTGAGCCGTAATTTTGGTCAACATGCCGCCATTACTGCGGGGCTATCTCAAAGCTCTGGCAACTGGGTGATTGTCATGGACTGTGATCTGCAAGACCCTCCCGAAGAGATTCCTTTCCTCTATGAGCAAGCGATCGCAGGGTATGATGTTGTGCTAGCAAAACGAATTCAGCGGCAGCATTCTTTGTTTAAGAAAATCACCGCGAAACTCTATTTTCGAGTGCTGAACTTTCTCTCTCAAAACAAGCTGGAGGGAGATTACGGTACATTCAGCATCATTTCAAAAAAGGTAGTCAACGCCTACCTGACGATGAATGATGTAAACCGCCACTACTTGTTTATTTTGCAATGGCTTGGGTTTAGAACCACTGCCATTGAGTATAAACACATTAAACGATATAGCGGAAAAAGTTCCTATAGCCTCAGCAAACTTTTTAAACACGCTTTTGACGGAATTTTCTTTCAAACCACAGATCTGCTCAAGTCTATTGTTTACCTAGGCTTTATGGTGGCGTTTTTAGGAATCTTGCTAGCGATTTATTACGTCTATCAATTTTTAGTACATGGTTCCCTGCCTGGTTGGACAAGTTTGTCAGTGCTGATTCTGCTCACTGGTGGTTTTACCATCATTAGCACTGGAATTACCGGGCTTTACATTGGAAAGGTTTTTGAGCAGGTGAAAAACCGCCCGCAGTATGTCATTGATAAGCAAATTGTAGATGGAGTTGAAGCATGAACCTACCGCTACCACCCGGTACGATTTTGCAGCACATGTATCTCAAAGAACGGCTGCGATCGCTCCAATGCGGAGAGTTTATTGAAGTAGGTTGTGGACAGGGGTATATCTCAAAACTTTTGCTTGATTTGGGCTGGAGGGGAATCGGCTATGACTTGAACCCCAGCGCAGTCAAAAAAGCAACCCATCTAAATCAAGCAGCGATTGACCAGTCTCGATACAAAGTCAACGATCAGGACTGGTTTAGCACAAATCAATCCTCCAAAGTTGATTTAATCATCTCCTGTATGGTTTTAGAGCATTTAGATGACTTCACGGAGTCTAGCTACTTCAATAGATGCAGGCAGATTTTGAAGCCAGGGGGAAGCATAATTCTATTGGTTCCCGGTTCTCCAAAGCATTGGGGCATTGAAGACGAAATTGCCGGACATTACAGGAGATATCACTTCTCGGAAATGCAGCAGAAATTAGAGCAGTTTAACTTCTCGCAAATTCATTTGGCAGGGTTGACCTATCCCCTCTCAAACTGGCTGTTGCCTTTGTCTAATTTTTTAGTTAAAAAAACTGAGCAAAAAAAGCTAAAAAGCACTATGGAACAGAGAACTCAAGCATCGGGCGATCGCAGCGTTTTGTTTAAAACCAGTTTTCCATTTCTGCTGAAGTTAATGTTAAATGAAACTATAATTTATCCCTTTTATCTATTGCAAAAGGCTAACTTAAATCATGCTGACGCGCTGATTCTATATGCAGAAGCCAAACAATAGAGACGCATATTGTTCATATACAAACGACTCGCAATTATATGCTCATTGTGGCTACTTTGCTAGCAAAAACACATTTAATTACTTAAATTGGTAATCAAGCAATTATTTAGCCTATTTTGAGAATTATGCGATTATAATCTCTTGTGTGTGAAAATAAATTTCAGTTCGGTGGATTTATTGAACATGATGCTGGATAAATTTTCAAGCTATTCTTACGTGTTTTTGGCTGTTGTACTCACGGTCTATGGTCAGATTATTGTCAAGTGGCAGGTTGATTCTGCAGGAGCTTTGCCGATCGCTTCTATAGATAAAGTCTGGTTTCTTTTGAGGTTAATATTAAATCCTTGGGTTATCAGTAGCTTTACTTGCTCTTTTTTAGCTCTGCTGGCGTGGATGGCAGCGTTAACCAAATTTCCTCTTAATTATGCTTATCCGTTATTTATTAGTCTTACGTTTACTACAGTCATTCTTTTTAGCGCATTGTTTTTTAGAGAACCGATTACTTTTTCAAAGGCGATTGGAATAGCATTTATTATTGGTGGAATCATTATTGGTAGCCAGAAATGAAGGTTTGGACACCTTGCTAAAATGAGTCGCTGAGAAACCGGGTTTCTCCATGAAGGAATGAGCATCAGGCTGCGCCCAGAAACCCGATTTCTTCTAAAATCGCCCAAAAGTTGTAGCACACTGCAATGCCTCAAGTTACCCAAGGAATTCGATCTGTTTTGTCTATTCCCGCTGTCTATCATTTATTTGGACAGTTAACTGGAGGGGCATCCGGGCGCAGAAGATTTGTCGCCGATCATATTCGCCCTCAACCAGGCGATCGCGTTTTAGATATTGGCTGTGGACCTGGCGTGTTGGTTCCCTATTTGCCAGCGGTGGACTATGTAGGCTTTGATGCCAGCGAGGAATATATTCAAGCGGCTCAAGCGCAATATGGCGATCGCGCAACGTTTTATTGCCAGCAGGTGAGTGCAGAAACTATCACCGAGCAGTCTCAGTTTGACCTAGTTTTAGCAGTGGGAGTTTTGCATCATCTGGATGATGCAGAAGCCTTACAGCTTTGTTATTTGGCGCAAGCCGCATTGAAACCTGGTGGTCGGCTGATCACCTTTGATGGCTGCTATGTAGCAGGACAATCACCCATCGCCCGCTATTTACTATCGCGCGATCGCGGGCAAAATGTTCGCGATCAGGATGGCTACACAAAAATTGTTTCTCAGGTATTCTCAAAGGATGTCGTTGCTAGTATCCGTCATGACTTGCTACGAATTCCCTACACTCACATCATCCTAGAATGCACAAAATAATTTCCTTTAATTGACCACCGAGGAAATATTCATAAACGACTGTAACTAGATTAGGAAAAAGATCGCTTGTTCGATATTCCGCTTGTATTGAGATGCGATCGCCTGGAAATCTTGAACTAAACAGTCACGTTTGCATTTGAACTTGTTTCTATCAGCATATTAGACTTTAAGCCCCACTCTTCGTTATTGATGATTAGAGGCTTCTTCGTTTGATGCATTAGAGTAACTAAAGCATCAAGCTGTTCGCCGCTGAGTTGAGGAACCTTTAACGATGCCAAACGTTTGTTGAGAATTTGAGTCCGTTCGGTTTCTGGAGTCCAGCCGGAGCTATGTTCAATGTGATACATGCGGATTGGGTCATCCAAGATGATTTCTTTAATTCCAGCATAGTGTGCGATATAAAGCAGTACAGAATCGAGATGAAACGAGAATATTTCCCACTCTGGATAGCCGCGCACTGCAAACCAGTCGTCTCTAGACATCAGCGTAAAGTCACCACACGCATTGGTGTGGAGTTGGGGATATTGCCACAACCTAGACAAATCTTGTTCTTGTTCTTGCTCCTGTAGCGGAGCATTTGCATCAGATTCTGGGAGGGGAGGCGATAGCTGAGCGGTCAGTAGATTTTGACTGATGAGCCAGTTGGTAACGTTCAGTGGCAACGTATTGAGGATTGCATCTCTAACCATTTTAGGAAAGAGAAGCTGATAACCTTTTCTCAGTGGAACGAGGACTGGCTTGGCGGATTCTAGCACCTGTTTATACCCGCTTAATTGAGGCATTACGGCTAGTTGCTTCTCTGGTTCAACGGATAGGTCTTCGGGTAGTTCCTCCCGCTGCATTTCGGCAAACCCATTTTTGTGGCAAATCCGAAGAATGTTTTGGGCGCAGTAGTCTAGCTGTTCACTCAGAGAGGCGTTGAGGGGAACGTCTGATGCTGCATCATGGCGATCGAGCCGATACACTGCCCCCGTTTTTAACTGATGGGCTGCAATAAAGCTAAATAGCTCATCGGAGAAGAGTAGATCAATATTCGTTGCTAAGACAAATTGCCCTTTGGCGCGACGAATGCCCACATTCTTGGCAATCATTTGGAACAGTGGCAGAGAGGCAGAATGATTAAGTTGATCATGCACCTCTGGCGGTACTTGAATAATTCTGACCACGCAAGGGCTGTCTTTGACCTGCCAAGAGAGTACATCTGCCAAAGGAGGATTGTCAGAGGGTGGGTTCCATTCAACGATGATTAGTTCTGCATCAAGTTGGTGACGACGGCATTGCTCCAACAAGCCATTGATGAAAATCTGCATCCGCCGCAGCATGTTGCCGCCATGGTTGTCGTTGCGGGCAGTTGCAACCACTGATAGATAAGGGGTAGTCATCATAGATTCTCACACCAATTTTCGTCAATAGCTTAGGGACAATTGTCAATATCAAGATTACAATCATAGGCTGAAGTGGGTATTGAGCGCTAGAGCGATCGCGTCTGTGAAGTTAGCTTTATCAACTGCGATCGCGAAATTATCAGCAACTCTTGATAATTGTGATAATAAGAAGGTTGATGACAATTCCGCATCGTCCTCTAATTTGCGTGGCACCTATGAACTTAAGGCGATCGTACGATCGATGCATCATTCCACTCGTGGGGCTTTTATTACTGAGTAGCTGCACAACACAAGCCGACAATCCCTCTCCCCAAGCTCAATATCCTGGATTTGAAGTTAAGTTTTTGGTGGGTAGTGCCCTATCCGATGTTTGTCAGCAGACTGCCGAAAAATTTAACCAGCAGCGCCCCAAACTGGATGATGGTAAGGAGTTTTTCTTG
>Ga0163149_10006975_pt1 | contig 11466 bp, 6 predicted proteins | sample OliLakLV19MP5G1_FD_148604 | JGI IMG/M metagenome (GOLD analysis project Ga0163149, IMG submission 148604) | Freshwater microbial mat bacterial communities from Lake Vanda, McMurdo Dry Valleys, Antarctica - Oligotrophic Lake LV.19.MP5.G1 | ecosystem: Environmental > Aquatic > Freshwater > Lake >...
GGTAAACCTGTTCAATATATCGCTATTCGTTACGACATCACTTCCCGTAAAGAACAAGAACTCGAAATTCAGAAACGGGCAAGCGAATTGCAAGCTGTAGCAGAAGTGGGCGCAGAAGCCAGTAGTAATCTTGATATTGGTAGTTTGCTGGTAAATGTGAGTAACCTCACTAAAGAACGGTTTGGACTTTACCATGTCCATATCTACCTTTTAGATGAAAAGGGTGAGGATTTATATCTGGCAGGCGGTGCTGGTGAAGCAGGCAAAACGATGGTGGCACAAGGACGTATCATTTCTATCAACCATCCGCATAGTTTGGTCGCAAATGCCGCCCGCAGTTATAAGGGTGTCATTGTGAATGATGTCACAAGCAACCCAGACTTTTTGCCCAACCCATTACTCCCAAATACTAAATCGGAATTGGCGATTCCAATGATCGTGGGTGAAAAATTAGTCGGTGTACTCGATGTGCAATCGGAGAAAATCAACCGCTTTACAGAAGAAGATATTCAGGTCAAAACAACGCTTGCCTCGCAAGTTGCCATCGCAGTCGAAAATGCGCGGGCATTTGAGGCAGTTCAACGGGCGCAGGCAGAGAATGACCGCCTTTTCAACAGCGCCATTGACCTTATCGCCACCGCCAATTTCGATAGTTACTTCTTGTCGGTGAACCCCGCATGGGAAGCCACACTTGGTTTTACCGCAGAAGAATTAACCGCTGTGCCATTCACCAATTTTATTCATCCAGATGATGTGCAACGCACTAGCGATGAAGTGAATTTACAACTGGCGGCGGGTCATAAAACTGCCTCATTTGAAAATCGGTATCGCACCAAAGACGGTGATTATCGCTGGCTCTCTTGGCAAGCGACACCCGATGTGGAGCGTGGTGTGATTTATGCCTTTGCCCGCGATATCACCGATGCCAAAAAAGCCAATGACCAAATTCGTGAGGCACTCAAACAAGTTGAGGATTATCGCTTTGCTATTGACCAATCCGCAATCGTGGCGTTCACCGACCAAACAGGTAAAATCACCTATGTGAATGACAAATTCTGTAATATATCAAAATATAGTCGTGAAGAACTGATGGGTCAAGACCACCGCATGATCAATTCTGGCTATCATGACAAAGAGTTCATCCGCAATTTGTGGGTGACGATTGCCAATGGTAAGGTATGGCATGGTGAGCTTCAGAATAAAGCCAAAGATGGTAGTTTCTACTGGGTAGATACCACCCTTGTCCCAACATTAAACGAGGAAGGTAAACCTGTTCAATATATCGCTATTCGTTACGACATCACTTCCCGTAAAGAACAAGAACTCGAAATTCAGAAACGGGCAAGCGAATTGCAAGCTGTAGCAGAGGTGAGTGCCGAAGCCAGTAGTAATCTTGACATTAATAGCCTGTTGACAAATGTATCTAATCTGACCAAAGAACGGTTTAACCTCTATCATACCCATATCTACTTATTAGATGAGGCGGGCGAGAACCTTGTCCTCGCAGGCGGGGCTGGTGAGGCTGGTGAAGCGATGCTCGCCCGCAAACATAGCATCCCTGTTAGCACTGAACAAAGTTTGGTTGTAAGCTCGTTTACAAGCACAAAAAGTCTTATGGTAAATGATGTCACATTAGAACCTAACTTCTTGCCAAACCCACTTTTGCCAGAGACCCGCTCAGAAATGGCAATTCCAATGGTGGTTGGTAATCGCGTTATTGGGGTATTGGATGTGCAATCGGAGCAAGTAGGCAGATTTAGCGATAATGACATTCAGATTAAATCTACACTTGCATCACAAATCGCTATCGCGGTAGAAAATGCCCGTGCATTCGCTAAGATTCAAGTCGCAAATGCAGAGAATGACCGCCTTTTCAACAGCGCCATTGACCTTATCGCCACCGCCAATTTCGATAGTTACTTCTTGTCGGTGAACCCCGCATGGGAAGCCACACTTGGTTTTACTGCAGAAGAATTAACCGCTGTGCCATTCACCAATTTTATTCATCCAGATGATGTGCAACGCACTAGCGATGAAGTGAATTTACAACTGGCGGCGGGTCATAAAACTGCCTCATTTGAAAATCGGTATCGCACTAAAGCAGGCGATTATCGCTGGCTCTCTTGGCAAGCGACACCCGATTTGGAGCGCGGTGGGATTTATGCCTTTGCCCGCGATATCACCGAATCGAAGCGGGCAACCGCAGAAATTGAACATAGCCGTAACCGCTCCGAAATTTTGGCAAATACCAATGCACGGTTGTCTGCCGCCCAAGTGGAAGACGACTTCTTAGAAGCCCTAAGCTATGTGGTTGAAAAATATGGTGTGAGTTTATCGGGTCTGTCTTATGTCTCCAGAACACCAGAGGGCTTCCTTGCCTCAGATGCCATTGCGTTGCGAATGGGAGACACTCCTATCCCAGTTAGCACATTACCAATGACCTACGTCACAGAGGTAGAATATCCACTACTAGGGTTCATTGCCCAAAATACAGGTCAAGTGCTATTTATCGAAGATATGAATGACCCCAGATTAGACCAAAATATGATTGGATTTTTTAACACCGCCAATATCGCCTCTATCGTAGCTTTCCCATTGCGGTCGGGTAATGAATTGTCGGGTACATTGAGCTTTACATGGGATGTGCCGCGTGTCTTTGATGAAGATTTCCGCCAGATTATGAATGCTTTGCTACCGGTTGTATCATCGGTAGTGGCTAGTCGCCAATCGTATCTCGCAGAAGAAAAAGCACGGCAAGAGAATCAACTCCGCGCCCAACGCCTAGAATCAGTAGCGCGTGTGAGCGCCGCTACCACCACCGTGTTGGTGCTAGACGAATTATTAGACCGTGTGACCAATCTTACCAAAGAAGAATTTGAACTCTATCATGCTCAGGTGTATTTGCTAGATGACAAAGAAGAAGCCCTAAATGTGGTGGCAGGCGCTGGTGATGCAGGCAAGTCATTGGTTAAGGCTGGTCATAAGATTAGTCTCACCAGTGAACGGTCTTTGGTGGTACAAGCCTATAAAAACAATCGGGCTGTCATTGTGAATGATGTGCAAGCAAATCCCAATTTCTTGCCCAATCCGCTTTTGCCAGAGACTCATTCAGAAATGGCAATTCCGCTGGTAGTTGGCAACCGTGTCTTTGGGGTGCTAGATTTGCAATCGGAACAGGTTGGACGGTTCAATAATGAGGATATACAAATTAATACCATCCTCGCAGACCAAATCGCCATCACCATCCAGAACGCACAATTCTTTGCATCACTAGAAGAACAAGCCAGTCGTGAGCGTGAAATTGCCGATAAATTGCGCGATGTTGATCGCCTAAAATCGCAATTCCTCGCCAATATGAGCCATGAATTGCGGACACCACTTAACTCGATTATTGGCTATTCAGAAGTATTGCTCGATGGCGTAGATGGTAAACTCACACCCGATGCCGAAGAAGATGTTGCCGCCATTCACAACAGTGGCAAGCACTTGCTGGCGCTCATCAACGAAATTCTCGACCTCGCCAAAATCGAGGCAGGCGAAATGCGACTAGACCGCAAACCGCTCGATTTGACCGCCTATATCAAAGAGATTGTCCAGACCGCGCAAGTCTTGGTCAAAGACAAGCCTGTGGTCTTGGAGATGGTAGAAGAGACCGATATTCCACCCGTTGCGGCAGATAGCATCCGCCTGCGCCAGATTATTTGGAACTTGGTCAGCAACGCTGTGAAATTCACCGAATCGGGTAGTGTACGCATCCACCTCAATCAACAGAGTGATAATAGTGTCGCGGTGATTGTGAAGGACACAGGTGTCGGCATTGCATCAGACAAGGTTGACGCGGTGTTTGCACGGTTTAGCCAAGTAGATGGCTCATCTACCCGTCGTGCAGGTGGCACAGGCTTGGGACTCACCATCACCAAACAATTGGTTGAACTTCATAATGGCGAGATATTTGTCGAGAGTGAACTCGGTAGCGGGTCTACCTTCTGGTTCACACTTCCCATTCACGAAAGTGAAACAGTTAATGAAGGCAAGAGTGAGGCATAATCTGCGAACCGCCAACGATTCATATTGATAAGATAAACACCATAAGGGTGCAACTGCTTGCACCCTTATATTCATCTCAATGAAAGAGGCTATATGACAAATTATTTCACGAAGGTTGTTTGTTTGGAGTGTGGTCACGAAATGCCCGCCGATATGACATTAACAACCTGTGAAAAGTGCCAATCTGGTTGGTTAGATGCCCGCTATGATTATGATGCGGTCAAACCTCAGTGGGAAAACGGCATGAGTGGGGTGCGCTCATTATGGCGCTATGGGGCGCTTTTGCCCATCACGGTTGCCAACCCAGAAATATCACTCGGAGAGGGCTATACACCTCTGGTACGGTTATATCAATATGAGCGTATCTATGGGCATGAGGGCATTTATATCAAAGATGAACGCCATCAGCCAACCAATTCGTTCAAAGACCGCCAAGCATCTCTGTCTGTGACAGCCATGCACCAACAAGGCATTACCGAGTGTGTGTTGGCATCTACAGGCAATGCGGCAGTAGCCTATGCCGCCTATTGTGCGCGGGCAAATATCAAGCTATGGCTGTTTCTCACTAGCCTTGTCCCCAACGAAAAAATGCGTGAAGCCGCCCTTTATGGCGCAGAGGTGGTGAAGGTCTCTGGGACGTATGATGAGACGAAAAAAATTGCCGCCCAATTTGCAGAGCGCAAAGGGGTTGTTATGGATAAGGGCGCACGCACCGTCCCTAGCAAAGAGAGCATGAAAACACTCGGCTATGAAATTGCGGAGCAACTCGCCCTAGAACGGCATCCCGATGGCACGACCAAATGGCTCGCACCAGATTGGTATATTCAAGCGGTCAGTGGTGGCATTGGTCCCATTGGGGTCTGGAAGGGGTTTCAGGAATTATTCGATATGGGGCTAATTGATAAAATGCCAAAACTCGGCATCATTCAAGCCGCAGGCTGTGCGCCGATGGTGATAGCATTTCATAACAATGAGCCAAAAGCCACTGCGGTTGTGCCAAAAACCCTTATTCATGTCCTCGCCACTGGCGACCCTGGCCACGCCTATAACCTGCTCTATACGGCGGCAAAAAGCAATGGTGGCACGATGCTCTCTGTGGAAGATGGCGACACCTTCCAAGCCATGCGTCATTTAGCCTCTCGTGCAGGCATTTCGGTTGAACCCGCCACCGCCGTTGCCTTTGCGGGATTAGATAAAATGTTCGCACAAGGACTTATCGCCAAAGGGGAGACAATCGTCATCAACTGTTCTGGTCATACCATGTCGGCAGAAAGCCATATCTTGGGCGACCAATATGACCGTTATGTCCTCGACCTAACCATAGACCCCACCGACCATACCAACAGTCCAAAACAAGATGGACTTGGGGCGGCATTGCAAAATTTGGATGAACAAGTGACGACAGTCGTCATTGTAGATGATAACCCCAATGACCGCAGACTCATTCGGCGGTTGCTCCAGAGTTATAAAAATTATCGTGTCTACGAAGCACCCGATGGTGCAGAAGGGTTAAAGGTCATCATAGACCGCAAACCCGATTTGGTGGTGTGTGACCTGACCATGCCCGTGATGGACGGATTAACACTTTTGGAACGGTTGAAGAAAAATCCGATTACCGCCAATATCCCCGTGGTGGTGGTCTCTGCCAAAAATCTCTCTGAACAAGACCGCAAAACGCTGGATGATTATTCCGATTCGGTGTGGACAAAAGGCGGATTCGAGACACGCCAATTGGTAGACCATGTGGTGAATGTCTTGGGACATACCCCTGTGACCAATACCATCCAACCATCCAAAACACCAGAAACACAAACCGCCGATACCACCACAAAAAAACAGGGGCAACATACCATTGTCATCATCGAAGATAACCCGCTCGATTTGCGCCTCGCCAAACGGATGTTGGCAACCGCCAAAGATGCCTATTATGTCATTGAAGCCGCCACCGGACGCGCAGGGCTAAAAGCCATTTATACCTACCATCCAGATTTAATCATCCTAGACCTGATGTTGCCCGATTTAGACGGATTTGCCATTTTAGAGACGCTCAAAAATGATGTGAACCTGCGCGATATTCCTGTGATGGTCGTCTCTGCTAAATCGTTGGATGCGGAAGAGCAAAAACGCCTGAATGTGCATATCAAAGTCCTATTAGAAAAAGCGTCATTAGACCGTAAGCAATTGTTAGATTTAATCAAAAATGAATTGAGTGAATAATGAGCCTCATTGTGGTGATAGAAGACAACATAGATAATAGCCGTATGGTCGCAAAATTACTCCGTGTGGCAGACCATAAGGTATTAGTGGCAGAAGATGGCGAAACAGGTCTCACCACTGTTTTTGAACATCACCCAGATTTGGTGCTGATAGATTTGGGCTTGCCCGATATTGATGGTCAAACAATTATTGCCCTCATCAGACAACAGCCAGAACTCGCCAATATTCCTATCATCGCCTTCACCGCTTTTCCACCAGATACCGCACAAGCGATGGCAACCGCGTATGGGTGTCATGGGGTCATCACCAAACCCATAGACACCCGCGCCTTTGTGGGACAAATAGAAGGATTTATTGCCAAACCAATTTCGTAATTGGGTGTAAAATAAATTTATCTACTATCCACCCAGATTGAGAAGGTTTTATTTTGAGTAACCCGCGACAACCCACTGCGCGACTAAAATTTATTGACGCGGGTAATCAACTTGTCCCCACATCTGGTTACACTTATGCAGAGCTCGCAGAAATTTATAATCAGGCACGGGTAGATTATATTGTCCCCATGCCGATGAATAGCAAGCGGATGCAAGAATATGTTGTGCATTACGATATATCGCTCAATGGCTCGGTGGTCGCTATCAATGAAGATAGTTTGCCGTGTGGGGTGGGTATGTTGGGTCTACGCGAGGGACGCAGTTGGATTACTCGCTTGGGGGTAATTCCAGACCGCAGAAAACATCATATGGGGCAAGCCATCATGGAATCGCTCATCGAGTCTGCCCAAAATCATCGCGCCAAAACGATTCAACTAGAGGTGATTGTCGGCAACGACCCCGCCCGCAACTTATTTGAAAAATTGGGATTTATTACCGCCCGTGAATTATTGGTCATCCGCAGACCGCCAAACACCCTCACACCTAATTTGGCGTATGATAGCATCGCACCCATTCCTATTGCCCATGGAGACATACGTACTGTCCTCGCCTCACGCACCGATACCCCCTCGTGGATAGAGGAAAATCAATCGTTGCTCAATGCAGGTAATTTGCACGGATTGCGCGTGGCTACCGATGATGGTGCATGGGGATGGATTGTTTTTCAGCGTAGCCCATTTCAACTCACACATTTTGTCCTCAATTATAGCGATGATTGGGTGGCGCGGGCGCTCCTCTATTACGTACATAAAGAATATCCCCTGCAAGACACCAAAATCGAAAATGTGGATGTGCATGATAGCCTGTGGCAAATTTATCAGCAGATTGGCTATCTGGAAATATTTCGTCGGACAGAGATGATTTTGGATTTGAAGTAAACCGATTTATTTTCTATAATAGACTGGAAACGATACCAACTTAAATTTAATCAGAACAGGGTATAGGTTATGTCTTCTACCAATTGGCTTCATGATGAGGCACAAATCGCACTAGAACGGCTATTACCACGCATCACCCCGCTTTTTGCCGATAAGAACATCCTCTATGCCCAATTTTTAGCCCGCGCACAGCGCCACTTTCCACTTGCCTTTGAAAATCTATATAAGGTCTATAGTGGGCGCTATGATTTTTTCTATCATCTGGAACAAATTTTGCTCACCACCGCCCAAAAATTTATTCTGCGGAGCAAAGACCTGCACACACTCGATGAACAGCGTGAAGCCACCCCCACATGGTTTAATCAGCCCAATATCGTTGGTGGCGTATGCTATGTGGATTTATTCGCAGATAATTTGGCAGGACTCCGCAAAAAAATTCCCTATTTCAAAGAACTCGGCTTGACCTATCTGCACCTGATGCCTCTCTATGCCGTGCCAGAGAAAAATAGCGATGGTGGCTACGCCGTGAGCAATTTTAGAGAAGTGAACCCCGCACTCGGCACTATGGATGAACTCACACGGTTGGCGATGGAACTGCGGAACAACGGCATTAGCTTAGTGATGGATTTTGTGTTCAATCACACCTCCGATGAACACGCATGGGCAAAGCGGGCGCTGGCAGGCGAAAAACGCTACCAGAATTATTATTATTTCTATCCAGACAGGTCATTACCCAATCGCTACGAAAAAACCTTGCGGGAAATTTTTCCAGAACAAGCACCCGGAAATTTCACCTATATTGAGCCGCTAGACCGTTGGGCATGGACGACCTTCAACACCTTTCAGTGGGATTTGAACTATACCAACCCAGAGGTGTTTAATGCCATGTTGAGCGAGATGCTCTTTTTGGCAAATATCGGCACAGAGGTCTTACGGCTGGATGCAGTGGCATTCGTTTGGAAGCAAATGGATACCACCTGCGAAAATTTGCCAGAGGTGCATCATATCATCCGCGCCTTTAACGCACTCGTGCAAATTGCCGCGCCTGCGATGGTGTTCAAATCCGAAGCCATTGTGCATCCCGATGATGTGGTCAGTTATATTTCGCCAGAGGAATGTCAAATTTCGTATAACCCCACCTATATGGCGTTGTTGTGGGAGGCACTCGCCACCCGTGAGGTCAAATTGCTTCGTCATTCGATGAGCAAACGCTTTGACCTGCCCACAGGCACAGCATGGATTAATTATGTGCGGGTGCATGATGATATTGGCTGGTCGTTTGCCGATGAAGATGCCAGAGAAGTAGGTATCCGTGGATTTGACCATCGCCTATTTTTGAATCAGTTTTATACAGGCAAATTTAGTGGCTCATTTGCCAGTGGTGTCCCATTCAATTACAACCCCAGCAATCAAGATATGCGGATTTGTGGCACAACCGCCTCGCTCGCAGGGCTAGAGAGGGGATTGGCTGGCGGAAATCCGCTATTTAGCGAAAACGCCCTACGGCGGATTATTTTGCTCCATAGTCTTATCATCAGCACAGGTGGGATTCCACTGATTTATATCGGGGATGAAGTCGGCACGCTCAACGATTATAGTTATGAACAAGACCCGCATAAAAAAGCTGATAGCCGTTGGGTACACCGTCCTAAATTTGATTGGGAACGCGCAGACCAACGCCAAGATGAATTAAACCCGGTAGGGCGCATATTTAGCGCCTTGCAAGGACTGATTCGCATCCGCAAAAATCACGCGGCGTTTAGCGACCCACAAACGCAATTTGTGGATGTGCAAAACGGGCATGTGTTGGGCTTTATTCGCAATCAGAGCGTGTTTGTTTTGGCAAATTTCTCTGAGTATGCTCAAACAGTCTCTAAAGCAGTATTGAGGGCATATTGGGGACAACCAGACCACATTGCCGACCTCGTGAGTGATACTCCACCTGTGGAAATTGGCGGGGACATTCGCCTAGAGCCATATCAATTTATGTGGTTGGTGCGTCCCTAAACGAGTGTTACAATTTTTTATTCGTTGCTTGACACAACTCTCGAAAATGGCGTATTCTGCTAAATAAGAGAGTCGTAATAAGGGATGGAATTTCTCCATCCAAGCAAGTTTATGAGAGGAACGTTTTATATGTTAATCGCCAGTGATGTATTTATCCCCAGTCGGATATTAATCGAAGTCCGTGCCGATGATTCAGAAGCGCGTGATGTGATTATAGAACTTGAAAATGGGGTGATTTATACCGCCGTATTTATCACCTTGCATTACCTCAAACGGCAGATGGAACTGACACACGATTTAACCCAACAACTAGAAGATACTATCCCTGTGCGGTTTGCGGCACTCGATACCCCGCATATCGTGGTAGACAGATTAGAACGAGACATTATCGAAGACACAATAGATAATTTATTGGCGATGGATATTTTCGATAGTTATTTCACCCAAGTAACAGACAGCCCAGAAGAAACCGCACAAGGCAACGGCAATGGGCAACGTGCCACCCAAGAATTGGCGGCAGTGGTCATTACCGATGTGTTGGTGGTGGAAGGCTAAAATCCTTCCACCCGATTAAAAGCGCACAATCTTCTGCGCCACCCGCAATTGCTTGGGGAAGATAGGTAAAAATTCAAGCAAATTGCGATATTTCTCGTTGGTATTTTTTTCGTTCAAAAAGCGCCTGAGTACATTGACTGTACCGGGCAAAATTTCCATTTTGCGGGCTTTTTTCTCCATAATCATGTAGGCTTTATATTCACGCTCATCTACATGGTCTTCTAAGTACATCGCCACCATCGCAGACAAAAATAATGCTGTAAATTGCTCCTCCCATGTGGGATATTGTGCCTTAAAGTGGTCTGGCACGGGCAAATCGCTTTTCATCACCTCTGCAAGGTGTTCTGGCTTGCTCCACAAATAGGGTTTGAGCATCAAGCGCCCCAGCACCATAATCGCTGCCCGATATGAATAGGTGATTTGGCTTGGTTCATCATAGGGCCACGGCGGACTATCGCCCCATGCCAGTGGCGGTGGGGCAATACACCACAATTCATCCCCCACCCGACACCCAATGTCATAATCGGTGGGATAACTCAAATTGGGCATAAAGACCAATCTATCGGTAGAATCGCCTAAAAATGGCTTTAGGAAGGTTTTTAGCGCCATTTTGCCAAAGATTTTTTGTGTCTGCAATAAGGCTTTGTCCCACAAAATTTGTTCACGCGCCCAAAACGCAGGAAGTTCAGAGACGGCATAAAAATCGCGTAGATGTTCCAAATAAGCATTGGGCAACCAAGCGGGAGGGGTATCTACCTCAAATTCGGGCAGGCGTAACATCCCCGCCAATGTGAATAGCGCCTCTAGCGGTGTGCCACTATCCAATAGTGTCTGTGTGGCTTGTACCACAGGATGGTCGGCATGTTTGAGGACATGCTTCCGGGTGGTACGGGCGTGCATGTGCGTGCCATGCGGTTTGCGTTGTTGCGTCTTATCGGGGTAATTGGTCGCCGCCAATACCGCAGACATCAACCGCATACGGTCATCAATACGGACGAGAATATCACTTTGTTCAGTCATGCGTTGCCCTCAAGACAGATGCGAGGTTTCCAGTACATCTATTGTAGACATAAAGACGCTTTGGGGCAAGTTCTCATCTCAATACTATCAAACACCGCAGACGGCGCTTATTCCCACTTGATTAAAATAACCGTTTTTTCGCCACCATCATCCCGCCGTGTAACGGTTCGTGACGCTCCCCATGCCCTGAAGGGCAGTGGCTTCTGTTGTACGCACGGCGTTACTTACCACCCACGTTAGCCAACACGGGTGCGTCCCACCCGCCTTGCAATTACCTATCACAGCCTTTAAAGTAACCTTCGCTATGT
>Ga0163149_10006977_pt1 | contig 11463 bp, 15 predicted proteins | sample OliLakLV19MP5G1_FD_148604 | JGI IMG/M metagenome (GOLD analysis project Ga0163149, IMG submission 148604) | Freshwater microbial mat bacterial communities from Lake Vanda, McMurdo Dry Valleys, Antarctica - Oligotrophic Lake LV.19.MP5.G1 | ecosystem: Environmental > Aquatic > Freshwater > Lake >...
GTTTTTAACGGTAACTCCAGTTGATTGAAGGGTTGTCCTATTTAAGTGGAATACCAAGGACATCAAACGATTGAGAATCGGCACCGTCAAAGTGCCACCATTCGGTCGGGATGCTAGAGAAGCCGTGCTGCGTCATCGCTTCCGATAGCTTGCGGCTATTACTCTGAGCCGTAGGCGACATCCCTGGATGATCAGGGCTTGCCTTTTCAGAAAAGTCATCAAACTCAGTGGGCATTTCTAACGGCGCTCCATCTTTGCCCACCAAGGTCAGATCCACAGCCGCACCACGATTATGTTTAGAGCCAGGATTTGGGTTGGCAACATACCTAGGGTCGGGAACGATCGCCCACATCTCTTCCTGAATTGACAGTGGGCGGTAGCAATCCCATAGCTTCAGGCTCAAGCCTTCTTGCTCTAGCACTGCCTGTACTTTTGCAAGAGCTTGGGCAACGGGCGGACGAAGCAGGCATCGGGCAACTGGGTAAAGTTGCTTGCCCATGAAGTTGTTCGTCGTGGCATAGCGCATATCTAGCCGAATTGAGGGCGCAACTTGGGCAACATCAACCAACTGACTTGGTGTTACGGCAGGGGCTGAAACAATGGCAACTGGTGTTGGCGGAGCAGGTGGTTCTGGTCTTGGCAGGATGACAGCTAGGAATGCGATCGCGGCTATCCAGCGGAAAATCGGCTTGATCATAATTTCCAGCCTGGAATAATTGTGGTTGAAAAAATGTAGCTGCTATCTTGGCGATAGCGTGGGTCAGATTTAACGATCGCCATAAACTCTTGATGTCCTTCAATAGTTCGCCCGACTAGGCATCCCGCCGATGCTTTAGAAATATCATCGGGGGAATAGTCATAGCCCCAATGCTGATTGATGCCGAACTCGCCTGCTTCGACAGAGGTAGGATTGCCATCAAAAGTCTTCCCTTTTTCAAGTTCAACATTTGAGGGTCGCATCCCTGTCCAAGCACGGATTACTTTTATGGATGCCACTTGAATTAAAGCCTCGTGCCCTGCTCCGCCACTTGCCCCCACATGAGTGCCCACTTGCCATGCTGGATATTGCCCAAACATCGTATGGGGCAACCCCTTTGGGTTTACACCGAGATATGCAACACCCGGATTAACTGTTGCCATCCAGTTCCCGACAATTTCGGGCTGACCATTCTTATATGCAAGTACAATACGGCGATCGTTGAAATGATTCGATTGATTACTATTCGGTGTTCCATCTTCGTCCGCCCCCTCCACATAAACAATGTTGATCTCTCCAGGCTTGCGGCTAATCTGATAGCCCTTTGCCTCCATATATTTGACAATTCGCTGAGCAAACTGTCCTTGAGGTTTTTGAACGACATTTTTGACCGTAGCCCCGATCTGAGCTATCGCGGGTTGGGCGATCGGTGGCACAGTGGGCAATGAAAATAAGATCCCAGCACCGATCACATAGTGTAGTGGGGTGAGTTGCTTCATGATTCCGAATCCTGGTCTTTTGATGGAGCAAAGAAATCAGCAAAAGCTGGATTATTCATTAGGGCAGAAGAGGCTAGCCATTTCTCTTCTAAATATTTTGGTTGGAAGTCGTGGGGAATCCAGAGGTCAGGAGGTTCAATCAGCGATCGCAGTTCAGCCACTTGGCACCCATGTCGATGCAAGCCTGGGTAGAATTTATAGCGTGTAAAGAACCAAATAGATTTACTACCGCACCTTTTGCAAGTGTAATCTTCCCCTAGGAAATCATTGGTGAGTTTTCGCACGTAAACATAAAACCCCTCAAGTTTCTGTTGGCGATCGGCGGTGCTTTCCTGCGCCTCTTTCAGTTGCCTCTCTAATTGAATGACTTGAACTCGATGAAGATCCCGCAGGTCTAATTCTGCGATCCAAACCGAACCCATCACCCCAATCATGATCAGTCCAAAAAACCAACCGATCTGCCACTGAATTAGATAAGTGACGATCGCACTCATCCACCCCATTGCACAAGTCAACCCAACTAACCAAACTCTCCACGACTTCATTGAAAAATCCCTATTTTTGTTGTTCGATCGCGGTTTTAGATTCAAGCCTTCTGGTCACATCGCCTGCTGTAAACCCAACCAAGAATCCTGCTAGCAACAGCAACGCGATCGCAAATGACCTACCCCTGCTCCAACCCTTATATCGATCGGCTTCAATCACCCCAGAATGTCTAATCAACAGCCCAGAGCAGAACCCTTGAGCTTGTCTTTTTCTTGATAGCGCCGTCAGCCGTGCCTCTTCAGCCACCATGGAATCTCTAATAAATTTTCCGTGCATATATCTCCGTTGTTGATTTGAACGTTTACCGTTTTCCACGGACGCTGTAGTTACTCAGCCACTCGCGAAACTTTTTGTCTTGAGCGCTGGTGTCACTGACAGGTTGATAGCTGTTACCACCTGACACCTTAAACGCGCCCTTCACGCCTTGAGTCTCCGCAAACTCCAGAGCTTTTTTAATCATGCTCATGCGGCGATCTTGATCTCGGCGGACACTTTCCTCTTTGGAAATATCGTCGTAGGCACGCAAACCACCCGCATCAAAGCCGCCCTTACTGTCATCCCAAAACGCCCAGATTCGGGCATGGAGGACGGTTTTATATTCATCGAAACCCTTCTTTCGAGCTTCAATCAACCGCTCGACATATCCACCACTGGCGGTGATACACAGGGGCGCTTGGTTTGCCACATCGATCGCGTTAGCAAATTCCCAAGGGGTGAGCGTAATCCCAAGCTGTTTTGCCTGCTGCTCAACGGTTTGCATATGCCCCTTGATCTTCTGCCACTGACGCTCACTCGATTCTGCTGCTGACAGATTCTCTTCGTTGCCAAATTGGTAAGAGAAACTTCCTCGATTGTGAACTCCGTTCCCCGGATCGGTGTGCCCCTCATAGAGCGAAGTTTTTCCGCCATTGGGGGTGCGGGTGCCTTCAGCGGACCCGACAAACTTGGCAACGAGGGAATCTTCAATAGAAACTCCTTGACTCCAAGCCGCAACCAACTCTTGGATCGTGCCACCTGTAGGTTCAGCACTTAGCTTTGAGGCTTGCACTCCAACTGGCTTCGTTGCCACTGCATTCTGGGCAAGAGTCGGGGCATTGCTGCCGCCACCTGCCACTTGAGTAAAAAATGCAAACACGATCGCAACATAGATCCACGGTGATTTTTTCATAACTCAGCGATCGCCAATTAAAATCACGTCAAAAGTAACGCTTTCACCTTTTTTGAGAACAAGGACGTGACAACTTTTAGATCCACACGGAATGACGCTCCCAGTTTTTTCGATCAGCACTTTTGCTGGATGCTTGTCGCCATTGAATAGATACAACTCTGTCGCTTTGGCTAGATAGAAAGAAAAGCCGTCAACTTGGTAATCGTATGCTTCATCTTTCTCTGAAATCGTGATTCGATACGCTGATTCAACTAGATCTTTAGAGACAGCGCGGTTTGAAAAGAGTGTTTCTATATTCATCGAACCCTCCGGGAAACCCCTGACTTCAGGCATGGGGAGGGATAGGAGCGGCTGTTGACGGGGTTCGATACCCCTGAAACAGCCCATTCAATAGCCATAGCTGTAGCCGTCCTTTTGGTGAATTGGTTTGCAGTATTTGTGGCTGAGATGTTGAAAGTCTTAGGCTGGTAAGGTTCGGCTCTCTTGACCCGCCCGAAGGGTCGGGCAATCTTGAAAGCCCAGGCATAAATGCCTGGGGTTCCTTACTTTGCCTCCAGCAATTGCTTTGCTTTGAAAATAGATCGAGCAAAGGCAATATCTCGGTCGTCGCGATCGACCCCGCAAACTACAGAGTTTTGTTCACCGCGATCGTTCACGCCTGGTCCGCCAGAGTTGCCTGGATTAATCCGCTCTTCGCCAGTGGCTTTGAAAACTACATCGCCTTGTCGATATCCGGTCACAATCCCTTGAGAGATTGCCCCTTGACTGCCATAGGGTGAACCCAGCGCAAAAATGGTTTCACCTTCAGTTGCTTCTTCGGCAAACTTGATAGCAGACAAAGCGCGATCGCTGTGCACTTGAATGATGGCAAGATCATTAGCGCGATCGCGTTTGATCACAGTGGCTGGGTAGGTCGTTTGCTTGTCTGCCAACCGCACATTGATCGGCTGCTCATTCCGAATCACATGATCACAGGTAAGCACCTGGTTGTTGGCAATAATGCTGCCACTGCCAATCTCTTTTCCTGAGTTGATCATCACGGTGGAGGGTTCAATCAGTTGCTTAATCTTCGACTTATTCATTGCCACAGGTTTTGCAGCGGGAGGTACTGTAGCCGCAGGGCTTGAAGCGGAAACAGCGCTAGGGGTTGTGGGCTTGAAGGAAATAGAAGATAACAGGGTCGCTCCGGCAAATGCGACATAAAACCAGCGTGGAGTTTTGCTCAAGATGCTGCCCTCCTCATCTCGCGAATTTCGTCGCCTTCAAGTCGGGTGCCATATTTTAGTGCCAGTTCTTGTAAGGCTTTGATACCGCGATCTCGATTCGTTCCGTTTAGTACGGTCTTTTCGCCATTTGAAAATCTTGAAGTATCCGCATATCTGTATTTGCCTACTAGCTCCACTAGCACTTGATTCGTCGTAATCTTTGCTTCCCCTGAATGCTTGCCTGCATCAATCTCTTCGTTATACAAAAGGAACTGCATCAACTTTTCATAGCGATTCCTGTTTTCGTTTTTTTCACCTGCAATCGCTAATTCGGTCTGCATATCTTCCTCAACTTCTGGCAGTGCCAACAATTCATCTAATGCGCTGATAGATGCCATTGCTGAAGCGGCTATCTTTTTCTGACGGCGATCGCACCAGGTTTTGTAGATTGTTCGGCTGGTCGCCACCACCCACTTCACATGGTCGGTGCCCACAAAAAACGGGTGGATGTGAGAGAAGCCATTGTCGCTATAGGCGATCGCGTCAACTTGGGGCAACAATCGAGAGGCGATCGCTACCCACTTCTTCGCGGTACTGTCTTCGCCCAATAGACGAATGGCGTTGAGGCTGTCGGATTGGAATAAATACTTCGTGGCAAAGTTCAGTCTTGCGCTAGGCGGTAGCGCTGTATCCGCTTTGCCATCCTGCACCGTAATTACCAGCGGCATTCCATAAGCCCTCCATTGCGATGTAATTTCATGGACGTTTGCACAAGCTGCCCCAGAACCAATCTCTCTTGCATAGCCACCTCCTTCTTCTAGGAGGATCGGCAGCAGCGGCATGGGTTTTAGGTGAGTAGAATTTTGTTTTTTCACCCAATCGTTATATTCAAAAATATTTTGCAGCTTATGTTTTGCCAGGATTGCCGCCCTGCGGGATTTCTCGCGCTCTAATGCCGACATCATTGCGATCGCGTCATCGGCTTTCCATGCAACTGGCGGCAAGGTAAGGTCTGCTCCATTCCAAAGTCGGTCAAAGTCGGGATCAGAGGTATTTAAGCCGTGAGCTTTTGCGGTTTGCATCCACTCGTCTTGGCTGCATGGAGTCCACAGAAACGGAGAATCTTCAATTAGCTGTAAGGTCTGAGCCTCCCCCTTGAAATCCATCGCAGCAAACTGAACCTCTTCGGGGGTGAGCGCTAGCTCAATCTGATTGGCAAACGATAGGATTTGACCACTCTTGCCACACCCAGATTTGCCCGTGATTGCCATTCCTGCACCTGTTCTTCCAATTACTTTGAACAGGAGCGGTTCACCACTGGCACTAATTCCAGCTAGAAACCTCAACTCCCCTGATGGCAACAAGATTAATTCGCGTAGATATTGCTTCCATGCAGCGCGTAACTCCAAGAAGCGATCCGGTCTAAGCAACGATTCAGTGTTGGTTTCGGTCATCAGATATTTGATCAGATAGCTGCTTTCAGAATCCCCTTTCACGTAAATCGGCAGGTCGATCGCAATCTTATTACCCTTCAACACCTTGATTTGATAAGGCGTGGTGTCCGGTTCAAAATTAGCAAGGCTAAGGGCGTGGTTCATCATGCGATCGTTGATTGATAGCGGTTCGATCTTGCGATCGAGTTGAAACACCATCCGCCCATAGCAAATCCGGCTGCCAGACGATTCTTGATCTAAGTAGCTAATTAACCGCTTTTCAGCCGTACCGTTCAGCTTTTCATTCAGAATGGTTGCCAAATTCAACCCTGTGCTGTGCAGTCGAGCATCAGGGTCTCGACTGTCAGAAAATTCCACATGGGTCAAATTTTCAGGCTGGCTCAAGGTGTTTCGCCCCATAATGCGATCGATGTCCGATTCCTCTGGCTTTGGTGGCTCAGGCTGCGGCACGAGCGTTGGTTGAGCCATTTGAGCCTGAGCAGCAGGTTGGGGTGTGGGTGCTGAGATGTTGGGCAACGCGGGTTTTGGAGGTGTGTGGGCAAGCTTTTCAGGTGGCTGAGAATAGATATTTGCTATAACTTTTGAAAGGGATGGGATAGCTCGGCTCTCAAAAACCTCTTCAAGGATGCTTATATATTGGTTTGATGGATCAATATTGATGATCTGATTCGCTTGTTGCCATGCTGCATCACCACTTCCCATTAATTGAGCAAGTAAACGCTTAAATTCCTGCACTATCCGTGTTGTTTGTTTAACAGCTTCGTTATTGATCTTTTGGTAGCAGTCCTCTTTTTCGGCGGCAGAGCCGAGACTCAGGACATCCGTAACCTTGGAATTGCATTGATATTGCTGATAATAAAAGGAGAAAACATAGCGGCGAATCAGCAGTTGGGCGATCTTGTTGACTTGGCTAAAATCGTGCTGACTGTAGCGATAAATTAGCTGCAATAGATAGGTTGAATTTTCCCAGAACTCCTCCCTGCCTGGGTTGATCACAAAGGATTCGTTGAGAGTTTGGTTCAACCCTTTCCAAGCGGCTTGAAGATACTCCTCATCCTGTTTCTTTTGCTGCGCCAACTCATCAACCGACTGAGGGGCTGGAGTCTGCTTGGTGTTTCCGATGTTCCGAAAGAAAGAGATCATGGCAAAATAGGAGGCTTAATACAGTGGAGCGGCGGCAAGCTTGATGACGACAAACGCTTTAATGAAATCTTCAGTCCCTTTGAGAACAAAGAAGCCGACAACCCCGTTCCGCGTCATCCAATGTTTCTGGGAGAGGTAGCCGGCGATCGCCAGTGCTGGAAGAACGCCAAAATACAACACCGGGATTTGCGACTTAACCCCTGGAAATGCAATTAGAGTTGGCAGCAGCACCCCGACCCATCGCAGCGAATCAGACAGCAAGAGTGGCGCAATAGTTTTGGCGCGATCGCCCCACGCTCCCGCGATCGCCTGTCCGTTTGCCGCTATTTCTTCGAGCTTTTGATGATTTATAGGTTCCTCAACAGGTGCTTGATTGGGTGCCACAGGTTGACCCTGGGTTTGCGGTGTCTGAACAGCCCTCACGGTCCTATTGGGCTGCGGAGGATTCGCCGATCGCTGCGAAACAGGCTCGGAAGGTCCGGTCAATTGTAGGTTGGCTTGCTCCGCTAGCCCCCCCCACATCGCGTTATCTGAACGATCCGGATCAACGAGCGCGTTTGCCACGCGAGCAATTTTGTCTAAGTTCTGGTTATAGCCTTGATGCATCATTTCTCTCCTGTTTTGGGTGCGGGGCTAGGTTTTTGCTCTGGGTCAGGCTTGGGCATTAGCTGCAAACCCCACTTAATAAAGGGATGATTCTCTCGTTGAGCGAGATAAGCGACCGGATTCATCCAGTCAGAGGCTTCCACTGTTTTGTTGATCACAGGTGCTTGAAAACCCAACAACAGATTTCGGAGGGTGAATGGGAATGGCTGGTTGGGCACGCCCAAAGAAACCAGAAAGAATACGATGAGCGATCGTCGGATTAGCTGATTGTTTTTGATGTATGCCAGCGTCCACCAAGCTGACTCTTGAGAGTTTTGCGTAGGTTCCTGGGTTTGCGCCTGTGGACTTTGTGGAAAACCGGAATAAGCAGTTGCTGAAGCAATATCGATCGCCCCCGCTGACAGCATCAACGCATTGTTTGAACAACCTGGAATCGGCGGTAAAGGCGCTGGATGAGGGTTGGGTGGTGGAAAGGCAAAGGGTTCCGCTGTTGAGTGTTGCATGGCTGCACGGAGTTGAGCCGGTTCATAGAATTGGTGGAGTAGTTTCTGTCCTGCCTCCACGCCAAATGCTCTTGTGAAATCATTCGCTGTCCCAGCGTTCCACTCCACTTGATGCCGTCCGTAGGCATTTTCAACGGTGACCCGAAACGCGATGCTTCCTGTCCCCTGAGAAGGAGGGTAATCTTTTTCAGCAACAGGGCAACTCCCTTGGCGATCGTGGTATTCTTCCTGGCTCATTTTTCTATCTCCGCTCTTTGGCGGATCTGAACTTAATTTAGATTGATCGACTCGACTAGCCATCCGAACTTCATGGGTGTACAGGGTTGATGGATGAATCTAAATCGATCTTCGGGGGTTGACGGGGAAAGTCGATGAGCAGGAGAACAGACAGACTAATAGCAAACCAAGCGATCGCATATTTGCAATTGCTTGGTTTGCTAAACCAAAAGAAGGGTTTTTGGCGCATTTTCAACTAACTCCAATTGATCTGGCGTGACAATCAACTCTCCTGCCTCTTCCTCAATCCCCAATTCGTCTCTAGTCAAATACAGAGGTTGAACCTCATACACCCAACACCATGTAGCCCAGTCATCGCTACCTGTTACTGGGTGGATTCCGGGTTTCAAACATCGCCATACAGAGCCAAGTACAATTGCCTCGCAATTGATCTGGGTGACTATGCCATCAACCCACGCAGGGATTCTTGCCCAGACAACATCCCCTGCGGCATATTCAGGGGACTCTAAAAGCATATTTTTTCTGATCGCTCCAATCCATTCCCCCCTGTCTTTTGGATCGAGAAAGATATTATTTGGCATTATTGACACTCGCATTGACACTTGTAAACGTGGACAGAGTTACGCTCTCAACAAACTGCTGGACTACTGGCAAAAGTGCTGCAACCAGTTCCTCAAATCTTTCGTCAAATCCGTTTATCACTTCGTCATCGAATCCAGGGACAGAGAGCAGCACTTCCATCAAACAATCGCACCCTTCACGAACCGATGATTCTATCGTCACTTCTTGCGTCATAGATTTAGATTGACCCGGAAGCCGAACAGCCGTCTGAGACGCGAAAATATCTTGGTGTGGTGCAAATACCACTTGAACATTTTCAACTTCAACTGCTTTTTTGAGGGAGTCGATCGCGACCCAGGCGGTCGCGCCAAAAACAGCGGAACCCAATATAGCGATTTCAACTGAGACTAGGGACATAACAACCTCTTTTTTGTGATTAGGACGTGATTAAGAATCACTGTTTAGATGAACTACTCCACCCTTAAGAGGGAGGGAGTTTCTGACGCTTCGTTTCCGCAAGTTGCTTCATAGATCCCGTATTACTACGAGCCTTAGAAGTAGAGCTACGCAGATCATCGTCCAAGAGGGTAGTTCCTAACCCCTTTGCCCAAATCACACAAACACGAGCGGATGCCACATCTCTATCCTCGGTGCAGTTACACACCAGGCAATGATGAACCCGCTCGTCTAATGTTTTAGGCTTGATATTCCAACATTCAGGGCAGCGCTGCGAGGGTTTGAGTTGTTGGGTCGGAGCTTCTAGATATACTCCATTCGCTTCCGCCTCTTTATACTCAAACATCCCGCGCATCATACCCCAACCCACATCTAGAATGGAGCGGTTTAGCCCAGATTTCTGGCGCTTCCGTTTCCCTTTCTTGGCTTTGCGGGTCATGTTTTTGATATTCAGCTTTTCCGTCACGACGAGGCTATTACTGCTCACTATCTCTGCCGTGCGTTTATGTGCCCAATCTAATCGTTGTCTAGCTGCTTTGCGGACTAGCTTCGATACGGTTGATTGAGCTTTTTTCCATCGGCGTGATGCCTTGATGCGGCTCTTTCTATTCGGTGAACGTTTCCTCCGTTTTTGTTTAGATGCCGTCCTGATTTTGGCTTGAGTGGTTGCAAGAAACCTTGGATTCTCAACCTTGGTGCCATCACTGAGCGCAATAGCGGTTAGAGTCCCAAAATCAACTCCCATCACATTGGGTTTAGTTTCACGAATCGGCTCACACTTTACTGTGATGGAGGCATACCATTTCCCATGCCGATAGACAATCGTGCAGGTAGTAGGAGTGCCCCAAGTTCGAGCTTTCCCGCGCATCTGAATTTGTCCAAGATTGGATAAATCCAAATAGCCGTTATCGCCTATCGTGTGAGCTTTCCATCCACTCGTTGCCGGATATGTCCAGCCTGAATAATTGCGAATGGATTGGAACCGGGGATAGCCGCCCAACCCTTTGAAGAACCGCTGAAAGGCAAAATCAACCCGTTTTAGAGTCGCTTGTAATGCCTGAGAGCCGAGTTCAACAAATTCAGCCCAAACTGTTTTGAACTCAGGGAGTCGGTTTTGCTGATCAAAATAACCTACAGACTCACCACGCTTTTGATAGCTATCCTTTCTGTCCGCCAATGCAGAATTGTAGAGATAGCAATGCAACCGTCTCCACTCAAATAGCTTTCGCTCTTGAACGGGTTTCGGGTACAGCCTGAAAGTGATTCTGCGGGTTACAATCATGATTGGATTATTTAAGAGCCTGAATTTTCCTGGACTTGCTTAATCTGCTTGTCAAGACTGCGGATAGCTTGTTCGGTTTCTTGCTTCTCTCTAACTAATTCAGCAAGTTTCTCGTAGTCAGCAGTTCTCTCGTCTTTTTCTTTGGTCACTGTTTTTACCTCTAGTTAATGGATGGAGCGACGCGATCGCCGCAGGTTATTTAAGAGCCTGAATTTTCCTGGACTTGCTTAGGTCACTACTCTCTCCCTGCAAACGAGTAGTCATAGTGCGTGTTGATTTTTGGAAATTGGGGCATAGATGAATCCCAGTAGTCTGAGTCTTCGGCTTCAGGTTTATTCGCCTCAACCTCTTCCGGATATTCCACTGCACCACAATCAAGCTGATAGGGATACTCCGTTGAAGCTTGAATGGGTGCAGCTTGGGGAGCCTCTTGAGCGATTCCCTCTGGGAGTCCCTCGGATGGCTGCGCCAACGTGGAACGAACCGCGCTACGTGACAGTGGATCAATAAAACTGATTTCTGCGAGGTAGCGTTGACCCGATGAAAGTTGAAAGGTTTGGTTTTGGGACGGCTGAGAAACAATGACTGCTTTCGCCTCGGCATTGTTCGATTGCAACTTCGCCCCAACATAAGCACCCGCCCCCAGCAGTACTGAACCAACCAACGCTGCCGAGCCTGCCCCCACCACAATCGGCGACATTTGCTGATCGGCTCCTTTGAGCATCACGCCACCACCCAATATGACGCAACCAACCAACCCACAACCCACCGCGATCGTAGTGGGAGTAATCGGTAAATTTAGGGGATTTGAGCCATTCATGGAGGT
>Ga0163149_10006979_pt1 | contig 11460 bp, 4 predicted proteins | sample OliLakLV19MP5G1_FD_148604 | JGI IMG/M metagenome (GOLD analysis project Ga0163149, IMG submission 148604) | Freshwater microbial mat bacterial communities from Lake Vanda, McMurdo Dry Valleys, Antarctica - Oligotrophic Lake LV.19.MP5.G1 | ecosystem: Environmental > Aquatic > Freshwater > Lake >...
TTTGTGAAGCTGACCGACGAGACCATGCGCGAGATCGAGATTGCGGCGACGGGGAAATGGGCCGTGGGTCGCGAGAGTCTCACGCGCGACTACGCACCGCCGTCAGCGGATTTTTACCGCGTGGACGTGACGACCGGCGCGCGAACGTTGATGTTCAAGGGACAACTCGCCGGCAGCCACGTGTTCGGCATCTCACCGGATGGACGCCGCTTCCTCTATTGGAAAGACGAGAAGATTCAGTCGTACAACCTCGACACGGCGACCACGCTCACGCTCGGTGGCCCCAAAGCCGTGAGCTTCACCGACATGGAGTTTGATCGCCCCGGACCCAAGCCCGCCTACGGGATCGCGGGTTTCACGCCGGATGGATCGACGACGATTGTGCACCACCGGTATGACCTGTGGGCGCTGCCGCTGGATGGCACGGTGGGCCGCAGCCTGACCAATGGGGAAGGCTCCGCCAAGGAGATCAGATTCCGTGTCATTCGTCCTGACCCACTCGATCCCCTCGCCGACTACGGCCCGGGCGGGCAGGCCGCCGAACGGGAAAAGATCGATCTCTCAAAGCCGGTCACCCTGGCGGCGTACGGGGAATACACCAAGCTGGCCGGCTTTTACACGCTGACCAACGGCACATTGACTCCGGTCGTGTATGACGCCGCGTCGTTCAGCACTCCGACGCGTGCGGCAAAAGCCGACACCTTCCTCTTCACGCGACAGACGTTCATCGAGTTCCCGGACCTGCGCGTGTCAGGTGCCAACTTTGCTGAGTCGAAAAAGATCTCCGACGCCAACCCGCAGCAGGCCGAATACCTGTGGGGCCGCCGGGTGTTGTTCGACTACAAAAACAAGGACGGCGTGCGCCTGCAGGGCATCCTCACGTTGCCCGATGACTACACGGTCGGTGAAAAGCGCCCGATGATCGTCACGTTCTACGAGAAAAATTCACAGAACATGCATCGGTACTCTGCGCCGTCGTATCTGACCGGCATGGGGGCCTCGCCGACCGAAGCGGTCAGCCGCGGCTACATTACGATGCTGCCGGACATCCACTTCCGGACGGGGTCGTCACACAGCGACATGCTCGAGTGTGTGGAGGCGGCCACGCGCAAGGTGATTGAGCTCGGCTACGCCGACCCGAAACGGATTGGCGTGAGCGGACACAGTTACGGCGGTGAGGGCGCGGCCTTCATCTCGACCCGCTCGAAGATGTTTGCCGCCGTCGGCATGGGCGCCGGCGTGACCGACCTCTACTCCGACTTCAACCAGAGCTGGGGCTGGTCGTATCAGGTGAACAGCGGCAGCGGCGCCAACGGGCATGACTACTACCTCTTCGGCCAGGGCCGCTGGGGCTTCACGCCGTGGGATCGCCCCGAGGTCTATCGTTACGAGTCGGCGATCTCCCACGTGAAGGACGTCGTCAGCCCCGTGCTCATCATGCACGGCACGGCGGACCCGACGGTGTCGTTTACCGAAGGCATGAACTTCTACAACGCGCTCCGCTTCCATGACAAAAACGCGATGTTGCTCGCTTATCCGGGCGAAGGTCATGGACTCCGGGGCCTCGCCAACCGGAAAGACCTGACGGTGCGGTACTTCCAGTTCTTCGATCACTTCCTCAAGGGCGCCGAGGCGCCGGCGTGGATCAAGGAAGGCGTACCCTTCCTCAAGAAGCACATCAAATGATCAGTTACACGACGCGCGTCGCTCTGCGGCGACGATGGGCGCGGGCGGGGTCTGGCCGTCGAGCAGAATGTTGATCAGACCGCGCAGAGGCTGTGCGAGCGGGACGAAATACCCACCCGGACGTTGTTCGACCGTGACGCCATGTGCGGCGAGGCGGTCACCGGCCGATGTCCAGAGCGCCTCGGGTAATTTGCCGCTGTCGGTCAGCTTCGCGGAATACTGCGCCTCGGTCAGGAAGGAGCCACACGGCGGCGGCGTCACCATCTGCTCGGCTGTCGGCGCTGCTCCCGGCGGCGGCGTGTCGCCCGGATGTGGCGCGGGGAACGCCGGCACATCCCAGTCGCCGTGAAACACGATGGGACCGGTGTTGGATTGCTGGGATGTAATGCCATCGGCAATCGCCTTGGCGATGGCCGGCCGATTCGCGCGATGAAACACCAGCGCCTGTCGAATGGACCAGAGCTGTGAGTACGCCTTGCGGCGGCGATTCTCCGGCACGTTGCCCGCTTCTGCCGGGCGTGTGGGTCCACCACCCGATCGCGCCTCCACCAGCGTCGTGACCATGTTCTTCAGGCCGGTGACGCGTGTAAACGTCTGCGCGCCGTCGATGCCACGCGGTGGATACGGGCAGGGCCACCAGCCGTCGGTCGCACCCGCGTCGTAGAACTGCCCCTCGACCAGACCGGTCTTCGAGATGTCGTGCACCGCCTTCGCCGTGTTGCTGTGCCGTGGCCACAGCAACGGCAGGTCGCAGGTGGCGGCGCTGCCGTATTCGTGTCCATCGACCATCACCTCCGGCGTGTAGTCGCGAAGGAACCTGGCGAAAATTTGCGACTCCGGTTGCGTGATCCGGGCGTGATCCCGATTCAGATCCTGCCCGGCGGAATTGCCACGCGTGTTGTTCGCGCGTCCATCCGCGTTGAAGGACGGGACGATGAGAATGGTGGCATTGGTGAGGATGTCGAGGATGGCTGGGTCGTTCGAAAACGCGAGCTCACGAATCATCATCAGGCAGCCTTCGCGACCCGACGGTTCATTGCCGTGGACGTTGCAGTTCGCCCCGGCCGCCGGACCGTTCGCAATCTCCTGCACCGATCCCTTCGGAGCCGGATGTCCAATCACAAACAGGTTCATCGTCCTCCCCTGCGGCGTGGTGCCCAGGGGGACGATGCGGACGCGCGGGCTGGCGGCGACAAGGCGTTGTGTCCAGTCGATCTCCTCGTCGTAGGTGGTGTAGTCCGCCCCGTCGCGTGATTCAAAACCCGTGCGAAATTCCGCGGGACCGAATGGCGCGCGTGTCTGCACGCTGACCAGATCGGACCATTCTTGCGGCGCATCCCCGACCACCGCGCGCACGCGCCAGCGCAACGTGCCGCCGGGCACAAACCCCGCATCGGCAAACGTCGGCGACTGCTGTCGAATCTGGCGGTTCGGCCGCCAGAGCCCGACCATCGCGCCGTCGCGTTCAATCTGATACTCGGTGGCGCCAACAACCGGTTGCCAGGTCAGGGTGACGTACCCCTCGCGGGGCGTCACGGTGACACCTTCGACCCTGGACACCGGCTGCGCCTGCGCCGCCAGAAATCCCGAGCCCACAACCGACAGAAGCAGTGCTGCCGCGACGAGATGTTTCATGGTGGACCTATTGTAGGCGCAGCGCAGGGTCATCGCGTCGCCAACACTATTTTGGTGCCGGCAGGTCTATCGACGCCCGAGCTCGATTGAGCTGGAGGACGTGGACGTCAGGATCCACCACCAGCCGCAGAGGAGGTCCCGGGACGTTCCATGTCACGTGAGTCGGGACGCCGGCATCGAGCGTGGCACGCTGCCGACTGTGGCTCCCCTCTCCTGACACCTCGACGTCCACCTCGACCGTGCCCGGTCCGACATTGGTGATGACCGCCGACACATGCCAACTGGCACCGGCCGGCGTGACCGAGACGTCGGTCACGCGAAACTCCGGTACGGTCGTGGCCGCGACCCACTGAGACACCATTACATCAAACGACTCGGGGTCCGAGGCCAACGATCGCAGGTCCCCGAGCAGACCTCGAAGGGTCGGCGGGGTCCCGGTGGTGACGGCCGCGCGCACAAACGCCTGAAGTCCCGCCACCATCCGTTCGTGCCCCATGTGTCGGTACAACATCCACATCACGAGGGCGCCTCTATTGGCGCTGACCACCTCATCAGTCGCCGATTGACTTGTCGTCTCGAACAGGGGTCGTTCCACGTCCACGCGTCGCCCGCTGATGTATTGATCTTCGAGGCCTTTCGCAAACGTCTGTCGCACCGCGCCGCCGTGCTCGGACTCCAGCAACAACAACGTGGCGAAGTTGGCCATCCCCTCAAGCAGCACGTCCGCGCCGGGTTCACGCCCGGGCGTGACCAGGTTGGCCCACCATTGATGCGCGGTCTCATGCGCCGTCACGATGGCCGGTAGCGGCAGACCGGGATCTGGTCGCGTCAGAAACCCGATCCCTTCCGAGAAGGGAATGTTCGTCGGAAATCCCAACGCCCGAGTGGCGTGGTCCGGAAACTCGTTCAGCCGCAGTTCCTTCCAGGGGTACGGAAAGAACCACTCCGAATACAGTCGCTTCGCCGCCGACAGCGTGGATACCATCGCGTCCACATTCCACGGGTGGCCGGGGTGGTGAAAGACCGCGACGCCGTCGCCCTGCGTCTGCGCCCAGCGACCACCGACCAGATTCAGGAACTTCACCGGATAGTCCGACCGCCACGTCGTCGTCGCGCGATCGCCATCCACGCGCTGTTGGACTTGTTCGCCCACACCGTTGACCGTCAACCCGGCAGGAGCACTGACCCGCATCTCGACCGTGAAAGGCCGGGCGCCGAGACCGTACTCGGCGACGTACCCTGGCAGCGGCAGAAAGTCGGGTCCCAGCGTGTGCAACAACACGCCTGAGGGGAGGATGAACGATGACGTGCCGCCCCCGTTGCGCGTGAATCCGTCGGGCACAATGGCGTCGTACGCAAACGCCACTCGACGGCCGATGGTCGGCAGCACCCATAACCCGGCCCGGTTGTCGGCATCAACCGCCTGACCGTCAACGGTCCACGCGACGTTCCGAATGCCCGGGCCGAGGGTAAACGCCTGTCGAGCGGGTGTGGCGCCGGACTCGATGTCGTACGCGCCGGCCACGCGCATGAATCGTTTCACTGGATCCAGCCACACATCAGCGTCGACATGCGTGATCACAGGCGGTGGGACTGATGCCCACTCTGCTGCATTGCGCTGCTCGTAGTCATCACGCCACGCGCGTGCGTCCGGTCCCTGAAATCCCGCGTTGATGGCGACGGTCAACCCAGCGGCGATGGCAACAGGCGCCAAGGCCCACGTGGCGGCCACACCGACGTGCCTGGGTGCACCCTCCGTACGGGCAAAGGCCCGCACGGCCACCAGCAATGCGACCACACCGACCGCCATCATCAGTGCACGATTCCACAGCAGCGGTGCGCCGTTGAGTTCGAACGTGCCCATGTCGGTCCAGCGGAGCGCTCCCCACAGCGGCCAGTTTGTGACCCACGTCATCGACCCGGTCAGCACCAGCGCCATCGTCACCATCAACACCGCCAGGGCGATGACGTACGTGAGATACCGACTGCGAGTGAGCGCGAGCACGGCGGTCACGCTCATTGTCCACACGAAAAACGTGGGAGCGAGCACACCGCCCCACAGCAGGATGAAGGGCCAGATCGCCATGCCACCTTGCGGCTGCAGGAACAGGAACGCCAGCGCGACTGCACCGCAGCCCATCAGCAGCAGGCCGACAAGCAGTGCCCCCGCAACATGGACACCAAGCACGAATGCCGCGGTCGGCACTGGTGTCGCATACATGATGGCGTCGAGCCTGGTGCGTGCGGGCCGCGTGATCGACTCCACCGTGTGAAAGAGCAACAGCAGACAGCCGATGCCTGTCACCACTTCAATCAGACTGACGGCCAGCCCGCCGGCGGTGAAGATGACGCCGGAGTCAAACACGCCACGCGCGGAGCCGGCAGACTCCCACACGAGCGCGACCGCAAACAGGAGAAACAGATAGAGCGCGGGTTGGGTGCGGATCTGACTGATCTCGGATCGTGCGACCTGCCAGATACTGAGCCGAATCGTGGGCAGACGGCGGGACATGCGCAAGTCATTCAATGTGCCGACCAACGGTGTCGGCTGGGGTGGCGTGCCTTCACTGGACGTGCCGACGCGCCCCTGGGTGCGCCCTCGTACCACCTGCTCACAATGGCGAGCCGACCACGCCACTGCCGCGAGCGGCACGAGAACCATCACAAGCCGATTCAGCATCACCATCTGATCAACGACCAGTGGAGCCGAGTTGTAGAAGTCGATGCCGCGGTCGGTGACAAACACGGTCTGGCTCAGCCACCGGGCTCCCCAGATATCAAGCGGGACATCCCACAGCCCGAGCGGCGCCTGTGATCCAAGCGACAACACCGTCACGCCGAACAGCACGGTCGGTACGGCGTACACGGCGATCGGCGTACGAAAACGCTCGCCGATCGCAAAGGACACGCCGGCGCAGAACAGCACGCCAGGCAAGACACACCAGAGCGCCGGCCACAGGTAGCTGGTCACGCTGAAGGGACCGCGGTACGAATCTCCACCAACGAGAGGCCCCAGTTCATACCAGGTCATGGCCATGATGACGTGCAGCACCACGACACCCCCAAGCGCAGCCATGACGCCGAGGAACTTGCCCGAAATGTATTCACTCGCCGTCAGCGGCGTGCTGTGAATCAGATCGCCCACACGCGACTCATCGTCGTGAATCACCGACAACCCGGCAAGCAGCGATGCGAGGAACGTATAGAAGATCAGTCCGGTAAGCGAGAAGCTCTGTGCCATCGCATACACGGAGTTGCTGAATGGACGCACCCCTTCCACGGTGGCACTTCCCGACGGAATCATGGCAGCAGGGTTCACCGCAAGTGTGGCGAACGCGACAAATACGACCAGTCCCCACAAGAAGGGACTTCTCAGGTGCGTGCGCAACTCCTGCCGCGCGACGACCCGGACGCGCGCGGCATTCATGCCGCCGCCCCGGCTCGCGTCAGCCAGAGGTACGCGTCTTCAAGCGTCGGCTCCGCAAGCACAAACCCCGCCGGCGGAGGTGTGTCGCCCACCACCAGTCGCACCACGTGTTGCCCTTCGACTAGCCGCACGTGGGTGACCGCGTGTGTCTGGCTCAGCCGATCCGCGTCGGTGCGACTGACGATGCCTTCATAGAGTCTGGACTGGAGTTCCGCCCGTGCCGCCCGCGGTGTCGTGACGGTGACCAGCCGACCGAACCGAATCACCGCAAAGCGTGGACACAACATCGCCACGTCGTCGACGATGTGGGTCGAGAGGAGCACAATGCGGTTCTCAGCAAGTTCGGAGAGGAGGCGATAAAAGCGCAGGCGCTCCTCAGGGTCGAGGCCGGCAGTGGGTTCATCCACGATCAGGAGCGAGGGGTTGCCGGCGATGGCCTGCGCGATGCCGAGGCGCTGTCGCATGCCGCCGGAGTACTGCTTCACCTTCCGATGCGCCGCGTGTGTCAGGTTCACCCGTTCCAGCAGTTCCGACGTGAGTCGCGCGAGGCCACCCGGTGCCTCGACACCCTTGAGCGTCAGGAGATGCTGGAGCATCGCGGCACCGCTCAGGTTCGGGTAGAACCCGAAGTCCTGTGGAAGATACCCGAGACGCGGCCACACCCGTTCGGGAGTGTTGGTGACGTCCTCATGGTCCCAGACGATCCGACCGGAGGTCGGCGTCAGGAGCCCCGCGAGTATCCGCATCAACGTGGACTTGCCGGAGCCGTTGGGACCGAGCAGCCCGAACATGCCGGTCGGGATCTCGAGCGAGACGCCGTGCAGGGCGGTCACCGGGCCGGGATAGACCTTGACCAGGTCGGAAATGGACAACATGTGCTGCCATTACTCCCAGCGGGGAACTCTTGTTCCCGACTTCTTTCGGGACCGAAAATTCTTCAGCGATACCTGGGCACGGAGACCGGGATCGGTTTGTCGATTCCCGGCCGTTCGGCCGAGTCGGCCATGACCCACACCGTCGCAAACACGGTGCGCGCCACGGCTTCGATTTTGTGTGGGTCGAGATATTTCGCCTCGTCCGCCGGTTGGTGGTACCGACGATGCAGCCCCGTGTTCCATCCGATCGTCAAGATGCCACGCTCGAGAAACGGCCCGGCATCGGTGCGCGGGTAGAAGAACTCTGAATCCCACCGGTCATCGTTGCGGTTGAGTCGCATGTTCAGGTAACTCTGATTCACGCGCTGGATGAGCGCGTCAGCCTGCGCGCTCAAGACGCCCGGCCCGATCAGATACACCTCGTTGGGTCCGGGCACGTCGGGCGAATCGGCGTCGGCCGTCCCCGGAGCGCGTGTCGCGCCGATCATGTCGATGTTGAAATGTGCCACGATGCGGTCAAGCGGCACCGGCGGATTGGCGACAAAGTGGCGGGTGCCCCACAGTCCCTGCTCTTCCCCGCTGTCCCAGATAAAAATCAGGGACCGTTTCGGCCGCACCGTCATCATCTTTTCGGCAATCGAGAGCGCTGCGGCGCTTCCCGACGCGTTGTCGTCGGCAGAGTTGTAAATCGCATCACCATCCACCGTGCGCGTGCCAACGGATCCGTCCAGATGCGCCTCGACGGTGATGTACTCGTTCTTCAACACTGGGTCGGTGCCCTCGATGAGGGCGACGACGTTGTAGGGGCGATGGACAACGGTCGTGGACGGAATGTTGAAGGAGACCCGCTGTGAGAACTCGAAGCTCGCCGGATAGTCCAGCGCGTCCCCACGCGCGACGATCTGCTCTGCGGTGTAGCGCTCACCCGCCATCAGTCCATCCACCGCTGCTCGTGACAACAGCGCCGACGTCACTTGCGCGGCGGCGTACGCCGAGGGCACCCACGGATCAAGTTCGCGCCGGACGAGATTTTGTCCCTGCAGTTGCTGCCACCAACCCGGCTGCGCGCTGGTCTGCGGAATCATCAGCACCGCGGCCGCCCCACGTCTGGCGGCCTCGGCCACGACGTTGCTGGCACCCACCGTCACCCGCCCGAACTGCTGAATCGTCACGTCTTTGGGGAGCGCGCGCGGCCCGTGCGCGAGCACGACCTTCCCGCGCACATCAAGTCCGGCGTACGGGTCGATGCCTTTGTCAGGAATCACCCAGCCGTGACCGACGTACACCACCGGCCAGCTGCCCTTGAGGGGCTGGCCCGAGAACGAACGCAGCACAAACCCATCGTCGAGCCGCAATGCCGCGCCGTTGATCGTGATCGAGGCGGCAGCCGCGTCCACCCGCGCCTCGTGCATTTCGTATCGCTGATAAAACGTGCCCTTGTCACCGAGCGGTTTCACGCCGGCGGCTTCGAGCCGCTTCACGATGTAGGCGGCGGCCAGATCGAAGCCCGGCGACGGCGTGTTCCGTCCCATCAACTCGTCCGACGCAAAATACGCCAGGTCCTTTTCCAGTTGGACGGCGGTGATGCGATCGGCCGCACTGCGGACGTGTGCGGGCAGGACGCCAGCAGGACCGGCCTGAGCCAGCAGCAATACCGTCGTGAGAATCAGCAGGATGGGCATGGCCGAGATCATATGCCACCGATGGGACCAGCGGCATCCAGTCAGGGACCAGCGGGCGACCGCCTCAGTCGGGATCGTGCACAATCCAGACAGGCGCACCTCGTTCATCGTCGCGCGACGTTCTCCCCGGTGACTGCTGGAGCAGGTGCCTGTACGGCGAAACAAAAGGGGCGGAAGGTCATAGACCTTCCGCCCTTGAAACGTCGCGGCCTTCAAGACCAGGCCGCGCTACTGCCCGGGATTCCGGGACTCCGCTCTCTACGCGCAGCCGCTCGTCGTCCCGCCCTTCGACAGGCTCAGGGCATGCACCACGTCAGGCACAGCCTGACGTGGTGCCGCAGTTGGCGCACTTGTAGCAGGAGCCTGAGCGCACCATGATCGACCCGCAGGTCGAGCACGGTGGCGCGTCGGACTGGTTCTGCATCGCCGCAAACTTTGATCCCGTGGGGACGGCCTTCGCCGGCGCCTCGACCTTCGCACTCGCGAGTGCCGCGACGTCGAGCGTGAGCTGTTCGGGCGTCGTCACCGTCTCGGGCACGTTGACGCCCGCCTGGTACTGCGCTTCGTGCGACAGGAACTTCGCGGCCATCCACCGGAAGATGTAGTCGACGATCGACTTGGCGAAGCGGACGTCGGGGTTCTTGGTCATGCCCGCGGGTTCGAAGCGGACGTGGCTGAACTTGTCCACCAGATCCTGCAGCGGCACACCGTACTGGAGCGCGTAGCTGATGGCCTGGGCGAAGGCATCGGCAAAGCCCGAGATGGTCGAGCCCTCCTTGGCCATCGTGAGGAAGAGTTCACCGGGCATGCCGTCTTCGTAGAGACCGACGGTGATGTAGCCCTCGTGGCCCGCGATGTCGAACTTGTGCGTGATCGACTTCCGCTCATCGGGCAACTTGTGACGGGCCGGCATCGGGGCCGCTTCGGTCGCCTGTTCGAGCACACCCGCACGCATGACCGCCGCCTTCGACGTGTTGAGCGGCTGCGTGCGCTTGGAGCCGTCGCGGTAGATCGAGACGGCTTTGGCGCCGATGCGCCACGAATCGATGTAGGCCTGCTGGATGTCCTCGACCGTCGCTTCGGTGGGGACGTTGACCGTCTTGCTGATCGCGCCGGAGATAAACGGCTGCACGGCGCCCATCATCTTGATGTGGCCCATGTAATGGATGGACCGCGCGCCCTTCATCGGCTTGAACGCGCAGTCAAACACCGCGAGGTGGTTGTCCGTGAGGTGCGGCGCGTTTTCGATCGTCTCGTTGTCGTCGATGTGCGCGAGAATGTCGGCGACCTGTGCCTGCGTGTAACCCAGCTTGGTGAGCGCCATCGGCACGGTGCCGTTGACGATCTTCATCATGCCGCCGCCGACCAGCTTCTTGTACTTGACGAGTGCAATGTCCGGTTCCACGCCGGTCGTATCGCAGTCCATCATGAAGCCGATGGTGCCGGTCGGCGCGAGCACGGTGGACTGCGCGTTGCGGTACCCGTGGGCCTCGCCAAGCTCCACACACTCGTCCCAGACTTCCTTGGCCTTGTTGAACATCGGCTTCGGCACATGGGTCTTGTCGATGTCCTTGAGGGCCGCGCGGTGCTTTTTCATCACGCGCAGCATCGGCTCGCGGTTTTTCTCGTAGCCCGGGAACGGACCGCCGTGGTCACGTGCGGTGCGCGCGCTCTGCGCGTAGGCGGCGCCGTGCATAATCGCCGTGATGGTGGCCGCGTAATCGCGACCGGCATCGCTGTCGTACGGCAGACCGCGCGACATCAGCAACGCACCGAGGTTGGCGTAGCCCAGACCAAGCGGACGATACGCGTGGCTGTTGCGGGCAATCGCGGCCGTCGGGTAGCTCGAGTTGTCGACCAGGATTTCCTGCGCGGTGATGAACGTTTTGCAGGCGGCTTCAAATCCGTCGAAGTCGAACTCACCGGCCTCGTCCACAAACTTCATCAGGTTGATCGACGCCAGGTTGCACGCCGAGTCATCCAGGAACATGTATTCCGAGCACGGGTTGCTCGCGTTGATGCGGGCCGTGTTCGGGCACGTGTGCCAGTCGTTGACGGTGGTGTCGTACTGCATGCCGGGATCGCCGCACACCCAGGTACCCTGCGCAATCTGCCGCATGAGGTCGCGCGCCTGGTAGGTGTCCACCACATCACC
>Ga0163149_10006983_pt1 | contig 11455 bp, 11 predicted proteins | sample OliLakLV19MP5G1_FD_148604 | JGI IMG/M metagenome (GOLD analysis project Ga0163149, IMG submission 148604) | Freshwater microbial mat bacterial communities from Lake Vanda, McMurdo Dry Valleys, Antarctica - Oligotrophic Lake LV.19.MP5.G1 | ecosystem: Environmental > Aquatic > Freshwater > Lake >...
TTTTAGAACCCACCTAACGTAAATATAATCATAATTATTTGATTATCAATTAGTTATATCGTTATTTATTAACAATTTGATTTTTAGAACTCCCCTTAAGATAATTGGAAACTAAATGCAAAGATTTTTTTCTGCTCAAAAATATTTGAAACTAATTACAACAGGATGCTTTGCATTGTTTTTTTCTTCCCTTTTGTTTTCACAGAAACAATTTAACTTCTGGAACTTTGGTATTAATGCCGGTATGGATTTTAATGGGGGGGCACCTGTTTCAGTTGCTGGTTCGACACTGAATACAAATGAAGGTTGCGCTTCTGTATCTGATAAAAACGGAGCTTTATTGTTTTATACTGATGGTATTAAAGTGTGGAACAAGAGTTATGCACAAATGCCCAATGGCTTTGGTTTGAATGGAAATATTTCCACCACACAAACATTAATCGTTAAACAGCCGGGAAGTTGTACACTGTATTATATTTTCAGCATGCCCTCAAATGCATGTATCAATGATCCTACTGATGGATTGAGATATTCCATAGTAGATTTAAGTCAGCAGAGTGGATTGGGTGATGTAACAACAAAAAACATATTACTAAAAGCACGTGTTACAGAAAAGGTTACAGCCACATTACATGAAGATAGTTGCAATGTATGGATCGTAGCGCATGAAGTAGATACAGATCTTTTTGTAAGCTATCTTTTAACTTCTACAGGTTTGGTTACAACTCCTGTTAACAGCAACGTTGGAATTATTCATAGTGAAGGTTTGCTTGGATTTGGCTCCATCGGCCAAATGAAAATATCTCCTGATAGTAAAAAATTAGCGTTAGCAACATATATCAACAATGCTCCCACCACAACTAATTTTTGTGAGATACTTGATTTTGATAATCAAACCGGATTGCTTTCTAATCCTATAACATTAACAGAGGCGAAATATGCAACAGCATATGGAGTTGAGTTTTCACCTGATGCGAGCCGCTTATATATTGCCGGTGCTGCAACAAAAAAAATTTACCAGCTTAATTTGTTTGCTGGCACCAATGCTGCAATTATAGCATCGTCTACTTTAATTGATTCTGCAAAGTCCGAAGGGATAGGTGCTTTGCAATTAGCTCCTGATGGAAAAATATACCTGGCAAAAAGTGATTCAACAAATTTAGGTGTAATAAATAGTCCAAATGTTTTAGGCACTGGATGTAATTATATAAATAATGGATTTACATTAACTTCCGGAAAGTCGGTATTGGGATTGCCATCTCTCATAATTAACACATACGATTGCTCACGACCGCAAATACAAAATATTTCAACGGCCTGCGAAAAAGAAAACATTCCCTTCTCAATTATCGATACATCAGGTACCACAGTTAATAACATTAAATGGATATTTGGTGATCCGGCATCCGGTAATGCAGATACTTCTTTTCTACCAATGCCCTTGCATCCATATTCAGCAGGAGGTACGCATACGGTTACCGCAATTATAAGCTACCATTGTAAAAATGATACCGTGTATTCTGTCGTAAATATTAATTCATTGCCAACACTTGTAATGACAAATACACTATCTGTTTGTGATGGTTCATCGGGATTGCTTACCACGTCTTCCAATGGTGTAAGTTATTTATGGAGTCCTTCATCAGGACTTTCTTCAACAACAGGCACATCAGTTTCAGTTATCACACCAACGCTTAACACGGTTTATACACTTTCGGTTATATCTTCGCAAGGTTGTGTGAAAATTGATTCTGCATCTGTAATAATTCGTCCCATTCCGACAGGTGTTCTTACTCAAACATTATCTTATTGTTCAGGTTCATCAGGCATACTTTCAGCAGGAGGTGGGGGAAGTTATGCGTGGTCGCCTTCTATTGGACTTTCTAATTTAACATCCTCAAACGTGTCTGTAAATTCGCTCACAGATAAAATGTATACGGTAACCGTTACTTCCATTTATGGTTGTATAAAAATTGATTCGGCTGCCGTAACAATACTACAATTGCCTGTGGTAAATATTACGGGCGATGATTCCGTTTGCTTTGGCAATACATTGTCATTAACGGCTTCCGGTGCAAATTCTTATTCATGGTTTCCAACCGGAGGAACTTCATCGACCATCCAGGCACCCGTAGGAAATTATACTGTTATTGGTACCGATATAAATGGCTGCACTGCATCTGGGTTTCATACGGTTTTTGCATATAGTGTTGTAGCTGTTGACGCCGGTACCAATATTACAATTACGACAGATTCAAGTATTACATTGAGCGCGACCGGGAGCGGTAGTTTTAACTGGTCGCCCACAGAGGGGTTATCTTGCACAAGCTGTCAGAACCCTGTTGCAAATCCTTCTGCGACAATAAAATATTATGTTATAAAAACAGATAGTAAGGGTTGCACTTCAATGGATTCAATAACCATAACTGTAGAGAAAATTTGCAGCGATCTTTTTATCCCAAATGTTTTTTCGCCGAATAATGACGGCAATAACGATGTGTTTATGATCTATGGAAATTGTATAAAAAAATTGAACATTTCTATTTATAACAGGTGGGGTGAATTATTATTTATTAACTCAGATCCTTCTAAGAGTTGGGATGGAAATTATAAGAACAAGGAATTAAATTCTGATGTATTTTACTATGTATTAAATATAGTAACAGACAACGGAGAAAATCTTACAAAGAGAGGGAATGTTACACTGGTGAGATAAAGTAGGTCAATTACCGGCCACCGATTACTGATTACTGATTACCGACAAACCCAGTTCCTTTCCCTTTTCCAGCATAAAGCGGTTTGCTTCTTCGAAATCATTTTTAATCTCGCCTTCTAATATTGCTTCGCGTATCGCGTCTTTAATAATTCCCACATTCTTACTTGCAGGGATATTGAATGTTTGCATAATGTATTCTCCGGTAATTGGAGGCTGCCAGTTACGGATATTATCTTTTTCTTCTATCTCTTTTAATTTCTGGCGGACTACTTCAAAATTTTTGAGATATTTCTGAACCTTCAATGGGTTTTTACTGGTGATATCTGCTTCGCACAAGGTCATCAGGTCATCAATATCATTACCTGCTTCAAACAACAATCTTCTTACAGCAGAATCCGTTACTTCTGTTCTCGACAAAACGATAGGACGCAAATGTAGAAGCACTAATTTTTGTACATACTTCATCTTTTCATTCAGTGGTAATTTTAGTTCCGCAAATATTTTAGGCACCATTCTCGATCCCCTGTCTTCATGTCCATGAAATGTCCAGCCATGATCTTCTTCAAAACGTTTGGTTTCAGGCTTTGCAATGTCATGTAAAATAGCAGCCCAGCGCAGCCACAGATCATTTGTATTACGGGAAATATTATCCAGCACCTCCAGTGTATGATAAAAATTATCCTTGTGTCCTTTTCCTTTAATGATCTCTACACCCTGCAGCAATACCATTTGAGGAAATATTTTATGCAGCAATCCCGTATCAAAAAGTAATTTAAATCCAACAGATGGAACAGGGGCGAGGATAATTTTATTTAGCTCGTCAGCGATCCTTTCTTTGGAAACAATCTCTATCCTGTCCTTGTTTTTTTTTATTGACTCAATAGATTCTTTTGTAATGATAAAACCCAATTGTGTAGAGAATCTTATTGCCCGCATCATTCTCAATGGGTCATCCGAATAAGTTATATCGGGATCAAGAGGAGTTTTGATAGTATTGTTTTCAAGATCCTGTATTCCGCCAAAGGGATCAAGCAGTTCACCATAGTTTTTTTTGTTGAGGGAAATAGCCAGGGCATTAATCGTAAAATCTCTTCTATCCTGGTCGTCCTTAAGTGTGCCATCTTCAACGACTGGTTTACGCGAATTACGATCGTATGATTCCTTCCTGGCACCAACAAACTCAATATCATAATCATGGTATTTTATTTGCGCCGTCCCAAAATTTTTGAAAACAGTTACTGGAAATTCCTTTCCTAATTTTTTTGATACGGCTTCTGCCAACTCAATACCTTTACCTATAGCGACCACATCAATATCCTTGCAAGGGCGATTTAACAATAAATCTCGCACCCAACCACCGATAACGTAAGCATCCACATTGATCTCTGAAGCACATTCAGATACAATTGAAAAAACCGGGTGGATTAAATGTTGTTTATAGTTCAAAGCTTGTTAGTTCAGAGTTCAAAGTTAAAAAGTTTAAGGTAAATGTTTGTTTCAGGTTAAGAGTTTAAAGTTTAAGGTTGGTTACGAAATGTAGGGTTTATTGAAGGGGCTTTTTTTTATCAAGAAAATGCGCAAAAATCAATAACTGTCGGAGAGCGCGATTCTATGTTTTATAACCTTGTTTGGTATTTTTTTTACGATTTGTTTTGTATAAGTCCCTCTCAAAATTTATTGTAGTACAATTTGGACAAGCCAATTCCATGTTGTGAAGTTTGACTGCGCCTAGCTTTGCTTCATGCTTTAATTTTTCTTTTTCTTTATCAAGCTTCGAAATTGCGATTTCTAAAGATTTGTCTCCTAGAATTTCGCCACAATTCTTGCATGCAGAGTTCTTAAGTATTCCGTAGTTGTATCTCCTGGAAAACTTGTTCCAGATACTTGTTAGAAGAATCAAGCCGCTTAAGATTCCAACTCCTATTATTAAACTACTCATATGTAGTATGCTTAAATAAAAATAACAAACTAAATAACCTTAAACACCAAACCCGGAACTTTAAACTCACTTCCTAACAATCTTAATTTCTCCCGACTCACTTAATTTTATAATCGATGATGGTGCAGACAATCCATATTCTTCCTGGCGATGATTTACTATATGGTCAACTTTTTCTTTAATACGGTCATCTATTTCGTAAAAGTTTAGTGGTGAATTTTCTCCGCTTATGTTTGCAGATGTAGAAACAATTGGCCTACCGAATTTGTAAATTAATTTATTGCAAAAATCATCCTTGCATATTCTTACAGCTAGACTGCCATCTGTGGCCAATACATTGCTGGCAATGCCATGAGTTTTGTCATAAATAATTGTCAATGGTTTATCACTTGCTTCAATTAATTCCCAAGCCACTTCGGGAATATCGCGCACATGTTTCATCATCATGTTGTCATTGCACATCAACACAATCAGACTTTTGGATTCTTCGCGTTGCTTTATTTCAAAAATTTTCTTTACAGCTTCGGGGTTTGTCGCATCACAACCTATCCCCCAAATAGTATCAGTAGGGTAGAGGATAGTGCCTCCTTTACGAAGTACTTCTAATGCTTTTTGTATTTCACTCTCAGTATTCATTATAATAAAGCATTTTTAACATTAATGTTTAGTGCACATTTAAAATGCCCTTCCGGACAAGTTTTGTAACCGTGTAATCCACAAGGTCTGCAGTAAAGTTTTTCTTCTATCTGAATTACTTTTTTATTATCACTCAACGGACCAAATCCAAATTCAGGAATAGTAGAACAGAAAAATGCCCTTACAGGTGCATTCATTGCTGATGCAATATGTAGCGGAGCCGAATCATTTACAAAATTCATTTCTGCACTCTTCACCAATGCCGCTGATTGCATAAATGAAAGTTGCCCGGCCAGATTTATGCATTGAGCATTTGTCGATCTTATTTCTTCACAAAGAGCATGATCAGATGCAGAGCCCAATAAATAAATTTTGCAAGATGGATCCAACGACTTAATAAGTTCTATCCATTTTTCTTTTGGCAATTGTTTTGTGAACCAAACCGATGAAGGTGCAATACAATAATACTTTTGTCTCTGATATTTTTTTACAAAATCAAAATCAGCAGTTGAGGGATAAAGCTTTGGTAAAGCAAAATTTTTATCAGTTATATCTTCTATCAGTCGATTATTCCTTTCAACTTCATGCTTACCATTATTGATTTCATGTTCAATAGATCGTGTATAACAAAAAGAAAAAGGATTTTTCTTAAACCCAATTTTATTTTTTGCACCGGACAAAAAAGTGATAAAACCCGAACTGCCAAAGCGATGCAGGTTAATTATATAGTCGTACTTTTTTTTTCTAACTGACGATGTAATTTTTAACAGGTTCAAAAATTTGCCATTCTTTTTGTCCCAAATAATAACCTCATTAAGATGGGGATTGTTTTCCAATAAGGTTTCATTACCCTTTCGTAGAAGAAAATCAACTTTACTGTTTGGATAGAAGTTTTTTATTTTTTCGACTATACCTGTAGCAAGTATCACATCGCCTATGAAAGCGGTCTGAATGATAAGAAAACTGGAAGTTGGAGGTTCGAGGTTGGAGCGATTCAATTTTTTTTCAATTGTCTATATCTTGTTCCAAAGTGAAATATAAAACGGCCTATTATTCTTTGCCTCATCCCCTTGCCTTCTCCAAAGGAGAAGGGGGTGTTGAACTATTTTATATTTCACTTTGGTATTATTCTGGAACTCAAACCCAACTTTAACTTTGAACTTTATACTGCTACATCATATTCTCTCAACGCATCATTAAGCGACGTCTTAAGATCTGTACTTTCTTTACGTGAACCAATTATAATTGCACAAGGCACCTGGTATTCACCAGCATTAAATTTTTTAGTGTATGACCCCGGTATTACAACAGATCTTGCAGGTACATGTCCTTTGTATTCAATCGCTGAGGAACCACTAACATCAATTATTTTTGTCGATTTGGTAATCACAACATTTGCACCCAATACTGCTTGTTTGCCAATGTGTGCGCCCTCCACCACAATACATCTTGATCCTACAAAACATCCATCTTCAATAATAACCGGAGCAGCTTGTACGGGTTCCAATACGCCTCCAATACCAACACCGCCACTCAGGTGTACATCTTTTCCAATTTGGGCGCATGATCCAACTGTAGCCCATGTATCTACCATTGTACCGCTATCTACATAAGCGCCAATGTTCACATAACTCGGCATCATGATGACACCTTTTGCAAGGTATGCGCCGTAACGTGCCACAGCATGCGGTACTACCCGCACTCCAAGTGCTTCATAATTTCTTTTCAGTTTCATTTTATCATAAAACTCAAGAGGTCCTGCTTCAAGGGTTTCCATTTTCTGAATTGGAAAATATAAGATCACAGCTTTTTTTATCCATTCATTTACCTGCCATGTGTCACCCTTAGGTTCGGCAACACGCAACTTTCCTTTATCCAGTTGTTCTATAACTTCACGTATAGTATTTTGAGTTTTTTCTTCTTTAAGTAAGGCTCTGTCTGCCCAGGCAGCTTCGATTATCTGTTGCATAAAAATATTTTGTTCAAAAATACGAAATTTGTATAGATGTTCTCTGTGTTTGTCCGCGTAATCTGTGGTGAACTTTTTTACCACGGATAGCACAGATTTTCACAGATTAAGAAGGATTAAATTTTGAATTTATATTTGAAATTTTTCTTTTCATAAGATACTGTTTCTTTTGGAAGATATTTTTTCTTAGGTCGTACACTTTGCCCGTTTAAGGAGTGTTCTACCTATGCTTCGCCTTCAGTAATATAAATTGAGTTAATAATTGTTAAAAAACGGTCTTTTTGCATAATGTTTGCTAATTTTATAATATGGGTCGTATAATGGCTATTGATTACGGAACAAAGCGGGTTGGAATAGCGGTTACTGATCCATTGCAAATGATCTCGAATGGATTAACAACAGTTCATTCAAGTGAATTGATGGATTTTTTGCAAAAATATTTTACAAAGGAAAAAGTGGATTGTGTGGTAGTTGGCGAACCAAAAAATTTAAATAATGAACCTTCGCAATCGGCAGTATTTGTTGAACAGTTTATTAAACAGTTCATTAAAAAATTTCCTGGCATGCAATTGGAGAGAGTTGATGAACGATTCACTTCTAAAATTGCTCAACAAACAATGTTGATGGGGGGATTAAAAAAAAAAGACAGGCAAAATAAAGAATTGGTGGATGAAATAAGCGCGACTATTATTTTGCAGTCGTTTATGGAAGCAAAAAGTTTTAAAGAGAATAGATAATGGTTTTACCAATTGTAGCATATGGCGATCCTGTACTTAGAAAAGTAGGTGCTGAGATAGATGAAAATTATTCGGGGCTTGAGACCCTTATTGAGAATATGTTCGAGACCATGTATGCCGCTACAGGCGTTGGTTTGGCGGCTCCGCAGGTGGGTAAAGCTATTCGGCTTTTTATTGTTGATGCCTCGCCTTTTGCGGAAGATAAAGATGATGATGACAAACCGATAAAAGGGAATTTACAATTAAAGGATTTTAAAAAAATATTCATCAATGCAAAAGTTGTTAATGAAGTGGGAGAGGAGTGGAAATTTAATGAAGGTTGCTTGAGTATTCCTAAAATTCGTGAAGATGTTTTCCGAAGGCCAAAAATCCGTATCCAGTATTACGATGAAAAATTTAAATATCATGATGAAGAGTATGAAGGGGTTGCGGCCCGTATTATTCAGCATGAGTATGATCATATAGAAGGGAAGTTATTTACAGACAGAATAAATCCATTGCGTAAGCGTTTACTCAAGGGTAAGCTTTCTGATATTTCAAAAGGGAACATTGATGTGGCGTATAAAATGAAATTTCCAATTAAATAAAATTTAAGATGAGAATACTCACGAATCTTTTTTTGTTGACTCTTGTAGTTGTGTTTTTCTCTTGTTCTAACAATGCGCACGAAGAAACAGCACCAACTGCTGAAGCAAATGCTAGCGCCCCTCTTACGCGTGAGCAACAATTATCCGCCTTGTCTCAGATTGAAGAAGAAGTTGAGAAAGCTGTAAAAATTAATGATTCCATAGGCAAAGCTCTTGTAAAAGCATATTCGGATTACGCTAATAATTTCCCTACTGATAGCTTAGCGGCAGATTTTCTTTTCAAAGCAGCAGAGGTGTCAACCGCTATTGGAGAATATCAAAATGCATTAAGTTATTATGAAACAATTACAACAAAGTATATCGATTACAGATATGTTGTTGAGTCTCTCTTTTTACAGGGACATATTTATGATGACTTTCTTAACCAGGATGATAAGGCTAAAGCTATTTATGAACGTTTAATAGCTATGTACCCAAAACATAAATTTGCCGAAGACTGTAAAATCCTTATTAAAAATTTAGGCAAAACAGATGAGGAAATAATTAAGGCGTTTGATAAAAAAAATAAGGAGAAACCTTCTGCTAACAGGCAGGGTCGCCTTATGTTCCCATCATTTATTGTTGCTGACAATACTCTTGTTAGCTAAGGTCACCCTCTAACAGTTCTTTTAAACGATCAGGTGTTACAGAATGTTTAAGTTCACCTGCTTTAGAATAGGATATTTCTCCAGTTTGTTCTGATACTACTATGGCGACTGCATCTGAGGCCTCTGTTATCCCAACAGCCGCTCTGTGTCTCATTCCAAGATGTGCGGGAAAATCACCACGCTCCGTTACAGGTAACACGCAGCGCGCTGCTTTTATTTTATTCTCGGTAATAATAACGGCACCATCGTGCAAAGGACTATTCTTGAAAAAAATATTCTCAAGCATTCGGGATGATATTTTTGAATCTATCTGATCACCCGTATCCGAATAAAATTTAAGCGAAGAGTTCTTGGTTATAACTAATATGGCTCCCGTTTTTGTCTCTGCCATATTCCTGCATGCTTTTATTATAGGGCCGATGTCGGTATTGGAGGAAGGAGAAGAACTCAATTTGATGTCAAAAATATTTTTTGCGAAGGACCGCTTCTTAAAAAACTCTGTTGTCCCTATAAACAATAAAAACTTTCTTATCTCCTGTTGGAACAAAACAACCAACATAATAACTCCAACATCAATAAATTTTCCAAGAATACCGCTGAAAAGCTGCATGTCAAGAGCTTTTACGAAGATCCAGAGCAGGTAAATAAGCAACATGCCTACGAAAATATTTATGGCAGCACTTCCTTTAACCAGGTTGTATATCTGGTATAGCAGAATTGCGACGAGCACAATGTCAATGATATCGACCCATCTTAATTTAATAAACAAAGGCATAATCGCATGCAACATAATACAATATTAAGCTTTTGTTATTGAATTTGTTTGGGCACTTTTATAAAATGAAATAAGTTTTATTGCTTCCACCGCTTCTTTAATATCGTGTACCCTTAAAATATCAGCGCCATTTAAAAGCGCAATCGTATTCACAACACTTGTACCATTCAATGCATTCTCAGGTTTAGTGTGAATTATTTTATTGATCATTGATTTTCTGCTTACACCAACCAGCAATGGCAAACCTAATGTTTTGAATTTGTTTATCGCACCAAGCAATTCGTAATTGTGCCTAGAGTTTTTTCCAAAACCAAAGCCAGGGTCAAGTATAATTTGTTCAACACCTGCTTTTTTCAGCTCAACGATCTTATTTTCGAAAAAAGAAAAAACATCATTTGTAACATCATCGTATTGCGGCTCAACCTGCATATCCTTGGGCGTTCCTTTAATGTGTGTCAATACATAAGGCACTTTGTATTCCGACGCAATATTAAATATACCCGGATCAATAGTTCCCCCAGAAATATCATTGATAATATCTGCTCCGTTTTTTATTGCCTCTTTCGCAACCGCCGCCCTATAGGTATCAATTGAAATTATCACATCAGGAAATTCTTTTTTTATCGCTTTAATTACCGGTGCAGTTCTTTTTATTTCTTCTGCTTCGGGAACTTCTTCTGCACCGGGTCTTGTGGAACAACCTCCTGCATCAATGATAAGTGCGCCATGCTTTATCATTTCCCCAGTCCTTAAAAGAGCAGATGTTATGTCCGTTATTTTACCTCCGTCGTAAAAAGAATCAGGGGTAATATTTAATATTCCCATAACCAGCGGAAACTGGTCAGAAAGTGTTTTATTGGCAATTTTTAGCATTATTTTTTGCTAAAATAATGTATCTTGTGGAGATATTTTAATATATGAGTAAAACTTCATTACAATACGAATCCGTTGCCCGTGCTTGTAAGGATATTTTTGTAAAAAAAATGAAGGATTATGGCAGTGCCTGGCGTATTCTTCGTACCAGTTCCATTACTGATCAGATCTTCATTAAAGCCCAGCGCATCAGGAGCATAGAGGATAAAGGCACTCAAAAAATTGTCGATGATATCAGCTCAGAATACATTGGAATTGTGAATTACTGTGTAATTGGTCTTATTCAACTCGATCTTGCTGATGATAAACGAACTGAAATTCCGGTAGATGAAGCAAGCGAATATTTTGATAAAACTATTTCCCAGGCACAATCATTGATGGAAAATAAAAATCACGATTACGGCGAAGCATGGAGGGAGATGAGAATTAGTTCTCTTACCGATTTGATACTGATGAAAATATTGAGAATAAAACAGATAGAAGACAATAAAGGATCAACCATAATCTCTGAAGGCATTGACGCAAATTATCTTGATATGATCAATTATGGAATTTTTGCTTCGATAAGACTTGAAG
>Ga0163149_10006985_pt1 | contig 11455 bp, 10 predicted proteins | sample OliLakLV19MP5G1_FD_148604 | JGI IMG/M metagenome (GOLD analysis project Ga0163149, IMG submission 148604) | Freshwater microbial mat bacterial communities from Lake Vanda, McMurdo Dry Valleys, Antarctica - Oligotrophic Lake LV.19.MP5.G1 | ecosystem: Environmental > Aquatic > Freshwater > Lake >...
TGACATATACATCGCAGATACATCATTGATGCAAAGGGGCAGAGTTATGTTCTATCTATTTTTGCTGGCCCATCTGGTGGCCGATTTCATCCTTCAACCATATTGGATCGTGCAGCGCAAACGCCGTTTCGATGGGCTGGCGCTTCATTGTGGTATTGTTCTGGCGTGCATGGCCCTGCTTCCGCTGCTTGATCCAGATGCGCGCACACTCTGGCCGACCATGCTGATCATCACGGCCATCCATTTTGTCGCAGATTGGTGGAAGGTCAATCATGGGCAGACCATCCCAGGCCCACCGATTGTTCCATTCATGCTCGATCAGGTCATTCATGTTGTCACGCTGATCACTGTACTGAGCCTTTCGGTAGCACCCGATCAACTGTGGGAAATTGCTGGATCACCATCGGCGCACATGGCCATTGTTGCTGCTGTGTATGTGGTGGCAGCCTTTGCAACCCCAATCGCAGTGATGGTCTGGCTCGATCCGCGCTTCGATTACTTAGCATTGGCTGGCAAAGCCCGCCTGCGTTGCTTGGTTGCCGGGTTTGGCGTGGTTTCATTGATGCTGGTCAGTGGCGTTCTGGCCCTGCCTGCTGCACTAGTTGGCCTGACTGTCGCAACACGAAAGCCATTCTCTCGCCACCCGCTCGATGCGCCAACTGGTATGCTGACCGTCATCATTGTTGCGGCATCGCTGGGAGCCATACTGCTGATACTACCGCGCTAACGACACCGATGATCAGGATCGATACTCGGCGGGCGATTGTAGTGGATGCTATGATCGCCCGTTCGTAGAGGGTCACATATGCTATACTAGTAGTCCGTCCGAGTACATGTGATCGGTAGCCATCCGCAGGGACGCGATAGATCGCTTCCGCACAACCCTTCAGAATACACACAACAAAATGGGGCCGCGGCTAATAGCCGACGACCCCGTTTATAGATTGTGCATCAATTCATTGCAGGTAGAAACCTGCCCTCATGTGCTACTACTCATTCTTAGTTCAAATACTCGCCCCAAATAGTGCAGTTGTGCGCCTTTATGCACCCTATTGCCCAGCAGCCATGCGTGCCCGATCTTCGGGGGTCATCTCTTTGAACTCGCCATCGCTGTTGAGAAAGACTATTGCTTCATTTTTTACATTCACGATCATGTCGCGGGAACCATCGCCATTGATATCATCGAAACTCACCAGCACCGGCGTCTTATCCTCGCCTGCGCCAACGAGGTATGGGCCGGTGATCGTCCGCATCTTATCGGTTTCCCCGCCTGGGATTTCGATCACAACCACCTGGCGGTTCAGGTTCATGGCAATGAAGTGCGATGGTGTCCCGGCACCATCATTATGGCCAACAACTTCATCGATATGAAAGGTTCGTGGCGTTCCATAACGAATATCATCGATCCGCTCACGACCCCAGCTCACAACATTGCCCATGATGGCATAGATTGCGAGCAACGCCAGCAAGCATGTGATCACATACACAAATGTGTGCAGGGATACCCTCGGGGCCGCGACCAATGGGCGTACGCTGCTACCGCCTGAACGCACCGGGCTGCGTAAATCTCGGCTTTGAACTGCCATCGGTGGTACCTCCTGAACACATAATACAAACAAACGTTCTTGTTTTCGGTAGACGCAGTATATCAGAACATGCGTGTCGAGTCAAGCGCATATTAGCACATGTTTTTCACTTTTTCCGAACATCTGTCGTTTGACGCCCATTGGTCAGGAGCGTATACTACGGCGGCATGTTGTCCGGGTGAGGTCACGTTATTCTATGATCATTGAGCCAGTTGTTGCGATGGTTCGTACATCCCCGGATACGATCAGGGCCGATTATGATCGGTTATTGAGCCTACTCCTGCCAGCATCTACCCCTGAATCCACTGCGCTTCTGGTTGCCGTGATCGAGCGGCGCTACCCATTTCCTGCCGAGAGTACGCCTCCCTGGCAGCTTGATGGTGTGGCTCGTGCGTTACAAGCACGCCAGTATGGCCAATTGCGTCTGCATCGGACGCAAGATGATCCCAATGATTGGCATGCGCTCCAACCGGTTGCGCGAGATCTGGCACTTGCGCCTGCCGCTTCATATGATCATAGTGATATGGCCGTGCTTCTGACCACACTACGCCGTGGTCAAACAGGATTAGCTACCGGTGCAACAGGCCTGGCATTGAAGTTTGCTCGTTACCGAAGCACCCTCGCCATTATTGATGGAACAACAGTTGGCAATGGGCCGCCCAATCAATCCAGCCACCCCGAGATTGGGAATATTCTGATTGCTTCATACGATCCAGTTGCGGCGGATGCGATTGCGGCAACGCTGCTTGGGCTGGATCCATTGCAAGATATTCCGCATTTGCGGGTTGCTCACGAGCACGGCATCGGCATAGCGCACCCAGGCCAGATCAGCGTATGTGGCGATATCGAGCTGGCCGCATTGCGATGGTACGCCCACCAGGTGCCAGCGCGCACGGTTCTTGATACTCTTGCTGATTTTCCCCAAACGATTATGCAATCGTTCCAGCAGGCTGGTAGGCGCATCGGTCGGCCCTCCGATCCAGTTGATCGCTGGACGGCTGGGGAGCGTGAGCGGTATATAAGCTGGCTGTACGATACCGCCTGGGGGCAATTGTTTGCTGTGTATCATCACGAGCCAAAACTGATAGCTGACGGCTGATTACAGAGAGATGTATGTCACCTCGCGCCTCGCGCCAAGCTCATGCAGAACATCCTCTCGTTCGATATCTGCCATCTATGCCATGGTTGCTTGGTTTGCTCATATTCGTGTTACTGTTGATTGCGCAGAGCTTGATAGCACAGCAGAACCGAGTGCTCAGCCTGCCACTCGATGGCCGTGAGGCGGCATATCGCCTGAATGGCGTGCATGCTATAGAGCAGGATGGCCAGCGCACATTTCGTTGGACAGAAGCAACCGCCGCATATCTTGTTGATCTGCCTGGAAGCGGGCCAGTTGGTGTGACGCTCTGGCTTGGTGGGCCACCGCCGGGTATCGAAACCATCCTGTTTACGATTGGCAGTGATGCGACGAACACGCTAACTGTGCTAGCCGCTCCCAATCCTCGTGTCTATCATGTCTTGCTAGCAACTCCATCTGCGGCATCTGGCAGGCTGAATATTCGCCTGAGCAGCCCAACAGCGATTGTCCCACCCGATCCGCGCCCAGTCGGCGTGCGCCTCGAAGGGCTGACGCTGCGCGTTCCTGGATCGGGCGCGCTACTGCCAACACTACCACTGGCATTTGTCGAACTGCTCCTGCTGGCCTTATGCACGCTGCTCGCCCAACGATTACGATTGCTGCCGATTGTGCAGTCACTGCTGCCGATCAGTGCGGCAATCGGCATGTTTCTATTGACATGGCTCGCCCCATCGTTCACGTTTACTTACCTGCTACGGTTGGTGCTTGCCCTTGGGCCAGCGACGATTCTGGTGCTGTTGTTGCTACCGATTGCGGAACGACGGGCACAGGCGTTGGGTATCGATCCCCATTTCGTTCGGGCTGCGATTGCGCTCACACTGCTTGGCTGCCTGATCCGGCTGATTGGTGCGCTCTACCCACTCTATCAGGCCCATGATCTGCCGCTGAATGTCGAGCGGCTGATCCGAACAATTGGTGGAACACTGATCTCAACCAATCGTTCCTTTGAGTTCCGCAGTGGTGTGACAATCTATCCGCCTGGGCCATATCTGGCGCTCCTGCCGGCCTTGCTGCTTGGTATTCCGCCCACGCTACTGGTGCAGGGTGGCAACGCATTCGTGGATGGCATTGCTGGCCTGGCCGTGATTGCGCTGGCACGGGCTGCTGGTGCTTCCGAGCGGGCCGCATTATTCGCCGGGTTGCTGTATGCGGCACTGCCAGTGATGCTGACATCGCTGTACTGGGGGCATAGCGCGCAGGTGTTTGGGCAGGCACTCATGGCTCCATTGGCCCTGGCGCTGCTGATTGGCATTCGGCGGCCACGCTCACCGGCTTTTGCTGTAGCAGGTGCCCTGTTGGCATTGGCGCTGCTCAGCCATATTGGCGTATCGATCCTGGCGATTGCATGGCTTGGCCTAGTATGGGTGCTACTGCGCTGGCGCGGCATACTCAGCCCATCCAACTGGCTGCGTCTGACGATTGCACTTGGTATTGCTGGACTTGTTGGGCTTATCTTTGTGTATGGCCCAGAACTGACCCTCAAAATCCAGGAGGCAACCAAGGTCGGCGAGCGGGTTGCCAGCGAGCGCTATGTCTCGTATGGCTTGATCTGGCGGGCATATCAGATCTCGTTCTACCAGATTGGGCTAGCGCTGCTGCCAATTGGCCTGCTGCTTGGGTGGCGGAATCGCACATTTTCAGCCGGTGCTGGCGAGGTAGGTAGCGCCTGGATCATCGCAGCCCTGGCATTTTGTGGTGTCGAACTCGTCACAGGGCTACAGGTGCGCTATCTTGTGTTTCTTGCGCCAATCGCATGTATTGTGATCGCGCTTGTACTCGAATACCTGGCACAACGAGGGCGGCTTGGTAATATGGTTGCCTGGGCAATCGCCGTTCTGATGGTCGTGCAGGGCTGTGCAGCCTGGTATAATGGCACATTTATGGATGTACAGATGTCCATGGTGCCGTTGTTACGATAGTATTCAGGAGTCAGGAGTCAGAATTCAGAATAGCGTGTAAGCAAGGTTTGCGGCACAACACTCGACTCCTGACTCCTGACTTCTGACTCCTACAAACTGGAGGCCCCTATGCAGCGCAGAGCATGTGCAGGAATCCTGTTTGTCGCCGGGTTGTGCCTGGTATTGCTGTTTGGATGTGGGCTTGGGTTTGGGTTCGTTCAGGCCAATGTCCTCGCGGCACCAAGGGTCACATTCAGTGTTGGCCCGCTCGCTATTTCAGCGGCACCGATCCGTGATCAGGAGTGCAGGCCGATCTGGGAACCATGTGCGCTAAACCGAATGCGACCGAATGAGCATTCTGCCTATACGATCTGGTTTGTGTACCAAACGGGGCCACTATCCCACCAATTTCGCCATTACTCGCTGCATATTCCATTACGGCAAAATTAGGAATAGTGATTATTCAGATAAGGCAACCCTCCAATGACAGCAACAATCCTTGATTGTGACCCTGGCCTCGATGATGTCATGGCCATTCTCCTGGCTGCACGCACGCTCGATCTGGTGGGTATTACTGTCACACACGGCAACGCGCCGCTTTCCGCGACGCTGCGCAACACACGTCAGATCCTTGAATTTGCCAACCTTACCCACATCCCAATTGCCGCTGGCATGGCCCGCCCATTGCTGCGCAGCCCACAGTCTGCACTCGAAATCCATGGCCAGGCTGGCCTTGGCGGTGTAGTACTTCCCGAGCCGAGCATTGCCCTCCACGAATTGCATGCGGTCGATTTCATCATCGCGCAATCACATCGAACTCCCGGACTCCAGCTTGTGCCAACTGGCCCATTAACGAATATTGCAACTGCGCTGCTCAAAGATCCCTCATTGCCACAGCGTCTATCCCAGATCTGTTTGATGGGTGGATCGACGGGTGCTGGCAATACGACGCCAAGTGCCGAATTCAATATCTATGCCGATCCCGAAGCCGCCCAGATTGTGTTTACCAGTGGAATACCGATCAAGATGGTTGGCCTGAATGTGACCCGCCAGGTGCCAGCGATGGCAGAACGGCGGGCGCAGGTTCGCGCAATCGGCAACCAGACGGCCATTCTCGCTGCTGATCTGCTGGATTTCTTTAGCCTACAGGTACAGCGGATCTTCGGGTTGCCTGGCGGTGCCATGCACGATCCATTGGCTGTTGCTGTCCTGCTCGATCCAGAACTCGTCCAATTCCAGCCTATGCATGTCGCAATCGAACTACGCGGCGAACATACCTATGGCATGACGGTCTGTGACCAACGGCCAATTGCCAGTGTCGAACTCGATGCTGATGCCAGTGTGCGGCGCAGTATCCCACCAAATGCCCAGGTCGCCATTGCCGTCAATACGGAGCGGTTCTGGGAGCTGTTTCTGAATGTATTGGCGACATATGCCTGATCGGGCGGCAGCAATACAGCTTGCAGCTGCCCGTATTGCGACGCTCAATCCAGAAATAATTGCTAATCTCGGCAGCGCACTTAATCTGTTGACCCTTGGTGCACACGATATTCCTGAACGCCAGCAGACCCTACGACGGGCAATTGCGTGGAGCTATGATTTGCTCAACGCTGAGGCCTGTGCGCTTTTTCGCGCTCTGGCGGTGTTTGTTGGTGGATGTAGCTTCGAGGCTGTTCATACGATCCTGAAAACATGCATAGATCATTCACCAACGATAACCACCGATCTCTTGGATGAATTGGTACGCCGCAACATGCTGCAGGTTGTCGTCAATGCGACTGGCACGCTGTCCTTTCGAGGGTAGATGGGCAGTATCTCATGCTATGATACAAATGAATGCCCAATTTAATGAAAGGTTGTTATGATCGCCACTGCTCGATCATCAGGTCGGCGTCCTGCAAATGCGCCCGAGCCACCAAAGACATGGCCAGAGCGTATGCAGGATCTGCGCGCTGCATATAGTAACATCCCACGTGCGTTTCGCCTGGTCTGGGGAGCCGATCGCATTGGCACGATTGCGATGGCGCTGATGACACTGCTTGGGGCTGGCCTTCCAGCAACACAGGCATGGGTTGGATCGCAGATTGTGGATTCGGTGGTGAAATCTCTGGCTGCCAGGCTGACTGCGGAGCAGGGGTTACAAACCGTGCTGCCCTTTCTGCTGTTGGAATTTGGTCTACTCCTGGTCGGCGCGTTGGTGAACCAGATTCGGAGTTTGTACGAGCATGTGCTGAATGCCAAGCTGGGCCATTATATTAATACGGCCATCATGCGTAAGGCGCTGACGCTTGATTTGCAGCATTTTGAGGATTCTGCCTTCTACGATAAACTACAGAATGCGCGGCGTGAGGCCGATTTCCGCGCCAGTGGGATCATCAATGGCTCGTTTTCGATCATCCAGAATGTCATTACGCTGCTGTCGTTTGCGGGCATCCTTGTATTCTTCAACCCCTGGATCAGCCTGATTCTGTTTGGTGCAACAGTCCCTGCCTTCATTGCCCAGGGTCGCTTTAGTCGGCTGCACTTCCGCCTGCTGACATGGCACGCACCCGAATTTCGGCGCATGCAGTATATTGAGCATCTGCTGACGGTCGATAGCAGTGTTAAGGAGGTCAAGCTGTTTGGCCTTGGCGAGCCATTGCTCAAGCGCTATAGCGAAACATTCTGGGAATTCTTTGATGAGGATACTCGCTTGGCCAGGCGACGCTCCTGGATCAGTTTGGGCCTGGGTTTGATTGCGACGGCAAGCTACTATCTGGCCTATGCCTGGATTATTGCGATTGCAGTCACGGGCGTAATTACATTGGGTGGCATGACACTCTATCTGGCGTTGTTCCGCCAGAGCCAGGGCACGGTTCAGGGGCTGTTCGACAATATCAATCGGTTGTATGAAAATGGATTGTTCATGGACAATCTGTTTGGGTTTCTTGATCTGACATCGCAAATGGCTCGCCCAGCAACAACATCGGTTGTTCCGGTAGGGTTACAACAAGGCCTTGAGTTTCGCAATGTCTCATTCCGCTACCCAGGCCGTGAGGATTGGGCGCTGCGTGATGTGAACCTGACTATTGCACCTGGTGAGAAGGTGGCATTGGTTGGCCCAAATGGCGCAGGCAAGACGACACTGATCAAATTGTTGACCCGCCTGTACGATCCGAGTGAGGGCCAGATTCTGCTTGATGGCGTTGATCTGCGTGATTATGACCCGGATGTGTTACGCAAGCGGATTGGCGTTATTTTCCAGGATTTCGTCAAGTACCAACTAACGGCCCGCGAGAATATTGGCTTTGGGCAGATCGACAAATCTGATGATGTTGAACGAGTTCGTGATGCTGCCGAACGCGGCGGTGCCGATGATGTTGTTTCAGAATTGCCAGATGGCATGGACACGACGCTTGGGCGCTGGTTTCAGGATGGCCACGAGCTTTCGGGCGGGCAATGGCAGAAGATCGCACTCAGTCGGGCGTTCATGCGCGATGGCGAGGTGCTTGTGCTGGATGAACCAACCGCCGCGCTGGACGCAGAGCGTGAGTATGAGATCTTTCAGCGCTTCCGCGAGCTGACCGATGGCAAGATTGCAGTGCTGATCTCGCACCGCTTCAGTACGGTTCGCATGGCCGATCAGATTGTTGTAATCGAGGGTGGCCGGGTGAGTGAACAGGGTTCGCATGCAGAACTGGTAACACAAGCTGGCACCTATGCACGGCTGTTCGAAATGCAGGCCGAGGGTTATCGGTAAACGCGATTTAATCTACGAAATCTGCGGATGAATAAGATATTGTCGAATCGCTACATCCCAATCGTTCTCTTGCTGCTGGCATTGGCTTTGCGTTTCTATGGCCTCGAAACCCAGAGTATGTGGGCCGATGAGGGCGGCACGCTAGCATTGGCAGCACGGACACCCGATGTCATCCTGCGCGACACGCTCGCCGATGTGCATCCGCCGCTGTACTACTGGATTCTGCACGCCTGGATGGGCCTGTTTGGTGTGAACGTCGCTGCGGCGCGTGGGCTGAGTGCAATCTGCGGAACATTGGCGGTTCTGGCCACATATCAGCTGGCTCGGCGCTGGTATGGGCTGCTGGCAGGCTGGGTGGCGGGCATTGCTGCAGCAATCTCGCCACTTGCGATTCACTACAGCCAGGAAGCACGTATGTATGCGTTGGCAATGCTGCTGGCGGCGTTGCTGTTTCTGGTTTTGGATGCCTGGTTGGATAGCATGCAACGTTCAAAAGGGCCAGTCCTCAACCGCATTTCAGGTGTAGGGTTTTCCCAGATCGTTGCATATTCCCCGCTCCACAACCCCTCCCCTACCAGTATGGGCCATTCCCCCTCTCCCCAGAGTGGGAGAGGGGAGCAGGGGGTCAGGGAAGAACGCCTTCGCGTAGCAAACTTCCAGTTCGCCCTGTACCTGTTGCTTGCGGCGGCCCTGTTGATGACCCACTATTTCGCTGTTACGATTGTTGCTGGCGCTGCATTGCTGGGAATAATCCGGATTGCCAAACAGCAGCGATACCGAGCCAGCCTGTTGTTTGCACTTGCCCACCTGCCGCTTGCAGCACTCTATCTCGCTGTAGTACTTTCCAGCCGCACTCGCCTCAGCACCTGGACAGCAGCCAAATCACCGACCGATCCATTGTTTGTGCTGATCGACACACTGCGTACGTTCAGCATCGGCATGAGCGGGCCAGAGTATTGGGTCTGGTGGGCGTTGCTGTTTACCGGGCTGGTTCTAGCCGGGTTTTTCGTTCGCGCCAGTGGATCGGGGCGATTGACGACCGGAATATGGTTGGGCATCCCGATTGTGTTGATGATCCTGATCTCACTTGGCCAGCCGTATTACAAGCCGCGCTTTTTGCTGCCAGCCCTGCCTGCCTTTCACATCCTGGTTGGTGCCGGTGTGGCGGGTTTAGGGAATTGGGTGCGGGTGAGGAGACAGGAGTCAGGAACACAGGGTAGAGACGCTCCGCTGGAGCGTCTAGCTCAAGGCCAGTCGGCAAACACTTTGTCGAGACGTGTTGCTCAACGAAATTTCCTCCCTTGGCTCGGTATCGCCCTACTCCTCACATCCGCGAGCCTGCCACTCTATCGCGAGTGGTTCGATCCGAGTGTTTGGCGGGATGATTATCGTGGCGCGGCATTGGCAATCAGCGCGACGGCTGGTGCCAATGATGTGCTGATCCTCAATGGCCAAAGCCAGATCGATACGCTGAATGTGTATTTGAGCAACACACAGCCACGGATTCTGCTGCCGCGCTTCCGCCCGCTCGACCAACCCGCAACCGAAACAGAACTGCAACAGCTTGCCGCTCAGTACCGCCGGATCTATGGCCTGTTCTATGTGATCGAGGAGAGCGACCCGCAGGGCATTATGGCCAATTGGCTCGATACACACGCCTTTCCGAGCGGTTCGCGCTGGTATGGCGACATCCAATTACGCACATGGGAAACTGGCGATCTCAGCGATCAGATGCGTTCGGTGGATGCCAACATTGGCGGGCTGCATCTGCGCCAACAGTCAATCGTACCAGTAACACTCACACCAGGCGATGCCATACGCATGCAGATGGATTGGCAAGCCGACTCAGCGCCCGAGCAGCCGCTGAGTCTGTTCATCCATCTACGGGATTCCCAGGGCCAACTGATTGCCCAATACGATGGGCCATTGGCACTTCAACCGCTTGTTGCGGGAACGACCTGGACATCACATGCGGCCATTATTCTTCCGCCAGCAACCCCAGCTGGAAGATACCAGATCCTGCTTGGCGTCTACAACCCGGCCAGTGGCAAGCGGCTCAACCTAGCCGATGGTGCCGATACACTGGAACTGGGAATAGTTGAGGTGAATCATTAACAGTCATTTACTCTATGGTAGTATTATTGCCACAGTGAGCTCACCTGGATGGATGACCCTACACCGATTGATGACCTGTAGGCCAACAATCACGGCCAATGTGCACTTTCTGTTTACCAATTGATTGGTTTCCCATGCCCGATAACGCCAAGGAACAGCATGTTCCACACTTCACATTTGGTATCAACCAGGTTTTTGATGCAGCGTTTCATTCTGGATGGCTTACATTTCCTGGGCACTACCTCATTTATGCTTCTACAGGTGCGTTTCAGTTAGAAGTAGATCGCATTCGCTGGCTCCTGCCCCCACAGCGGGCAGCCTGGGTTGCTGGCAACGTTCCATTTCAATTATCTGCGGAAAGGCCCGGCACAACTACTTCGGTGCTTTTTGCAGAAAGCGCAATTCCGCCGCCAGCGTTTGAATGCCGGGTCTTTGCGGTCTCAACGCTTGCTCGCGAAATGCTCAGCTATGCGGTGCGATGGGGTGCGGAGCGCGATGAGCAAGACACAACCGCAGATACGTTTTTTCGCGCCTTGGCAACGGTATGTAGCGAACTGGCAGCGCATCCTGATCTGTTCTGGTTGCCGAGTGCTCAGTCTTCTGAACTCCGTCTGGCGCTTGATTATACCCTGGCCCATTTGAGCGATAAACCTACCTTTGCCGAAGTCGCCAGGGCTGCGCATGTTTCTGAACGAACCCTCGCACGCCGCTTCGTTACGGAAACTGGTATGATCTGGAGCCAGTTCGCCCATCGCGCCCGGATGCTGCGGGCAATGGAACTCCGCGTGGCCCCCGCTATGACTGTAATCGAGGTTGTGGAAGCGGTTGGGTTTTTGAGTGTGAGCGCCTTGACCCATGCCTTTCGGACATTCACCGGCGAAACGCCGTCGAGTTATCGTAAACGAGCGCATTCAACATAGAAAGACCGCTCCAGAGAGCGGTCTTTGCAGGCGAATTCAGCATTATCGCTGCGCTGATT